>Ga0116161_1002984_pt1 | contig 15456 bp, 10 predicted proteins | sample AD_JPNAS3_MetaG_FD_89877 | JGI IMG/M metagenome (GOLD analysis project Ga0116161, IMG submission 89877) | Active sludge microbial communities of municipal wastewater-treating anaerobic digesters from Japan - AD_JPNAS3_MetaG | ecosystem: Engineered > Bioreactor > Anaerobic > Digestate | place... | reverse complement strand
GGCGAAGCGGCGCCTCCGGGAGACGGACGAGACGGTCATCTCGATCGCGATGGGGGTCGGCTTCGAGAGCGTGCGCACGTTCAACAAGGTCTTCGCGAAGATCGCGGGGATGCCGCCGACCCGATGGCGGGAGGGGAAAAGGACTTGACGGGCGGCAGCGGCGGAGGTACGAAAATCGGATCAGCACGAGAAGGTTCTCAATGAACACACAAAACATAGGAAGCGCTGTCGCGGAATTAAAAAATGCCCTTATCGAGAGATTTGGAGACCGTATCTCTGTGATCATGTTCGGCTCAGCCGCGCGCGGGACTTGTGACAGCGAATCTGATATCGACGTCCTTGTCCTTATCCCGGGCGAGGTCACAACGCGCCTCGAAGAGGATGTATTCGATATCGCCTATCCTATCGAGCTGTCTCGCAACGTCATATTTGGCATAATTGTGTATTCAGATGAATTCTGGAACTCGGGACCCGCTGCAGCCATGCCCCTCCATAAAAACATAAGCCGGGAGGGGGTCTCCGCGTGAGTCCATCCCGGGATCTGATTAACTACCGCAGGGAGAAGGCGAGAGAAACACTCGATGATGCCTGTTCGTTATTCGGCGAACGGAGATTGACCTCGGCCGTGAATCGAATATACTATGCGCTGTTCTATGAGGCTACGGCGCTCTTGCTTATAAAGGATTTAAGCTCATCAAGGCACAGCGGCATTCGCTCTCTGTTCAATGAACACTTCGTGAAAACGGGCATCATCAAAACAGAAACCGGGAAATTCTTCTAGATGATGTTCGACTTCCGTCAGAAAGGGGATTATGGGGATTTCATCGCATTTGAAGAGGTGTCAGTCGGGGAATGGTTGTCGCGCACTGAGAGATTCATCGATGAAGTTGAACAAGCGATAAACGTTCTCTTTCCAGACGAGTAACGGGCAACCGTCGCCTGCTCATGGGCTTCGAGAGCGTGCGCACGTTCAACAAGGTCTTCGCGAAGATCGCGGGAATGCCGCCGACCCGCTGTTTCCCTTGATTTTCCTTCATTCATAAAGCAACTCATCGTATCTTCATGTCGATATTCCGGGACACCAAAATTCCGCACTGGCCCATTTCTGCGCGGTCAGCAATGGGCCATGGCCCATTGCTGATGAATCAGCGGTGGGCGAGACAAAGCCCTTCCTGCTCCTGTATATTACCACCTGGTTGCCGAATAATTTCAAATCTATTCTGATCCGTCTCATCGGGCGTGTTTGATCAGGCCCATCTGGCGGAGTTGAAAAAAGGAGCGTAGCTGTGAAAACACATGCGACTGCCAGGTCGGTGCGAATAATTATATCATGCATGATCGGTTTCGTCTTGTTAATGTCCGCCTGCAGCAGCGGCGGCGGAGGCGGTGATGGCGGTGGCGGTGGCGGTGGCGCATCCGCACCGTATGAAAGGCCCGACAATACCGCGCCATATGTAACAACAAGCAGTCCGGGAGGAGCCGGCGTGGGGATCAACTCTCCCATCGTTGTCGCTTTTAACGAAGGAATGAAGGAGTCAACCCTTAACAATGACTCGGTAAAGATATGGAACGGAACGAGCTTCATTACCTTTACGATATCGCATTCCGGGGTCGTGTACACCTTCACGCCATCGAATCCGCTGGAGTATGCAAAAACGTACACCGTCACGATCAAGAAAGACACGCAGGATCTTTCAGGTAATTCTTTGGGCGGCGATTATACATTTCAGTTTACGACAATGAGCGCACCAGCACCGGAAATTAACATCAAACAGCAGTCCTTCGGGGACCTCCCCATCGGGAGCGGCAACTACGGCTTTGGCGCCATTGTTTCGGGCGGGTCATCGTCCGCGGTTTCCTTTACCATTGAAAACCTTGGATCGGCGAACCTAACGATCAGCAATGTCGTAAAAAACGGCGCGAATCACGACCAGTTCACCATCGACACGTCCGGCATGAATAATTCTATCGCCGGTGGCGGCACCTCGTCGTTCACCGTTCAATTCAACCCAACCAGCACCGGCGTAAAAACCGCCGTTATAACGGTTGCCAACAATGACGCCGACGAGACAAATTATACCTTTTACGTGACCGGCACCGGAACCGCCACACCCGAACCGGAGATCAACCTCAAGAAAGGCGTAACCGATATCTCGTCCGGAGCCCAGGGCCATGACTTCGGCGGTGTGATCGTGAGCCAGTCGAGTTCGACGGTGACCTTCACGATAGAGAATACCGGACCTGCGAATCTTGCGATATCGAATGTCACGATCAATTCCGATCAATTTACGCTCAACGCATCGAGCCTCGACAATGACCTTTCGCAGAACGAAACGACCACGTTTACGGTAACCTTTAATCCCACCAGCACGGGGAACAAAACAGCGACGGTGACGGTGGCGAACAACGATACCGACGAGGGGAGCTATGCGTTTACGGTTGCAGGAACAGGGAACCCATCGCCAGCTCCGGAGATTAATGTCAAGAAGGACAGCAACGATATCGTCAGTGGCGGCTCGATAGATTTTGGAAGTTCAGCCATCAACGGGTCAATAATTATCACGATTACCATACAGAACCTCGGCAGCGCAGATTTAATCTTAAGCGGAACCCCGAAAGTTGAAATTACCGGAACTGATGCATCACAATTTCAGGTGGATATGCAGCCCATATCACCCATCACACCGGGAGGTAATTCCACTTGTACAATCGTGTTTCAGCCGACAAGCGTCGGGAGCAAGTCGGCAATAGTGAGAATAGTAAATAATGACGGCGATGAAGGGACATACACATTAACTATTGCCGGGCGCGGTCGAGGCTGCTCCATGGTCAAAGATATTTCCCCTGGCATCGCTAGCTCATCGATTCGTTTCATGGGCAGGATCAACAATACTGTTTTCTTCCTGGTTGCCAACTCCGGCTTATGGAAAACGGATGGCACTGAAGTCGGAACCATTCTATTGAAAAATATTTCCAGCAATTTTAATGGTGTCATTTTCAATGGTGATCTGTATCTACCCGCTTATAGTGGAGGCGGGCCCTATCACGATTTATGGAAAAGTGACGGGACTACGTCGGGAACGGTATTGGTCAAAGATATCAATCCAAGCGGCGATGGCGGGATTCATAGCGACCTTTTAATTGCTGGAAACTATATATGTTTCCTCGCAAGCGATACACCAGGTGGCGGTAATCAAGAGTTCTGGTATAGCAATGGGACAGGAGATGGAACCTTTGTGGAGGATTGCAATACCGACGATATCGCATGGCGAACGATATCCTCGGATCCCATCATACTCGGGACTTCGGGTACGTCCTTGTATTTCACTGCATCACGAAGAAAAGAAGTATATCCATTTGATAGAGAACTATATACCTTTAACAATGGATCAATAACTCGTACGGAATTTACCCCGGGTGATGCCAGTTCATCTATTACAACTCTTGGGATGTCGAATGGGAAGCTTTATCTCGGGATAACCAATGGCACTACAAATGGTTACTCGGTGAAGGTTGCAGATGGAGGATCAATTTACAGCTTTGGCCTTGCTTATGCGCTTAATCCAATCTTTTGCAACAACAGGTACTGGGTTCGCTCATATTCACCTACTACTGGCGGAGAACTTTACACGAGTTCATCCTTTTACACGTCATTCTCACTTGTGAAAGATATTTACCCTGGTGCTGATATCGATTCCACACCTCAGGGCATAACCGAGATGGGAGGCAAAGTATATTTCACAGCCATCGATGCATTGCACGGGAGGGAATTGTGGTGCAGCGACGGAACCACAGCAGGAACGGTTCTGGTAAAAGATATAAATAGTGGGTCAACTTCTGGACCATCAGGCTATCTTTACAATGTGAATGGCGTTTTGGTGTTCATTGCCGATGACGGAATACATGGAGCCGAATTGTGGAAAAGCGATGGGACCGAAGGAGGGACACAGCTTTTGCTTGATATTAAGCATGGAACGGGAAGTTCAAATATTAGCAACATGTTCACGAGCAATGGGAAGCTATACTTCACAGCAGACGATGGAATTCATGGGGTTGAATTGTGGTCAACCGACGGAACGTCATCCGGAACCTTCCTCGTCATGGACATTTTCCCGGGAAATTCTTCATCTTCACCTCAATCGTTTTATAATGCGGGTGGCGTGATATATTTTACAGCGGATAATGGCACTCATGGGACAGAACTTTGGATGTTGGAGTAGCCCATTGGGTTGTTTTATTTAAGATAGGATTTTACCGCTCGGTCTTGCGCGGGGCATTAAATATTACTATTGTTGGACAAGGAGAATCGTATGAAAAAAATGAATTACGCGGTCGCGCTGATCATGCTCGCATCGCTGTGCGGGTGCGTGAGCGTCATGGTGGCGTCGGGGATGAAAAGTGCTGCGGAAACGACCGCGATCGGCGGTGATTTTTTGCTGCATAAGAACCCGAAAGTCGGCGATTATGCCGTATGCAAGTTCAGCCAGAAGGCGATTAACAAGGTGGGCGGGCATGTGATCGACATGCTTAACAGCGGTACGCGTCGATATGAGATTACCTCGATTAAGGACGGGGTGATCGTCGTGACTATGACGGGTAAGATCGATTCCGTGAAAATGAAAATGAACGGTGTCGAGCGTGAAACGCCCGATGCCGGACAACAGGCCCCGACCATAACCGAATACCATGTCGATGCATCGGGGAAGATCAAGGAAGTATGGATGAAAAACGCACAGTACGGCGTGAACGCAAAGTTCAAGCAGGCCAATCCAGGAGAAAACGGATATATTTCGTATCGATATGAAAAGAAGGGGGAAAAGATGAAAGTGGCGGCCGGTGAGTTTGATGTAAAGCCGGCATGGTATTCGACCCGCGTCGCTACGCAAGCCGCTACGTTCGCTTTTGAGGCGAAGAGCGATGTGCAGCAAATTAATATTGCATACGTGAACCCGAAGGTTCCGTTCCAGAAGGTTGTTGCGCATACAACGTTTTACGGATCGGCCAGTACTCAGACGACTATCGGCGACAAGGTTGGCAAGCTGATATCGATCCTGTCCCTCACGACCTTTATCGTGAATCCCGCAGCGATTGCGACGAGCCTCAATCCGATCGATTTCATCAAAGGCAACATCAATCCCGCAAAGGCCGACCTTGCGAAAAAGATGTTGGGCGACGTCGAAATCGACATCAAGGACTTCAGCGGGTCGGAGGTGGAGTATCTGGTGGAGTACGGAAAGAAGTAGCGTTGGTCTGCGGGATCGGCCAAACCGAAGACAATTACCAGTCCGGCATGGCTAATCCCGCAGCAATGTTGTTGGAATGAAATGGGTAAAACTTTTGTTGCGGCAGTCGTCTTCGGTTACGCCGCCCCCATCACCCCTTCGCCGACCTTTTCACCAAATGCTGCAGGTGCTCCGGAATGTCCCATCCCTCCGGATTGTCCTGCACCTTCCAGCGCTTGTGGAGCCACAGCCACTGCTCGGGGAACTCGCGGATCCATCCCTCGATGATGCGGTTGATCCGCTCGGTGTTGTGCCGGATGTTTTTGTCCAGGTCGTCGTAGGGCGTTTCCATCTCCATCGGCGGGCCCAGGCGGATGCCGTGGCCTCCCTTGATGTCCGTGCGGTACATGAGGCCGGGGATGATCGGCGCACCCGTTTCGAACGCGAAGCGCGCGGGCGCCGGCGAGGTCGCGGCGAGTTGCCCGAAGAACTCGCACACGATGGCGCGATGTTTGGCCATGTGCTGGTCCACCACGAGCGTGACCACCACGTTCTTTTTCAGGAGGTCGATGATCTGCTCCTTCGACTTGCGCGGGGGGATGAGGATAACGCCGGTGCGCTCCCGGACCGCGCTTAAGAAATCCTGCAGCGATTTCGACTTGAACTCCTTCACGGCGACGCTTAAGGGAAGACCGCGGATGGCCATGCTGCACCCGGCGAGGTCCACGTTGTCCATGTGCGAGGCGACGAGGATCGCGCCCTTCCCGCGCGCCAGCGCCTGCTCCAGGTATTCATAGCCCTCGCGGGTGACCGTCTGCTCGCTCACCTCGGGCGTGAGGTGCGGCATGCGCATCACCTCCATGCCCCACATGCACATCGACTCGTAGCACTTGCGTATGATGCGTCGCTGTTCGCGCGGCGAGAGCTCGGCGCCGAAGACGCGCCGCACGTTCTCGCGCGCGATGCCGCGCTTCACCGGAATGAGATAGTAGGCCAGGCGGCCCAGGAAACGCCCGATGGCGAGCGCCGTCGGGAGCGACAGTTTGGAAAACAATCGGCTGAGTAGGAGTACGATGACGCTAACCCTCGTAATGGATGTGCGCGCCGTTCCCTCGCTGCGGCGCGTGGGTGGCGCGCGAAGCCCGATATACGGCACTCCGCCGCGATTTCGTCAAATTAAAAAACGAAATTTCGATAAAACCGTCGTCATCGCGATGAACGGCGTACGGTGCGGCGAACGGTTTTTTTCTTTTCATTTTCCGCATGATCCGCCACTCCTACCTCATGGGTGCTGATATCGGCGACATCGTATTCGAGCGCGTCCGCGCCTTCATCGAGGCGCATCGCCTCATTGCGCCCGGCGAGCGCGTGCTTCTCGCGCTCTCGGCGGGGAAGGACTCCATGACGCTGTTCGATCTGTTCCTCCGGCTGCGCGATGAGATCGGGTTTTCGTTCAACGTGTTCCATCTCAACCACATGGCGCGCGGGGCCGACGCCGACGCGGACGAGGCGTTCGTGCGCGAACTCGCGCAGCGCAACGGCATCGCGTTTCACGGCGCGCGCTTCGACTTCGCGAACGAGCCCTCGCGCGGCGAGTCCTTCGAGGAACACGCGCGCCGGGTGCGCTATGCGCTGCTGGAGGAGCGCGCCCGCGCGAACGGCTGCGCGCGGATCGCGACCGCGCACAACCGCGACGACCAGGCGGAGACCGTCCTCATGCGCATCCTCGCCGGGACGGGCGTGCACGGGCTGGCGGGGATGGCGCCCGCGCGGGGCGCGATCATCCGGCCGCTGCTGGACGTGGACGCGCGCGAGGCGTACGAGTACCTCCGGGAGCGCGGTATCGAATGGCGCGAGGACGAAAGCAATCGGGACCTGCGGTATCGGCGCAACTATATCCGCCACGCGCTCCTCCCGGATATCCGTTCGCGCTTCCCGGACGCGGACGCGGCGCTCCTGTCGCTTGCGGCCGTCGCGCGCGAGTACCGCGACATGGCCGACGAGCTCGCCGCGGGGCGTTACGGCGCCGCCGCTCGGCGGGAGGGCGATGCGACGGTCCTTCCCTGCGGTGCGTGGTGCGGGAATCCCGCGCTCTTCCGGCACGTGATCGCCTCCGCGCTGCGCGCGGCCGGGAAGCCCTATGTCACAGCGGGCATCATCGGCGAGATCGAGCGTCGTTTCCGCGCGCCGCGGGCCAACCAGACCCTCTATCGGGACGCGCGTATCACGATGGTGAAGCGCCTGCGCGACGGGGCCGCGGCCGTCATCATCACCCCACAAAAAAAAGAGGACGATTGTGCGGCGGCGGGCTATTCCGTTGTCATCGATGCCGCGCGCCTTCCCGCGCGGATCGCGCTCCCCGCGGCCGGCTGCGAGGTCCTGCTTCGGGATGCCTCGTACGAGGAATTCGCGGCCGCAGGCGCGTCGAGCGAGCGGGCATACGTCGCGATCGACGATGTGCACGCCGCGCTTGTACTGCGCAGCCGGCGTCCCGGCGACCGCATCGCGCTGGAGCGCGGATCGAAAAAGATTAAGGATCTGATGATCGAAAATAAACTTGACAATGACGCCAAACGCGTCATACCGCTTCTCGTCGTCGACGGCCATATCGCCGCGTATCTTCCCGGTTTTACGGGCCGCGGGACGAACCGCGTGGCTGCCGGGTTCCGCGTTTCGCCGACGAGCGCCCGCGTCATGGCGCTGGAACGGGAGGGTCCGTCCCGTTTTTTTTGATTGCGTCCCGCGTGGGCGTTATACTATTGCCACGGGCCCACCGGATTCCGCCGAGCGCCAGGCCCGCCCCGTACCACATGTATCAAGGAGCTGTAGATGAATAAGACCGCGAAACAGATCGCCCTGGTCCTTTTGATCGGCGTGCTGGGGATCGCCATCTTTCGTATGGGGAGCATGCCCCGGCAAAACATCGAGAACCTGCAGTACAGCGATTTCTACAAGAAGGTGCTCGATAAAAAGATCAAGGGCGTGACCATCATAAACGGCAAGACCATCCAGGGGACCTACCTCAAGGGCGAAACGCCGGTGCATTTCAAGACGCTGGTGCCCTACGAGGACCCCACGCTCCTGAAGCTGCTCATCGACAATAAAATCGAGGTGAAGGGCCAGGAGGAGGAGGACAGCTATATCCTCAAGGGGATCCTCCAGTTTCTGCCGTGGCTCATCTTCTTCGGGCTCATCTGGTTCCTTATCATGCGGCAGATCCAGACGACCGGCAACAAGGCGATGTCCTTCGGCAAAAGCCGCGCCAAGCTCAATCCCGAGACCAAAACGAAGATCACCTTCGCCGACGTGGCGGGCGTGGACGAGGCGAAGGAGGAGCTCAAGGAGATCATCGACTTCCTCAAGGACCCGAAGAAATTCGTGAACATCGGCGCGAAGATCCCCACGGGCGTCCTGCTGATGGGCCCTCCCGGCACGGGGAAAACGCTCCTCGCGCGCGCGATCGCCGGCGAGGCGGGCGTGCCGTTTTTCTCCATCAGCGGCTCCGATTTCGTGGAGATGTTCGTGGGCGTGGGCGCCTCGCGCGTGCGCGACCTGTTCGACCAGGGCAAGAAGAGCGCGCCGTGCATCATCTTTATCGACGAGATCGACGCCGTGGGGCGCCTGCGCGGCGCGGGCCTCGGCGGCGGGCACGACGAGCGCGAGCAGACGCTCAATCAGCTGCTGGTGGAGATGGACGGCTTCGACACCAACGAGGGCGTGATCATCGTGGCCGCGACCAACCGGCCCGACGTGCTGGACCCCGCGCTCCTGCGGCCCGGCCGCTTCGACCGGCAGGTGGTGGTGGACACGCCGGACATCAAGGGGCGCGAGAAGATCCTGGCCGTGCACTCCAAGAAGGTGCCGCTCTCGCGCGAGGTGGACCTCAAGGTGATCGCGCGCGGAACGCCCGGCTTCACCGGCGCCGACCTCGCCAACCTGGTGAACGAGGCCGCGCTCCTGGCGGCGCGGCGCAACAAGAAGCGCGTCTCCATGATCGAGATGGAGGACGCGAAGGACAAGGTCATGATGGGCCCCGAGCGCCGCTCCATGATCATCACCGACGACGAAAAGCGCGTGATCGCCTACCACGAGGCCGGGCACACCATCCTGGGGATCCTCGCCGGCAGCGATCCGGTCCACAAGGTCACGGTGATCCCGCGCGGCCGCGCGCTGGGCCTCACCATGCAGCTGCCCAAGGAGGAGAAGCACATCCACCCCAAGAGCTACTGGCTCAACCAGATCACGATGCTCTTCGGCGGCCACGTGGCCGAATCGATCCAGTTCCAGGACCTCTCCACCGGCTCGAGCAACGACCTCGAGCGCGCCACCGACATCGCGCGCAAGATGGTCTGCGAATGGGGCATGAGCGAGCGGATCGGCCCGCTCTCCTTCGGGAAGCGCAACGAGCAGATTTTCCTGGGGCGCGAGATCGCGCAGCACCGCGACTACAGCGAGGAGACCGCGCGTCTCATCGACGACGAGGTGAAGTCAGTCATCACGACCTGCGAGGCGCGGGCGCGCGGCATCATCATGGACAACCGCGACAAGTTCGACGCGATCGCGAAGGGCCTCATCGAGCGGGAGACGCTCAACGCCGACGAGGTGGACGCCATCATGCGCGGCGAGGCGCTCCCGCCGATGGCGGCCAACGGCGCGTCCGAGGAGCCCGCCCCCGCGGAGAGCCCCGCGACCTAGGATCGGGACCGGCCCATGGGAACGCACGACGACCTCGAACGGCTCCTCGCCGATGTCGATGAAAAGACCGACTACGAGATCAGCCGTGACCAGTCGCTCCGGGACAGCGAGCGCCGGGCGCGCCGCGCCGACAGCGCCGTCGAGGGCGGCGAGGGCGACGCCGCAAGCGCGGTGACGGTCGAGGAGTTCGTCGCCCGCTACGGCGAGGACATCGAGTTTTTCAGAAGCGGCATGACGGCCGTCCTGGGCGAGCACCAGCGGATCGACGCCGAGTTCAAGAAGCTTTTCAGCGACAGCCAGATCCCCCGCGATGTCGACGACATCATCAAGAAATACCGCTATACCTACCTGAAGTACCTCGAGAACATCGAGGATCTCGTCAACGAGCATACACGCTACCTGTCGCCGGACGCGCTCCTGCGCGAGTCAAAGAAAAATTTCCACAAGAAATTCCAGGGATACGAGGACGAGAACCGCCTCGCCTTTCTCTCGCTCAAGGAGATTTTCCTGCGCCTTCGGGAGTTCAACAGCCGCGTCAAGAAGGAGTGGGACGAGCTGGCCAGGAGCATCGAGGTGATCAACCTGTCCTCGTCGGGCCGCGCGTATTACGCGGAGCTGTCGTCCCGGTGCGCCGCCGCCGCCGAGTTCTGCCGGCGCACCGAGACCTTCCTCCACTTCGTGGCCACGGTCCTGTCGCTTGGCCCGGACGACTACTACGCCATCGAAAAGGACATCTACGGAAAGATCCGCTACTTCGAGAATTTCTCGTACCAATACGAGAGCTTGTTCCGCCGATCGGCCGATGCGGAGCGCGAGGTCATGCGGAGCCACGATGACGCGCTCCAGCTCGACGATGGACGATACGCCGTGGGCGCCGCCGAGGACGACGAGCCGGCGCCCGCCGAAACGGAGCCGCCCCGTCGCGTTCAGAGTGAACGGACGGTCGAGCCGGAACCGGCGCCGTCCCCCGGACCGCCGGCGCCGTCGCGCTCCAGCTTCGCGCCGGCCGTGGCCTTCACCGTGACGGGCACGCGGACCTGGAACACGCGGGAGCCCTATGTGCTCGCGCTGCGGGTGGACGCGCTCGAGCGCGACTATGTCGATCTGGGCTCGTCGTTCTTTTACATCGACTCGCCCGCGGACGAGGCCGCGCTCAAGGCCGCCATCAAGATCGCGATGATCAAGTTCCTGCGCGACCGCTCGCAGAACATCGTCGAGTCATATCGCGGGTTCATACACCACGTTATCCGCGATGCGATCGGCGAGGCTGGGTCGTTCTTCGATCTCTCCGCCGACCGATTGCAGCTCTTCGCCTATCATCTGGGGCCCCTCACCACGAGCCGGATCGTGACGGCGGTCTTCCAGGCGCGCGGCATCGGAAGCTGCTACAAGTACGTCGAGGGGTCGGTGGTGAAGCGCTTCCTGCCGGCGGAGTTCATCCGCGAGGCGTCGCTCATGTGGCACGAGCAGTACATCAACACGCTGGAGCTTCCCTTCGACCGGATCCAGGAGTTCGACGAGTTGCGAAAGCTCGTATCGCGCACGTATCACGCCGAGATCCAGCGCGTGCTGGGCATCATCCGGAAGGTCGACGTGGAGTCGAAGCTCGCGAAAAAGACCGACGCCGAGAAGCTCGAGATCTTCCGCGACCGCTGGATGCAGTGGTTCGGCGCCGTCCCCATGGCGGTCTACCGCCGGTTCGTGGAAAAATCCCTCTTACGATAACAGCGAGATCACGCGCTTGCTGCGGATGCCGCGCACGATCCCGCCGATCTGCGCCGGCTCGCGCACGCGCGCCGCGAGCGTCTCCGCGTCGGCGAACTCCGCCGCGCGCGCCTCGGCCTCCGCGCGCGCGGAGAGGATGAGCTCCATGTCGCGCGCGAGGTCAGTGAACTCGAGGCCCGCGTCGTGGCCGTGCTGGCGCAGGCCGATCACCTCGCCGACGCCGCGCTGGCGGAGGTCCTCCTCGGCGATCGCGAAGCCGTCGTCGGTGCCCACGATGGCGTCGATGCGGCGGCGGCTCTCGTCCGGGATGTCGGCCGGATGCACCAGGATGCAGAAGGACTGGTGCGCGCCCCGTCCCACGCGGCCGCGCAGCTGATGGAGCTGGGCCAGCCCGAACCGCTCCGGGTGCATGATCACCATCACCGTGGCGTTGGGGACGTCCACGCCCACCTCGACCACCGTCGTGGTCACCAGAATGTCGACGGCGCCGGCCGCGAAGTCGCGCATAACGGCGTCCTTCTCGGCGGCCGGGAGGCGTCCGTGCAGGAGCCCGACGCGGCGCGCGGGGAACACCGTGTCGCGCAGCCGGGCGTAGGTGTCCTCCGCCGAGGCGAGGTCCATCTTCTCCGACTCGGCGATGAGCGGCAGGACGATGAAGACCTGCCGGCCCTGGGAGACGTACTTCTCCACCGAGCGGTAGATGTCGGCCACGCGCTCCTCGGGGAAGGCGAGGGTGGTCACGGGAACGCGCTCGGCGGGCTTCTCGCGCAGCGACGAGACCTCCAGGTCCCCGTAGAGGGTGAGGGCGAGCGAGCGGGGGATCGGCGTCGCCGTCATCACCAGCAGGTCGGGGAGCGCGCCCTTGTCGCGCAACGCCGCGCGCTGGTTCACGCCGAAGCGGTGCTGCTCGTCGATGACGATGAGGCCGAGCCGCGCGAAGGAGACGCCCTTCTGGATCACGGCGTGCGTGCCGATGACGATGTCGAGTTCGTGCGCGGCGGCAGCGGAGGCGATGGCGCGCTTTTCGGCGCGCGGAAGGCTCCCCGTGAGGAGGGCCGTGCGCACGCCCGGGGGAAGGAGCGCGCGGAAGGTGCGGTCGTGCTGCGCGGCCAGCACCTCGGTGGGCGCCATCACGGCCGTCTGCTCGCCACGTCCCAGCGCGAAAAGCGCTGCGGCGAGCGAGACCACCGTTTTCCCCGATCCCACGTCGCCCTGCAAGAGCCGGTTCATGGGGACGGACCGCTCCATGTCGCGCCTGATCTCGTCGATGGCGGCGGCCTGCGCGCCGGTGAGCGCAAACGGAAGGCCGCGCGCGAACGCGTCGAAGGCGACGGTGTCGATGGCGCGCGCGGACGCGCCGCGCTCCTCGCGGAGCAGCCGTCGTGAAAGCGCGAGATAATACTGCAGCAGGAAGAGCTCGTTGAACGAGAGGCGCCGCCGGGCGCGATCGGCGTCCCGGGCCGTGTCGGGGAAGTGCAGAAAGCGGATCGCCTCGGGCAGCGAGATGAGCCCCAGCCGCTCGAGGAGGCCCGCGTCCAGCGGATCGGCGATCTCCCCGATGCAGGCGTCGAGCGCGTTTCGAATGATCCGGCGGAACCCGCGCGAGTCGAGCCCGGCCCCGCGCAGCTTCTCGCTCGAGCGGTACAGCGGCACCACGCGCCCGGTGTTGATGTTCGCGATCGAGCTCTCGTCGTCGAGGAAGTCGAACTCCGGGTGGACGATCTGCATGGTCCGGAAGAAATCGATTTTACCGGAGAAGAGGACGTACTCGCCGGGGCGGAATATCTTTTTGAAATACGGGATGCCGCCGAAGAAGACGCCGGCGAGGCTACCAGACTCGTCCTCGATGGTCACCGAGAGAAATGTCCGGCCGCGGCCCATGATCGCCGCGTCGGCGATGCGGCCGCCCACCGTCACGGTTTCCCCCGTCCGGCAGTCGGCGATGCGCTTAAAAGTCGATCGATCGAGGTAGCGGCGCGGCGAGTGATACAGCAGGTCTTCGACGGTCTCGATCCCCGCCTGGGAGGCGAGCAGCGCCGCCTTCGTGGGTCCGATCCCCTTGACGAACTGGACGCTCTGCTCCAGCACGCACCCTTACTCCTCTTCTGCGATAAACCACACCGCGGGCCCGATCTGCACCGACTTTCCCTCGCGGGTCGTAAAGAGGTTCGTCGTGGCGGCGTCCCGCGCGGCGGCGCGCTTCATGCCGGTCCAGCGCTTGATGATCTTGCCGTCATTGCCGAAGACCGTCACCGTGAGGTTCCCGCGCATGCCCGCGCCCGGGAGCACGGCGTCTTTCCGCGGCGCGTTGAAAAAATACGAGAAATAGACCACCAGCCCGATGATCACAAGGATTAAGACGAGGAACATGATGATTTTCGCTTTGATGCTCATGGAGCGCCCCCGGCGTTTCATTTCGAACAACCGGTGCTTTGCTATGGAAGAATCGCGCATCTGTCCATCATTTTTATTGACCGGGTGCGCATAAATGCTACCCTGACGGGCCGGGGACATGAAAAAGCGTTGTCATTTTCTGAGCGATCGGATATATGCGATACATGCTCCCGTCCATTCTTGCGCGCCTCCGTGCGTATCTGCTCGACCTGTCTATCAAGAACCGGCTGATCGTATCCCTGTTGACGGCGATCGCGCTCCCGATCATCACGCTCACCCTGTATCACGCCATCGCCGAACGGCACTACCTCATGGAGCGGGACCTGGAGGCCATGCGGTCCCATGCCCGCGAGGTCGCGGGACAGATCGACACCATTATCGATTCCAACGCCGCGACGGTCCGGCATATGGCAATGGCCTGGCGGCTGCAGTACTTCTTCGCCACGCGCGATTACGGCGGGCCGTGGCGGGCGTCGCTGCAAGCCTGGCTGGACGAGCAGCTGAAGATATCGCCTGATTACGCCGCCCTGTATGCGCTTGACCTGACGGGCGCCTGCATCATCTCGTCCGACCGGACCTTCGTGGGGCAAAACTATTCCGTTCGACCTTATTTCAAGGAGGCCCTGAAGGGAGCGCATTACATATCCGACTGGTCCATCGGCCTTACCTCCGGGGTGCCGGGCGTCTACTTTTCGGCGCCCGTCAGGTACAACGGCGCGATCGTCGGCATAGCCGTCCTCAAGATGAAGACCGATCGCATCACGCGCATCATCGACGAATTCTCCGATGCATCCTCGGCGGCCTACCTGCTTAACGGGATGGGCATCGTTCTGGCGCATCGGAACAGGGAGCTGCTCTACCGCTCGCTGGGAGATCTCGCGCCCGATGAGCGGCGTTGCATCGAGGAATCGCAGCAGTTCGCCAACCGGACAATCGTTTCAGCGGGCCTGCCGAGCATGCGCGATGATCACCGCGGGCTCCTGCGCGCGGGGGAGCGGGTCGCCATCTCCCGCATCTACCGGCTCGACGGATCCGACAAGGTTTCGGCTATCGCGCGCCTCCGTCATCTCGAGTGGACGGTGGGCATCTCGAAACACCTCTCGAGCGTATATGGTCCCGCGCATCGGCAGATCGCCATCGCGCTCGTGATCGCGCTCCTCTCGATGGGGCTGGGCTATATCGCCGGTCAGGCCATCACGCGGGGAATCACCCGGCCGCTCAGCCACCTGGTGGATGCCGTAGACGCCTTCGGCAAGGGAGAGTGGGCGATCAGGGCCCCGGTATATGCCGGCGACGAGCTGGGGGGTCTCGCGACGACCTTCAACGAGATGGCATCCGCCCTGGGCAAGCATACGAACAACCTGGAGGCATTGGTGGCGGAGCGCACCGGCGAGCTGCAGGCGAAGAACGAGAAGGTGCT
>Ga0116161_1002973_pt1 | contig 15506 bp, 10 predicted proteins | sample AD_JPNAS3_MetaG_FD_89877 | JGI IMG/M metagenome (GOLD analysis project Ga0116161, IMG submission 89877) | Active sludge microbial communities of municipal wastewater-treating anaerobic digesters from Japan - AD_JPNAS3_MetaG | ecosystem: Engineered > Bioreactor > Anaerobic > Digestate | place... | reverse complement strand
TCTGGAATGCAAGATCACCGGCCGTACGCGGCTGATCGTGACGATGGCCTACGGCGGATTCGCCCCCGACATGGACCGCATTCTGGGGCTGGCCGAGCAGCATGGGATCGCGGTCGTGGAGGACAACGCGCACGCGCCGCTGGCCCGGCTCGACGTCCAGTGCCTCGGAACGTTCGGCATGGCCGCCTGCTACTCGTTTTTCGGCAACAAAAACATGACGACGGGCGAAGGCGGGATGATCGTGACCGACAATGAGGCGGTCGCCGCCGAACTGCGCCTGTTGCGCTCGCACGGGATGACTCACCTGACTTGGGAACGCCACCAGGGTCACGCCGCCGGCTACGACGTGCTGATCGACGGCTACAACGCGCGGATGGACGAAGTGCGAGCGGCGATCGGGCGGGAGCAACTGCGGAAACTGCCGGCGGCGAACGAGGCGCGCGCGCGCGCGGCGCGCAAGCTGCGCGAACGGCTGATCGCGCTCGAGATCAACGGGCTGCGCATCCCGTTCTGGAACCCGCGCGGCGAACCGGTGCATCACCTGTTCGTGATCCTGCTGCCGCCGCGGACGGTGCGCGATGCGTTTCGCGCCGCGCTGATGGCCCGCGGCGTGCAGACGTCGATCCACTATCCGCCGCTCAACAGCTTCACCCACGCGCGGCAATTGTTCGGCTCGACCAACGACGATCTGCCGGTGCTGCAATCGATCGCCGACCGGCTCGTGACGCTGCCGCTGGGACCAACCCTGACCGAGGAACAGATCGACTGGGTGGCCGAGTCGGTGCGGCTGGCGCTGAAGTGAGGCGCCTGCCGAGGCGTGGCCCGATCGGCCCGTTTGATTCGAGACACTTGTGTCAGTGGCGCCGCGGCGTGATCGTCACAATGCCGCTGGGGACGGAGATATTGCCCGCCCGATCGACGGCGAGCGCATAGTATTCATAGCGCTGGCCGCCGCGGGCGGTCCCGTCGCGGAAGACCGGCTCGCGCGCCTCGCCGGTCTTCTGAAACTCCCCCTGGCCGGCCAGACGGCGGTAGATGTTGTATGCGACGGGCAGATCATTGTCGTCGCGGGGAATGCCCCCCGGTTCGATTTCAAAGAAAACGCCGGCGCCGGTCTGCCACCAGCGGGCGATGCGGGGGGGCGGCGGCGGCTCGGTGTCGATCACCAGCGGCTGACCGGAGGCGGCGAATTCCAGCGTCTCGCTGGTCGCCGGCGAGGCGAGCTGCACCTCGACGACGGCGAACGGCGATTGATCCCCCGGCACAATCTCGTACTGGCCGTAGTAATGACCCGGTTGGGCCTCGCGCAGCGGCAGGTCGCGTTTGACCGAGCCGATCGAGAACCGGCCCGTGCAACCCGGCGTGGCCACGGTATGGATCTGGACCGTATCGCCGGCCCCCAGGACCTTGTCGCGCGGCGCGACGGTGACGCGGCTGATCCGCAGCAGTTCACCGCGGGCGACGTCGAACGTCGGCCGGGGCATCAGCGTCACGATCTCCTGGGCGGCCTCCTCCAGCGACTCGCGCAGGGCGCGTTCGCGCAGATGCATCAGCGAGGAGATCGACCGCTCGAACAGGCCGAGGACGGTGATCGATGGACCGCCGGTGCGGTCATAAAAAACAAACAGATTGCGATAGAGAACCTTGCGGCTGCGCGTATCGACCAGCTTGAGGTCGAGGTCGAAGCGATTGTGGGCATAGAACAGGAGGTACAGCCGACGGACGTCGACCAATTCGCTGAACAGCACGGCCTCGCCCAGTTCAGGCGAGACCATCGCCTCGGGCGGCAGATGGGCGAGCGCGACGCCGCGCCGGCTGGCAATCTGCCCCAGCAGCCGATCGACCGTGGCCAGCTCGCGGTCCGCATAGGGCAGCGTGGAAATCGCTTCATAGAGGACTTCGCGGACGGTCTGGGCCAGTTCGGGATGGTTCGTCCGATCCGTCGTCGGCAGAATCGCCAGCGTGTAGGGCGGATCATTCGCCAGCGAGGCTTCATCGAGGTAGCGCGGTCCGCGCGTCGTAACGCGCTGACAGGCCGCGAGGCCGATCACGAGCAACAGAGCGAGGATGGACGCGGCGCGGCGCATGATCGCTTCCGAACGCATACGAGGAGTGACGGCGGATCAGACGCCGTGGGTGCGACCGGGCCAGATCTGCTTATGAAGCTGCAAGTGGAGGCGAACGTCAAGCCGATCCGCGATGATCCAGGCGGCCAGCGCGGCCGGGGCCAGGGCGCCGTGGACGGGCGAGAAATGGATCGGCCGCGTTCCCGCCAGCCGGTACTGGTGGATCAGGCGGCGCGCCCACTCGTAGTCGGCGCGGTCGAGCAGAACGAACTTCAGCTCGTCGCGCGGCCGCAGCCGGGTCAGATTTTCCCAATGGTTGGCGTGGCTCTCGCCGCTGCCGGGGCACTTGATGTCCAGGACGATGCCGACGCGCGGATCGACCGGCGCGACGTCGCACGAGCCGCCGGTCTCGAGCAGGACCTCGTGGCCGGCGTCGCACAGCGCGCGCAGCAGGGGCAGGCAGTTGGGCTGCGCCAGGGGCTCGCCGCCGGTGACTTCGACGAGCGGCAGGCCGAAGTCGGCCACGCGCCGGAGAATCTCGGCAATCTCGAGCCGCTCGCCCCCTTGGAAAGCAAAGGCGCTGTCGCACCAGACGCAGCGCAGTGGGCAGCCGGTCAGCCGAATGAAGCCGCACGGGCGGCCGGCATGAGTCGATTCGCCCTGGATCGAGGCGTAAAGCTCGTTAACGAGCAGCGTTGCGCCGTGCGTGGGCAATTCGGCCGCGGGCTCCGTCAGCGGAGGATGCAGAAGATCGTGGCGTGTCTCAAGGGCCATCGTCGCTCCCGGTCCGGTGGGGCAGGGGACCGGTCGCCATTGTAGCAGTTCCCGGCGGCGAGGTCAGACTTTCTTCGCGGCCAGGCCCATCCGCTGGGCGACCCGCAGCTGAACGCAAGCTTATCGGTATCGGTATCGGGATCGCGATCGATTCAATACCCGCTCGCATCCCGCGGGGAAGCCGGACGGCCCCCTACTTGATGAAGCGGATCGTCGCCGGGTAGCGGAAGGGTTCGTTATTGTAGGCCTTGATCCCGCCGATGATCGTGAAAATCAGCCAGAACAGGCCCAGGGCGATCGACAGCAGCACGCCGATCAGGATGAACAGCGTCACGATGCAGATCACCATGTAAATCGTGCAGGTGATTTGAAAGTTGATCGCTTCCTTGCCGTGCAGGTCCACGTAGGGCATCCGGTCTTTCCGGAGAACCCAGACAATGATCGGCCCGACCAGGTGACCGATCATCGGCAGCACAAACGTCGCAAACGCGCTCAGGTGACACGCCATGGCCCATTGGCGTTCCTCCACGCTCGGCCCGGTGGGAGCGCTCATCGGTTCGGGTTGCATCTCGTCCACGGTTCACGCTCCGGCGATTCGAAAAGGGTTGCACCGTCATTTCATCAGGGGCAGCACGCCGGGCGGTGCGTAGGGCTCGTTGCCGCTGGCCTTGAGGGCGCCCTGGATCGTGAAGACGAGGTGATAGACAAACACGGCGACGAGAATCAGGTAGCCCAACAGGCCGAAGATAAACGCCTGCACCACCATGCCGACGATGGCGTAGATGACGCAGGTGATCTGAAAATTGAGCGCCAGCTTGCCCCGCTGATTGATATAGGCCGACTGATCTTTCTTCATGATCCAGAGGATCAGCGGAGCGATGATGCTCGCGAACGGGATACAGGTATAGCCGGCGAAGCCTGCCAGGTTCACCCACATCGCCCAGTTGCGCTCGTCGCGGGTTGGGCCGCCCGTCGGTTCCACCGTCACGTCGGGCTGAACTAGATCCATGGCTTCTCGCTCCATGCAGGGATGCCGCCGGGGAGCCGTAGGGCTCCGGGATCGCAAACGTCCGCCGTCCGATGGCGTAAGTTTGCGGGGAACAGGAGGCAGGTGCAATCAGAATCGGCGTCCCCGGCCGCGAAAACGGGTCCGGTGGGGAACCAGGCAGGCGCGACCCGCTGGGCAAGCCATCGCCGAATTCGATCAGGCGCAAGCCCCGCCCTGTTTCTCAGAATGCCGGCTGATACATCGCGCGGATGGCGTCGGTCACCCGGTTCTCATTGGCGAACTGCAGGTTCTTCCGGCGGAAGGCATCGCTGTCGAAAACCCACAGGTAACGCTCCGACCGGCTCTTGAGTTCGGCCGGCCAGGCCGGCGCCTCCGCGCCGTCCGGCATCATGAACCCGGTCAGGTAAGCGTCAAATTGTTCGTTCGAGACGGCCCTGGCGAACGCGTCGGAGTCGAAAACGCGCAGCAGCGCGCCGAACCGGGTCAGCTCCTCCCGCCCCAACGGGTCAAGCAGTTCGCCCGCCAGCGCCTCGGCGTCGGACCCGGCAATGCCGCACCGCTCGAGCAACCGGCGCAGCCAGGTCACGTCGTCCACCGTCACCCGATGCTCGAGCGAATCGATCACGCAGGCGAGCACTTCATGGCGCGCGAGCTGGTCGAACTCCGTGGCGAACCAGTTCGCTTCGATTTCGGTCGGATTGCGCCCGAGCCAGACGCGCGTGGCATGCTTCAGGATGTGCATCTTCGCCGTGAAATCCTCGAAATACCGGTATTCCTGGTTGGGCTGGCCATCCAGTTCGATCAACGAGGAATTGCCGTTGGGCAACTGTGTGTAGACCGACCAGTAGAGATTAATCAGGCTGCCCCAACTGGCCGCGGACTTGAGCGCGATCAGATTGCGCGCCGGCCGGTTCTCCACGAGCGGCATCGGGATGCCGTACTCACCGATAAAGACCGGCTTGCCGTGCTTCCATGCGCCGGTGAAGGCGGCGTGCTCCAGGATGTAGTCCAGATGCAGGTACGCCCGGTCGGGCAGTTCGTCGGTGTGGTTCATGCAGTTGTAGGCCGAATACGAGACCAGATCGACGGGCACATCGGGCAGGACGGCGTTGATCAGGCGCGGCAGTCCCTTGTCGAGGACCGGGGAAACCGCATTCATTTCGGCATAATGATAGACTTCCACGCCGGTCACGTCGGGCAGCGAGGCGCGCGCGTCGGAGATCGCCTGCTGGCGATTGATATACCACGCGCGCATGTCGTCGATCATCGTCTGGCTCGGCGAGGCGGTCATGCCGTCCTTCCCCTGCATCAGCATGTTGTCGCCTTCCCAATGGCCAATGAGAAAGATCTTGCCCGTCCCCGCATAGGTTTTCATGAGATACCGCGTCAGCTCGTAAAGCTGGTCGTATTCCTCCTTCACGACCTCCCCCGTGTATTCCCCCGTTCCCAGGACGGCGTAGTCAAGATCCATGGCGTAGGTCCACATGACGAAATACTTGAAGGGCATGTCGAAGACGGCCTTGTAGGCCGGTTCCTTCTCAATCAGCTCGACCAGCGTGTGGCTCGCGTGCAGTGTCTCGGTCGACATGTCGGTATAGCATTTGGTGTAGTTGTTCGCCTCCATGTCGCTGCCGAACAGGAATTTATACGCGTCGCTGCCCATCTCGAGCATCAGTTTGGCCTGTTCCACGATGAGGGGATCGTCGGTGAATTTCTCGATGCAGCCGAAGCCCTGGCTGCCGGCGCGGACGCTGAAATAGGGGAACGTCCCGGCTGTGTCCTCGTCGGACCCGGCAATTTCAATGAACGGCGGCTCCTGCGCGGTTTCACCCGTTAGAAATTCGCCGGTGCGTCCGTCGGCCGCCGTTGCGCTCACGGTCCAGTACCATTTCCCGGGCGGCAGATCGTCCGGCAGCGTGTAGCTTGTCCCGCTCACCGTGTCGAGCAGGGTGGTGCAGGCGCCGGCGAACAGCGGATCGCGCGACAGGCTCAGCGTATAGAGGTCGCCGGCGTAGTCGGCGGGCGCCGTCCATTCCAGGCGGCGCGCCGCGCCGGCCTGCCCTTGCTCCGAGGAAACGGCGATTCGCGGCGTCCCCGGAACTTCCGCGTCGCCGGACATCCCGGCCTTAATCCAATCGATATACACTTCCACCTGGCCGGGAACTTGCTGCCGATTATCCCGGTCCAACTCCAGCATCAGGCCGATGGACCGCGTCTCGGGGGAAAGCTGGTCGTGAAGATCGACCGTCAGCACGGTCGGCGGCAGGACGGATTCCTGATTCCTGAAATTGAGCACGCGTTGCGGCCGCCGCGCGTCGGCGTCGCTCATGACGTAGAGTTTCAGTCTGGCCTCGGGCGAGAGGCGGCTGACCCGAAGCTGAATATAGCGGTTTTCCGCGGGATTCCAGGCGATATCGTGGGCCAGTTCCACCGTCGTGCGGAACGATTTGTCGGGCCGGAAGAGAAGGCGGCCGACTTCGCCGTCGGAGCGGAACTCGGCCACGCCGCCCCCCATGGCGATCTGGGGTTGCTTCCATTTGTGATCCATGCCGAAGGGGTCCTGCTTGAAGTCCTCGATCCACACCGGATTGGCCGACGCGCTCGCCGAAGCCCACAGGCAGAGCGCCAGCGACAGAACCATTCCTGTCAACCGACGCCTGACACAAACCGGGGATCGGTCCGTTTTCATTAGAATTTCCGTGCTGGTCGTCGGCATGATGGCGGTGACTCCTTTTCGTGACAATCGCCTGGCTTCAAAATATCGGTGCCTCCACACAAGCGGCAGGAACCCGACCGGCTCGCGTCGATCCGCATTTAATGCTGATCACTTTGGGAGGCAGGAACATCCGGGAGCCACGAGACGAAAGGAGCGGGATGGACGCATGGCCACAGGGCGCCGGCCGCGTCAATCCATTGCACACCTTCTCGTTTCTTTCATGACCCAGAATTCCGGAAATCCCCCGACCCGCGGGGGATTCACATCCGGCGCTGGATCGCCAGCTTATCGTTCCGCGTCCGCCGGCGCGTGCAGGGCGACATCCCCCTCGTCGGCCCGCGGGCGGACCGCGTGCTCCTCGATCCGCTTCCAGTATTCGCGCAGTTCCTCGAACGCGAACGGCGGCCGCCCATCCAGATAGTGATTGCAGTAGCGGCGGTCGCTGATTTCGGCGCGCAGCAGATACAGCCGCGCCGTTTCGGACGGGGCGCCCACGCTGCCCAGGTCCACAACGCTGTTCGCCGGAATTTCGCACCGGCCTTCCATCACGACGGCGTCGTCGCAGCGGACCTGATAGCTCAGGTCGAGGGGCATCAGGTTGTCATTGACCAGGAAGACCCGCAGCTCGCCCTCGCACTCCTCCATGCAGATCAGCACGTCGTCCTGCGCGCGCCGGATATAGTTGTAGGCGAGCTTCTTGCGGAAGTAGTAGTCGACCACCGCGTCGGAGCACTGCGGGCAGCCGTCCAGCAGATTCCACCAAAGGATCCCCCCGCAATCGAACTTGCGCCGCCGCGCCCGCTCAATCCACGACTTGAACGCTTCGGCCTGAACAAGCTGCGTGGCGAAGATCAGGTCGGCGAGGTCGTCGGGCAGCGCGCCGAAGACGTTCGTCACATTCTTCTCGATCGCCTTCAAGCGTCCGTCGGGATACGTGAAGAACGTCGGGTCGCTCAGCGAACCGCAGCGATACCCCAGCACGAAGCGGTCGTACGGCCAGAGCTTGTCCTTCGGCATGAAGCTCTGCATCGTGGCCAGATCGGGGAAGGCCAGGTGCCCGATCTCGCTGATGAACGGCGACGTATCCTGGGAATAAACCGGCGCCTTGTAATACAGCCCATGGCACCAGATGTGGGTGTCGCCGGCCTTGATCGAGTGGGCCGGCAGGCCCGCGACCGGCGTGTAGGGCGACGAGGGCCAGTACGGCCGCGTGCCGTCGTAGCGCGTCACCCATTCCGGCAGGAGCTCGTGCGCGATGGCCCGGTTGCCCCCTTGCTGGTGCGGCCCGAAGTACGCGCTGAGATGCGTCTCGATCTCATTGTCGCCGCAGTAGAGCACGACGGAGGGATGATTGCGCAGCGCTTTGACGACCCAGGCGGCCTCCTCGCGCACCTGCTGCAGGAACGATTCCTCCTGCGGATAGAGCGCGCAGGAGAACATGAAATCCTGCCAGACGAGAATCCCGAGCCGGTCGCACGCGTCGTAGAACGCCTGCGGCTCGTAGACGCCGCCGCCCCACACGCGCACGCAGTTGCAGCGGCTGTCGTCGAGCAGCTCAATCGCCCGCTCCAGCCGCTCCGCCTGCTGCGACGGGAACGAATCGAGCGGGACGTGATTCGTCCCGTAGAGCGACACCGGCTCGTCATTGATTTTCAGGTAGAATGACTGGCGGTCATCGGGCAGATCTTCCATGACGATCTCGATCGAGCGGATGCCGAACGGCGCCGTCTGCCGATCAATCTCGCGGCCGTCCTGGAGCAGAACCGCCTCGGCCTCGTACAGGTGCGGCTCGCCATAGGGGCGCGGCCACCACATTTTCGGGTTCTCCAGCGGGAACTCGAACTTGACCAGCGGAAATTGCACGGCGTAGGTGCAGCCATAGACTTCCTGACCGGCATCGAGCAGGCGGAAGCGGACGGCCATGTCGGTTCGATAGACCCGCGGGCAATTGAGCGTGACGCGGGCCAGGATCGTGCAGCGCTCGCGCCCCCACCGGCGCGTGAAGACGAACAGATCGTCGATCGAGTACTCGGGAGTCCGCTCGAGGTAGACCGGCTTCCAGATGCCGGCCGACAGGAGCCGCGGGAAGATGTCCCAGCCGTGCGTGTGGCCGGCTTTGCGGATCCAGACGCGGCTCGGGTCGTTGCCGACCAGTTCCACGACCCCGTCGAAGTCCTTCTGTGACACCTCATACTGATCGCTCTTGATCCGCACCATGAGCGTGTGCGGCGCGCCCGGCGTCAGACCCTCGAGCGCGATGCGGTGCGGGATCAGCATGTTGGCGGCGCTGCCGATCAGCTCGCCATCGAGATAGATGTCGGCGAATGTGTCGATCCCCTCGAAAACGAGATCAAGCCGGCCGCCGGGAGCGGCGAACTCCGCCGGCGCAACGAACTGCGTCCGGTACCACCATTCGTGATACTCCAGCGGGCGAATCTCCTCCGGGTTCATGCCGACGAACGGATCGGGAACCAGTCCCGCCCGCCGCATATCCAGCACCACGCTGCCGGGCACGCTGGCCGGGATCCATTGGAGCTCGGCCGTGCCGGCAAGAACCTCACCGGCGTCAATGGATTCCTGCGGGAAGTGCGTCAGCTCCCATGGCTGATTGAGTAGAAAGGTAGGCTTGGACATCGATCGTTCCTTCGGTCGTCGGCGTGATTTGCCGCGGCCCTGAAGGGCCGGGCCGGCGGGCGGGTCAGCCCTTGATCCCCGTCAACTGGATCCCCTCCACGAAAAATCTCTGGTTGAACAGGAAAACAAAGACCAGCGGCGCCATCACCAGGCACGAGCCGGCCATCATCAGGTTCCAGTCCGAGACGTAGGCCCCCCGGAAAATCGAAAGGCCGACCGTCAGCGTCCGCATTTCCAGCGAATTGGTAATGACCAGCGGCCAGAGGAAATCGCGCCATGCGCCCATGAACGTGAAAATGATCAGTGTCACCAGCGCCGGCTTGGAGAGCGGCAGGATCACGTTCCAGTAGACGCCCCATGGCCCGCAGCCGTCGATATGCGCCGAGTCCTCCAGGGCCAGCGGAATGCCCAGGAAAAACTGGCGCAGCAGGAACGTCCCATACGCGGAGAACAGGCCGGGAATGATCAGTGCCTGATAGGTATCAATCCAGCCGAAATACTGCATGATGACGAACAGCGGGATGAGCGTAACGACGCCCGGAATCATCAGCGTCGTCAGGTAGAGCAGGAAGATCTTGTCGCGTCCGGGGAACTTGAGCCGGGAAAAGGCGAACGCCGCCATCGAACAGGTCAGCGCCTGGCCGAACGTGACCGCCACCGTCACCAGGCAGGTGTTGAACAGGAACCGGCCGAACGGCATGGCGCGGAAGACTTCAAGGTAGTTGCGCCAGTGGACGGGATCGGGGATCAGGCTGGGCGGCATGATGTATTCCTTCCCCGGCGCCTTGAGCGAGGTGGAGATCATCCACAGCAGGGGAAAGAGCATCGTGAACCCGAGCCCCCAGACGAACAGCGTGAAGACGATGCGGCCGGGCGTCAGCCCGCGCCAGCGCGACTTGTCAGAAGAACTGGGCATGACGTCCCCCCACTCGCCAGTTGAGCAGCGTGATGGCGAAGACCATCGTGAACAGCACCCACGCCATCGCGGCCGCGTAGCCCATCTTCATCCACTGAAACGCGCTGTTGTAGATGTAGAACATGATCGTCGTGGTGGAGCCGGCCGGGCCGCCGTTGGTCATGATATAGGCCGCGTCGAATCCACCCTGCAGGCCGGCGATGATGCTCGTCACCGTGATGAAGAACGTAGTCGGCGCCAGCAGTGGCCAGGTGATGTAACGGAAGCGGTGCCAGGGGGCGGCGCCGTCCAGCTTGGCCGCCTCATACAGCTCTCCCGGAATCCCCTGAAGCCCCGCCAGATAGAGAATCATGTTGTAGCCGCCGACGCTGGCCCACAGCCCCGCCAGCATCAGCGCCGGCTTGGACCAGGTGGTGCTCCCCAGCCAGTCCGGCCCTTCAATCCCCACATACGAGAGCACCCAGTTGAGCAGCCCGGTGCCCGGGTTGAGCAGCCAGCGCCAGAGCATGTAGACCGCCACCGGGACGCACATCGACGGCAGGAAGTAGATCGACCGCAGAATGGAGCGCCCGGGAAACTTGCCGTTGAGCAGAATCGCCAGGAAGAGCGAGCCGGCCATCGCCAGCGGGATCGCCCCCATCAGGAAGATCGTGTTCCAGACGTACTTCCAGAAGTCGGGGTCATTGAACTGCAGACGACCCTGGTCGAACGAAAAACCAATCAGATTGGCGTAATTTTCCAGCCCGACGAATTCCGGCGGCGTCAACAGATCCCACTTGGTAACGCTCAGCGCGATCGACGCCAGCACCGGAAAAAAGGTAAACAGGAAAAAACCGATCAGATTGGGCGCGAGAAACGGAAAAGCCGTCGCCAGTTGCCGCAGCCCCCGCCCGCGCCGCGCGCCGTTTCGTTTCATTGTCGTGGCCGGCTTGCGCTCCTCGGCCTTCAGCACTGGGGATAAGGCTAGCTGGTCGTCCTTCACAGCGCGTCACTTTCCCGGAATCTCGCCCCCGCGCTGCCTGCTGCTTTGCCGTGGTTGAACTGCGGTGGGAGAAGGCGCGCCGGGGCGGCGCTCTCGGTCGGGCCGGCCCACGCGGGCGGCGACCAGCGGGGCCACAACACCCCGGCGCGCGATATCGACTGTCAACACGAGCGGGCGATCACGGGCCCCACACAATGATGTCGCCCCAGCTCATCGTCCCGTTCGTCGGGTCATAGACATGCGGTTGCGTCTGGCCGTCGACACCCTTGCCGTACGGGCCATAATACTCGAAATAGCCGCGAATCCGGTCCGGACCGTTCGACGTCAGCTGGTAGCTGTCCACCTTCGGATGGTCGCGATACACGTCCAGCGGCGTCGTCTGGAAAAGCTCAAAATACGACTTCCAATACCAGTAGCCGTAGAGCCGCCAGTAGGGATCGAGGTAGCCCCCCTCCTGAACCTGGAACACGTCCTGGAAGCCGATGGTGGAAGCGACATAGGCGATCGGCGTGCTGACGATCTCGGGACACTGCACCTGGCCGCCATGCCACTGCGTGGGGTAGCGCGCATGATCGACGGCGTAGGATTCGACCGCCAGCCGCAGGCCAGCCAACACAGTACTTGGCGATATTGATATTGGCCCCCGCACGCATGCCGCCCCGCACCCAGTCCCAGGTTCCCTCCACGATGTGCTCATTGGGGGCATCGGCGGCATATTGAGTCGAGATGAAGAAGAAGCGGAACTGGATTTCGTGGACGCCGGTCAGGCCGAACATCGCGTTGACGTCAACCAGCGTCGGCTGCGTGTGATACCACTGCTGCGCGTTGTCGAGGCGGTTGGCCCACATGTCGCCGGTAATCCCGCCGCCGTCGATCTTGGCTTGCAGCGCAATCAGGTCGCTGTCGTTCTTCCACGGGAAATACGCCTGCAGGTATTGATGCTGCGACGCGTCCCAGGTCAGCGTGTCAGACGCCGGGTAGTCGAAGCTGTAGGAGTTGAAGTGCCAGCCGTTGGCGGTCGTATTGAACTCGATCAGTTCACCGGTCCGGGTCTCCGTCACGACCATGTCGTGATTGTTGTCGTCCCAGTTATATTGCAAAAGGCCCGGCGCCACATTGGCCCCGCTATCCTTGAAATCCTCAAAAAAGAGCGTCGAGGCGCTCACGGCTTGCGCCAGCAGGCAGAGCATGCCGGCCAGCAGGCCCGTCATTCGGATTGTTCTCCACATGGGAAGCTTCCCCTCTCCTGGTATATAGGAAACATCTCACAGGCAATACAGCGACAGCTCTCAGCCTTGCGCGGACTCGGACACCTCCTTTCGGGATCGACTGAGCGGAGCAGACATCCCGCGGACCTCAACTCAGGGCGATCGGTTTCAGGATCTTTAGGTGCGAAATGAACCGTCTCTTGCGGGCGGTCGGCGGTTGGGCGCGGCCCGGAAGGATGGCTTCCTATTTATCATGCGATAAATTAGTTCAGTTCGGCTCACCTGTCAACCCTTTTATTTCAGCCTGTCGATTGCGCCGGAACGGGCCCGAATCCTGTCGATGGCGATGCAAATTAAATATTATCAATATTTTCTATCGTAACAGCGACCCTCTGGCCCAGGTAAGGATAATGACTTCCAGGTTCTTGAATTGCGTGACAAAACATCAAGATGCCCCATCCCGCCTCGAATCTTGCACCGCGATGCGTCATTGGACCTCTCCGCGGCGGGGTCCCTCCGTATATTCCCATCCCCCCCCCGCCAACCGGTCCCTGCGCCCCGGCCCGCGCGGATTGACCTTGCAGCCCGGCCGGCATTGGCGCATATATGGGAGCCACGAACCCCGTTTATCAGGTGATCTATCCCAGCCGGTTTGAAGCCTTATCTGTCCAAACTCCATGAAGGGACGCGATTTATCACATGATCTGCATTCATCCGCCGCTGCGCCGCGCCGGCCTGCTGCAACGATGTCGCGCCGCCTGGATCCTGCCCATGATAACCTGCCTCCTCCCCTTTGCCGGCTGCGCCCAGCCCGGTCTGATCGGTTACTGGAAACTGCGCGGCGATAGCCGGGATTACTCCGGCCGCGGGCACCACGCCGTCAATCACGGCGTCGCGCTGGGCCCCGACGGCGCCATGTTCGACGGCCTGAATCATTACCTTGAAGTCCCCGACTCCAGCGACCTCCATCTGGGCGCCTCCGACTTCACGATCTCCGCCTGGGTCAAGTGCACGGGGGGCGTGCGCAACGTCCCGGGCGACATCCTCAACAAATACGATCCGGTCGGCCGCCGCGGCATCAATCTCCACGTCGCCGCCAGCTCGCCCGGCTACTGCTCGCTCAGCGATCAGCGCAACCTCCAATTCGGCATCGACAACGCCGTGGAGGGGACCTGGGAGGATTGCGGCCGGCCCTGGCCGAGCAACACGCTGGTCAGCACGCTGGTCGTCTTCGACGGCGAGCTCTACACCGGCATCGCCGACGCCGACCGGCCCGAGGACACCTGCCGCATGTTCCGCTACGCCGGCGGCCAGGAATGGGTCGATTGCGGCCGCGTCGGCCTGAACGACATGAAGAACGTCTCGGTCTTCAGTACGGTCGTCCACCAGGGCCGGCTCTACGCCGCCACCGGCAACTGGGACTGGGAGAAGACCTGGCACGGCCGCGGCGTCACCACCGCCGACCTGGCGCGCGTCTGCCGCTACGCCGGCGGCACGACCTGGGAGGACTGCGGCCAGATCATCTCGCCCAGCGAACACCCCGCCTTCCGCATCAACAGCCTCGCCTCGTTCGACGGCCACCTCTACGCGACGGACAACACCGACGCCGTCTACCGCTGGGACGGCGACAAGGGCTGGATCGTCTGCGGCCGGCCCGGCTCGATCCGCTACGACGAATACCCGGCGGGCGACCTGGTCGCGATGATGCCCTTCAAGGGGCATCTCTACGCGGTCAAGCATTTCGCTTCGGTCTTCCGCTATCTGGGCGGCACGCAGTGGGACGATATCGGCGAGGTGTTCCACGCCAACCGCGCCGGGAAGTTCGGCGTCGATCAGATCCATACCCTCGGCGTCTATCGCGGCGAGCTGTATCTCGGCACCTGGCCCGACGGCAAGGTGCTGCGCTACGACGGCGGGCAGGATTACACCGATTGCGGCTGGCTGGGCATCGACCCGACGCACAAAATCAACGAGGTCAACGACCTGACGGTCTATAACGGCAAGCTCTACGGCGGCGCGATCCCCAAGGCTGAGCTCTGGCGCTACGAAGACGACCAGCAGTGGACGCGCATCCGGCAACTGGTGCATGACCCCGAGTGGGCGATCAAAAAGCCGGTGACCTGGAACCGGGTGCCGTGCATGACGATCTTCCAGGGCAAGCTCTTCTGCGGCACGTCGAACTGTCACGGCCGCGCCGATTCCAACCCGCGCGCCGAGGTGGGCAAGGTCTTCGCCTGGGAGGCCGGCAAGTGCGTCTCCTACGACCGGGACCTGGGGACGGATTGGCGGCGGATCGCCGCGGTGCGCGCCGGCGACCGGCTGAAGCTGTATGTCGACGGCGAACTGGTCGCCACCTCCACGGCGTTCGATCCGGCCGCGTTCGACCTGAGCAACACCCGGCCGCTGCTGATCGGCTTCGGCCAGGAGAACTACTTCAACGGGATGATCCGCGACGTGAAGCTCTACAACCGCGCGTTGTCCGACGCGCAGTTGCGGCAAGGGTCATAGCGGCCGACGGGGGGAGACGATGAACCGGACCACGCTGGGGGTCCTGCTGCTGATGGTGGGGACGCTTGGCCACGCCGCGCCGGCGCCGGGTTCGCCCGGCCCGATCGAGCTCATCCCCCGGCCCGCTCGGCTGGAGCGCCAGCCCGGTTCGTTCGTCTTCAGTCCCGGCACGCGGATTCTGGCCGAATCCGGTTCGGCGGCGGCGCGAGTGGCCGCGCAGCGGCTGGCCGACCTGTTGCGCCGGGCCGCCGGATTGGAGCTCGACGTGGCCGAATCGGACGCGGCCGAGCCGGTCGGCGGCGCGCTCCTATTGACCACCCGCGGCGCCCGGGCCGATCTCGGGCCGGAGGGCTACGAGCTGATCGTCCGGCCCGAATCGATCGTGATCCGGGCGCCGGGGGCCGCCGGTTTGTTCCACGGCGCACAGTCGTTGCGCCAACTCCTCCCCGCCGCAATCGAAAGCCCCCGCCCGGTCGCGGGCCCGTTCGAATGGTCCGTTCCGGGCCTCGTCATCGAGGATCGCCCGCGCTTCGCCTGGCGCGGCTTCCTGTTCGATGTCGGCCGCCACTATTACCCCAGGGAGTTCATCAAGCGGCTCATCGACCTGATGGCCTATTACAAGGTGAACACCCTCCACTGGCACCTGACCGACGACCAGGGCTGGCGGATCGAGATCCGACGCTACCCGCGGCT
>Ga0116161_1002966_pt1 | contig 15524 bp, 12 predicted proteins | sample AD_JPNAS3_MetaG_FD_89877 | JGI IMG/M metagenome (GOLD analysis project Ga0116161, IMG submission 89877) | Active sludge microbial communities of municipal wastewater-treating anaerobic digesters from Japan - AD_JPNAS3_MetaG | ecosystem: Engineered > Bioreactor > Anaerobic > Digestate | place... | reverse complement strand
GGGTTTGCCATTCATCATCAGCCGGATGAGAGAAAGGTTGAGTTATACACCGAGATCTTTTGTCTTCTCAGAAGTGGCGGGATTTTCCTCAATCTCGATCAGGTAAAATCAAAAAACCCCTCCACAAGTGAAATATTTGATGGTTTTTTTCTTGATCATATTCGACGCGCTCTCTCAATATCCGATCAGAATGAAATGATGAATCAAATTGAGAAGGCATACTATGAAGACAAAAAAGAGAATATCCCCGCCCCGGTTGAAAAACAATGCCAATGGCTCAGTGACATAGGCTTTGAAGATGTAGATTGCTTCTTCAAGACATTTGAACTTGCTCTATTTGGTGGCAAGAAAACATTCACTCGGGTAGCCGGGGGTAGCTAGCCCCCAGCCCCCCACCACCCGGCATGCGGGTCCGCACCGGGCGGCGAACCGAGATTACCGGGCCGCGGCCCTATTCATGAGCCTCATCAAATCCTGTAAGGATTGTAACGTCAATCCCTGGGAATACTTCGACGACCTCCTCCAGAACATCATGAGCCACCCGTCCAACAGGCTCCGGGAACTGCTGCCCGACCAGTGGAAACCTCAGACGAAAGAGTAACGCGGCTTGATCCTGAAGCCCCGCCGATCTGCAACCGCCGGTCCGCGCTTCCCGATCGCCGGCCGTCTGCTCCAGCCCGGTGACTGCGACCATCCGCCATCCATTTTCAACCCAGATTTTCCATTAGGAGATTTTAGCCATATTGATGAGGCGGCAATGATAGAGGTTGCAAAGATTACCGGGACATGTTCTAATGGAAACCACTAGAGATACCTTTTCAATTACGGCATGTTACGGGAGGGCAGAGTGAAGCGACAGCTTCAAGGGGGTGGTTTTGCAGTCGGATTTTCGGACAGGGAGGTTACGGTATGGGGCGGTTTGGCGTTGATGAAGCAGATGCTTGATCGTCTTCAGTTCCGGGAAGCGTTTCCCCAGTTTGGTGTACCGGAGGCTTCTTCAAACCGTGGTTCTGTACCATGCCAGCTTATTGAACAGTTCATTGTATCGATCTGGTGCGGGGCCTGCCGGTTTGCACATGCGGAGGTGGTGCGTTTGGATAATGTGCTATGCCGTCTTTTCGGGTGGTCATGCGCTGCCGGGCATGGTTCAGCGGCCTGTGGGCCAACGCCTCGAACCTATCATGTTGTAAAACCTAAACTACAAATTATCTAATGGAAAATCTGGATTTAATGAACATCAAACTTCGCTTTCACCCCCCGTTGTGGCCCTGCGGGAATTTTGACGCGGCCTTTGTCGGAGGGCAAAACTTTTTCCGCGTCGTCTAAAACTCAATAATATCAAGTAGATTATATATGTCGGAGCTCCGACATACCCCCTGAAAAAGTCCCTTCACCGCCGGTGTAAAAGGACAAATATCCGAGATGCTGAGGATATATTCTCGTATGCCGTCATGACCGTTTCACCTTAATTAATTGATAAGACGCCTGTCCAAAATACCTGGAGCCAAAATACTGCGCCAGACCCCTTCTATTCCTTCTCAAACTCCTGGCTCGCGAATTTCAGTGTCCGGCTGTTTTCGGTGACGGTGCGGACCACGTGATCCGGAGCACCGGAGGGAATATCCGCCTCGACCTCCAGTGTGACAGTTACAGTGGCACCAACCAGACCGGAGAGATGGGCAATCACCTCATCGGCAATACGGCTGGCGTCGCGTCCGACGCGCGCCGCATCCAGAATTACCGTCCCGTGGAAGCGCTTCAGTTTCGGCGCTACCGCAGGTGTGTCTGGCGTTCCCATGGGACCACCTACAGGTATAATAGTTGTCGTCCCTTCTCCACCCGCAGTTGGTCCGACAGTCACACCACCCACAGTCGTTTTCGCTTTCTCTTCGTCCATCTGCCTACAGGCCACATCCGGTTTCACCAGCAACCCCTGCGTCTCTCCCCCGGCAATGTAAACCTCCACACCGCAGCGAAGCCCCCTGTATCGGTTGGCGCTTTCATCATAGCTGTCGGCAAAGGCAAAGGAGTCCTGCATCCACAGCATCAAGGGCAACCCGGTGCGGATGGCGCCGACTAAGACCGATGAATCCTTGAGTCTGGGCAGATAGCTGAAGCTCGCAAAGTCCTCGGCAAGCTGCTTGATGGCAACATGGTTGCCACGCCAGAGGGGAATCCTGTCCAGCTCCATTCGCAGCCGTGTTGCTGCAAAGGTCGTAATCAGCAATTCATCGTTCTTGAGCTTCTTACTTGCCCGTACGGCCAGTGCATCCTGCCCGGAAAGGCGCAGCGCTTGCCATTCGACGGCCGATTGCGGCGTCGATTGCACCGGCACCAGCAGCCACTGATACGTCTCCGGCAGGCGGGCCGTCACGGCGCTGTCGGCCGCAGTTCTCTGTGTTTCGGCTTGCTTTACCTGTTGCGGATCGAGGTTTAGTCCTTTCTCCCCTTTTTCAGTCAGGATTGATTCCCAGGCGAGAAATTTCCGGGCCGCCTCGTCAAGGTCCTGGAGACGTGTCTTGTCGGCGGCAAGAAAAACGAGGGTGTTGCGATAGTGGCGCGGGGAGCTGCCCCGCGATTCCAGAATCGCCTTTGCGGCTGCCTCTGCGGCGCTTCCCGGCTCCTTGCTGTAGGGATGATTGATCCCCAAGACAACCAGACGTGCGTCAAGGTCGTCGGAAACATCTTGCCCCGATTGTGGCAGGGGATGGATACGGCTAAAGTCACCCTTGCGTTCCAGATCCTTGCGCAGCCGTCCGTCCAGTTCCTGCATCACCTTGTCGGGATCGCGCTTGAGTTGTTCAGCGCGGTCCTCAGCCAACTTGGTGACCGTGGGCTGGGTCGAATACCAGTATCGCGGACCATCCTGGTAGAGATAGGTGGCAGCGGCAGCCAATCTCCGCAGGGCGTCTCCGAAAACGTTTGGCGATTCTCCCGGCATGACGCATCCGAGCTTCACCTGCCGGTCCTCAAGGCCGCGATGGGCGGCTTTGGTCAGGGGCGCTGACCCCAGATAGATGGCACGGGCCACACGTCGGCAGGCCGCAAATTTGCCCAGGTTGGGCACTTCACCATCGATTTTAAGCGGCAGCGAGTTCGGACCATCCACGTCTCTTTCGATGATCGGCGGCCAGTTGTCCGAAAGATAGCGGGTCAGTTCAGACTGGACGCGCGAATCATCGATGGAGATATTCGCCGGCATGATGAGGGGATTGCGGTCGCCCTTCTCCCAGAGGCTGTGGATGACGGACGCCATCAATCGGAGGACGCCCCGTGTGCGCTGGAACTTCACCAGGGTGGACCAGTCGGTGTAGAGGCGGTCGAAGATCTCCGGATGGATGGGGTAGGCTGCCCTGATACGTTTTTCGTAATCGGCGTCGCGACATTCCGGGGGGAATTCCGCCTGCTGGGTGCGGTAGAAGTCGGCAAATGCCCGTGCCACGACGTCGCGGTCCTTGAACTGGGCCGGATCGGCCAGTGGTTCGAAGAGCCGCCGCCTCACGATTTCGAAACCTTCCTCGGCACTGGCCGGCCGCCAGGAAGATTCCAGCCGCCCCACAACATTTCTCAACCTGTCGAGGGCCTCCCGTCCCCGCTGACCGCCCACCTCTGCGTCATCCGTCTGTGCGTGGGGCGAGCCCGACGTATCCGAAGCGGGAAGGCTGATCACCAGCAGACAGTTCCCCGCCAGTTTCGCTGATTCGGTCAATGCCTGGGCAAAGGTGAATTGCGTCTCGAAACTGCCGCCGGGAAGATCGCTCTGATCATGAAGCTGACGCGCATAGGCGACCCATTCGTCGATAAGGATCAGGCAGGGACCATACCTGACGAATAACTCACGCAGCACATCGCCGGGGCTGGTGGCCCGCTCGTCATCGGCGGCAAGCTGATCAAATGCCTTCCCTGCCTCGCTCTCCCCTCCGGCAGCGTAGCCCAACTGCCAGGCCAGCTCGCCCCATAGGGTCCGCACCACCGTGCCGTCCTGTTTCCTGACCGGATTGCCGGGGGATATCCGATTGCCCACCAGAACAACGCGGCGGACGGACGGCAGTGTCGCCGTTCCCGCCTCCTGCATGACGGCATCGATGCCGGCAAGCTCGGTTGGGGCAATCCCGGATAACAGGTGATAAAGCGCCAGCATCGCGTGGGTCTTCCCCCCTCCGAAGTTTGTCTGGAGCTGCACCACGGGATCTGCGCTCTGCCCGGAAAGCCGCCGGACCGCACCGACGAGCATTCTTTTCAGGCTTTCGGTCAGATAGGTGCGGCGGAAAAATTCTATGGGATCTCGATACTCAGGGGTGCCTTCGCCCAGACGAACCTGCCAGAGATCAGCGGCAAACTCCGCCTGCTGATAGCGACCGCTGGCCACATCTTTGTGTGGCGTCACCACTTCGCGCCAGGGTTTCAGATTTCCCGCCGCAGCGCTTTCTATGGCCGATCCCGCGCTTTTTCGCTTTTCGCTCCGCACCTGTTCGTCGTATATGGTGCGCCGTAATTCCATCTTGAGTTTTCGGACGTCTTCGGCCTGCGGCGCCGATACCGCAGCCAGTAACCGCTCGGCGGAATCAAGCGCCCGGTCGGCGTCGTCGCCGGAAAATGGTTCCTGGTGAGCCCATTTGTTGCGATGATCGCGCAGTTCGCTCACCAGGCTCCGTTCGGTGTGCCCAAGCGTCTTTTTGAAGACGCTATTCCATTGGTTCCAAAGTGCAGCCAGCACGACGGCGATATCGCCGAAGGGTTCGGCCTCCGTACCGGCAAAACTTAATTGCTGGGGAGGAAGAGACGCTTTCAGTTCGTCAAACCAGCTTTGTTGATACTGGGACTTTAGCTCCCTCTCCACGAAGGGACGCAACCCCTCCTTTAACAGGCTAAGCGCCTTACCGACACGTTCATGATTGGTAATTGCCATAAATTCACTCCCGTCTTATTCTTAAGCGAACCTTCTTGCCTGTAGTGCTCTTGAGCATTCGTTGTATCCCTTCTATAAATACCTGGAAACTACGTGAATAGTTATCTGATTTCTCAAGCGGCATGGCCATGCCCATCCGGCGGGCACCCTCAATTTTTCTGAATTCTGGTATCAGTTTAATCACTTCGGAAGATGGGTTGCCGAGTCGATCCGGATTTCGATACTTAGACTTTAAATTCAAACCGGTTAACTTTGGTCGGGCATAGACCGCCGCCAGTATATCCATTGCGCCTAAATACCATGACTCCAATTCCTGGCAGGCAATGCGAATCAGAACATCTGATTTCCCTTCGTTCTTGCAGACATCAATTAATCTCGCTTTGATGGCACGGCAATCTGCCCCGTCATTATCACGGATAATGACAAACAGCTCCCGGCGAAATGCCTTAAGCTTGCGAGGGATGCTTTTCTCCAGATCCTGCTTGCCCTCATGGGTGATGCAGAGGAATTCAAGATCGGGGATAAGGCGGGGCAAGAACTCTTCGATAAACGCCTTCATCGAAGGTTCCTCCAGAAGGAATACGATCTTCTTCATTATTACCATGCCCCCTTGAAAACGCCTTGACGCCAAAGAGTCCCGGGATAATCGCCTTCGGCAACCAGACTTTTCAGGATCTCACTATCGGCGCCGCGATGAATAGTCGCGTAACCTTCCTTCTTGGTCAACCAGTATATCTCGTCCAGATTCAGACCATTCATAAACTCCGGGGAATGGGTCGATATGAAAACCTGGCCGCCCCTCCGGGCGTAATCGCGAAATTCTTCCGCAAGCTCCTGCAATAGTTCCGGGTAAAGTTGATTTTCCGGTTCTTCCACCGCCAGCAGCGGAAACGGATTGGGATCATGAAGGAGGACTAGATAGGCAAACATCTTGATGGTTCCGTCTGATACGTAGCGAGCAATAAAGGGATCCTTAAAAGCCCCATCCTGGAAACGGAGCACCAGCCGTCCGTCCTCTGTAGGCTTGGCTTCAACCTTTTCCACACCGGGAATGCGCCTCTTCATGGCATCGAGAATATCATTAAACCGGTCTTGGTGGTGATCGAAGAGGAACTGTGCCACCTGCGCAACATTATCACCCCGGGTGGAAAGATGTTCGGCATACCCTTCCTCGGCGCTGGGACGGGCGTCGGCAATGTGGAAATCGGTGATATGCCAGTTCTCAATGAGATTGCGGAACTCGGAGACAACGCGAAACTCCTTGAACTGCCCCAATCCCTTGATCGCCAGGACTGTCGGTTCATCAAGGATATACTCCTTACGTTCCTTCTTGGCCCCCGGTTCACCATACACGGCTTCATTGGTAATGGCTGTCCCCTTCCCACGGGAAAAATCGACAAAATGCCAGGGTTGACCGCGCTGCCCCCTGCGGAACTTAAGCACTTCCCGGTCCACAACAACCTTGCCGCCTTCAAATGCTACGGATAGTTCATAAGTTGCCAATCGCTTGCCTGTTTCCCGAAATTTAAGCACAATGGATATCGGACCTTCTGTACCCCGGCTAACCAGTTCTTTAAACCCGCCACGTTTGGCAACAGCTTTTGCTACGTTCTGTGCAAGCGCATCCTTCAGGAAGGAAAAAACATCGAAAAAAGTGGATTTCCCCGCTCCATTCTCACCGACAAGCACGGCAAGTCTTTTTAGGTGCATCAATGAGGCCTCTTTGAACAGCCGGTAATTTAAAATGTCGATGCTCTCGATCTGCATGCTCTGTATTTCCATCCTATCCATGGTTCTTTCTCCCCATCATCTACAAAATAACCTATATTTCGTCATTGTCGAAGATATCGGCTTGCACGCCTCGCGATTTTTCACTTCCCGTTGCCAACCGCATGATTTCTGGCCAGCTTTGCACCAGGCTGTTGTATGAAAGCGCCTCGGCGGCGCGTTTCTTCCGTTCGCACAATGTATAGAGTCGATACGCCAATTCACGGGCAACTTCCGCTTTCGATCCCAGCTTGGTGACAAGAACCGCCGCCGCGCCTTCACCGCCTGTTTCAAGCGCACGGACAAGCTGATGGACCATCTCCCACGCCGGAATCCGTTTGTCTTTCTCCGGATCCCAAGCAGCGGATAGTTCGTCCGGACGGAGCAGTCGTACCCTGCCGCCAGTAGATGCGAGTATTCCGTCTCGCTTCATCCCGTCAATGCTGGTGGCCTTGGCCTTTGAGAGGACCTCCGCCACACCGTACTCGCCTTCGTCAAAGCCTGCTTGCTCGAACCACGCCAATGCCCAGCGGCTGTCGGCATCAAAGTCGCCTTCCTGCTCGGCCAAGACCTCATCGAGGGTTTGATTGATCAGCGCCAGGGCCTCCCGCACCGTAAGCGGCTTGCCCTCGGCATCGAGGACTTTGGCGTAGCGAGTGAAGATTGCCATCCCCGGGCCGATGGCCGCCTGCGCCAAGTCTACCGGAGCGATATTGCTACGCTGCAAATGGGCGAGTGCCACGGGTAGCTCCGCTTTAAGCACGTTGATGAATTCGCGACGTGTGGATATTGGCGCGTCTGCTACGCGCTTACGGCATACCAGAACAATGCTGGAGGCAAGGGCGTTTGATGCCTGCCCTCTCAAGCGACTGTCGTTTTCTGTTCGCATTGGCCATGTCCCGGTGGTAGAGAAACCCGCACAAATCACCGCCTCTAGGAAAGTCTCCCAACCTGTGCTCGCGTTTCCATCAGCGCCATCGTTTTCGACTTGTTTGAAAGCATAATAGATGGTCACCGGAAATGCCGGATGCGACTGCTCGGCAAGGCGCTGCATCGCTTGCTTCATACCATTGAGGAAAAACGCCTCTGCATCCACCTTACCACCGTGACGATAACCGAAGGCAACTAATTCTTCAGTTTTAGGCACAGCAAGCGTAGCAAAGAGATCTGGGAAGACAGGCTGTAACGATCTGCGCAACCAGACGTAGAAGAAGTCAGAGAGATCGGCATAGGGTACGTTGTCGTAGTACGGCGGATCGGTGGAAACGACTTTTGCTTTAGACGCATCCTGCCGACTAGCATCCGCCTGTAGGGCAGACCCTATCACTTTCGACGAAACAAACTCGAAGGCTTTAGCGAACGCCTTCGTAATCCCATCAATCAATACGATCCAAGCACCAGAGCTGTCGCCGAGCGGATTCCCTTCCGCAAAATCCCAGACCATTGGGATGGCTTGCCGTCCAAATAGCTGACGAGGACACTGTGCGATGGGTTCCCACCTGCAGAGACTATTTCCAAGGTCGGCCTGTTTGCTCAGGGCGAAAGATAGATAAACACCTACGGCATCAGCGTAGGATATGATACCAATACCAGGATCGAGGAATTTGCTATCATCCAACAGGCCCGCGGCAAGTGCGTCGCGCTTTATCATCGCGCACGCCTCCTGTACCAAGTTGGATAAGACCGTCAGCGTCACGAGTTGCCGGGCAGTGAAAAGGTCGTACCATTTCGCCAGCCCATACAGGGTAGGCGTAAAAGCCCGTGCGTCTTCGACCAAAGTGCCTTCTGGCTGCCACGCCGGATTCGTCTGACGCGCTACAGACTCCATTGCCGCGGTTGGCGGGAGGTAAATCCGCCCGCGATCACCCGCAGCAACGATTGCCATCATCTGCACACCCATGCGCCCCGCCTTGCCCTCAGCTTTTATGTAATCAGCGGCAATCGGAGTCCCAGACATTATGCATTGGAAATGCGCGCCGCGTGAAAGCTTTGTACCATTCTTCGCAGCCTCGGCATCCTTCGGCTTGCCCACCTTCACCGTGAAGCGGTAACCACCATTCTCGATCACCGGTTCGACATAGGCTTCCTTGCCAGCCTTGGCTGAAAGCATGAAAGTGGAGGCGAGCGGCACATCCACATTGGCAAAGGCTGGGTTCGGGCTCTTTACCGTTCGTGCCCATAGCCACGCAATGACGGTGAGCTTCTTTCCCAAATAGGGTTTGAGATCCGAGCGTTCTTTCACCATCTCTGTCGTAATCTCGACCTTGGGGTAGAGATGGCCGATGCGCTTTTCAGCCTCGTCGCGCATCCATTTTCCGTAATAACGCACGTCCTCGGCAAGGCCCTGTGCGCCTTTCCATGTCCTCAGGGCTTTTTGCCCATCCGGCAACTGCTGCCATTCCGGATTGACCGGCGGCTTGCCGGCAAACTTGGGCGGAATTTCGATCATCGCCTTGTTGATCAGGACCGCCACAGGATTTAGGTCACTGGCATACGCTTCCAAACCGAGCCGTTGCGCCTCCAGCGGCAGTGCACCACCACCGGCAAAAGGATCATGAAAAGCAGGTAGCTTGTGGCGGTCAAAAAGTTCCTTGGCGCGCGGGTGACCGGCATTTTCAGCACAAGTATAGCGCCAGCTTTGCCAGATTTCGTCTCTGGCTTGCTGGAGAACTTTCTCATTGGTCGTGTTTTCCCAGAGCACCAGGTCCTCGATAATCTTGAAGAGACGTTTTCTCTCTTTTTCCTGTGCCTTTTCTGTGGGGAAAAGATCAGGATGCGCCGAAGGGTCGTCCACCATCTGCGAAAAGATCACCGCCCGCGCCGCCGCCAAGGGCCGCCGCGCCCACCAGAGGTGCAGGGTGCTCGGATGGCCGTGGCGAATGGACTTCTCCCGGGCCGACGCCTTGTTGATGGCATCCAGCGGCAGGGCAACTTCGATGAGTTTCTTCTTGTAATTCATGATCTTTCCTTATGACTCCGGTCGAAAATCTGACGATTAGCGTCATTCATCGGACGATTATCCGACGATTAAGGCAGAATATCGGTCGATTCCGAGGAAACTCGGAAGGCGGTGAAATCGGAAGATTACGGCAAAACATCGAAAGATTATCGGAAGATTTCATCATCAAAAGCCACTTCCATTTTGAGCTTAAAATCTTCCAGCATTTTGCCGGATTCTTTCAAGGTCGTACTGTCAACGATAGCCTCTCCGCATTCGGAACATGCATAGGTAATGTAATTCGGAATTACCTTTGTTTGCCCTTTATATTCAAAGGACTCGGTTTCAACTTTCTTTTTCAGCTTGCCGGCTCCGCAGATAGGACAATTTTTTGTTTTCATTTTTTTTCAGATCACCTTCCACCAGGGCACCGCCAAAACCCTGGGCGTCAACCACTCAATTACCGTGCCGGTGTGCAGCAGTAACCCGGCACGTGCGTCAGCACCATACTCATTTTGAAAGGCAAGCAGGTTCATGGCATCCTTGATCCGCGGGCGGTTTGTGGATTTGATCTCGATGGGAAGCACTTTCCCGTCCGTCTCGATCACCAGATCCACTTCTTCACCTGTCGTCGTCCGCCAATAGAGAATCTCCGTATTCTGGAGCCTTCCACACTGCCAGACAAGAAGGTCAAGCAACACAATGTTCTCGAGATAGGCGCCCGTTGGTTCGGCCATTCCAGAGAGGTGCATCGCCAGTCCGACGTCGCCCCAGTACAGCTTGGGGGATTTGAGGAGACGTTTGGTACGGTTCACCGAATAGGCCGGCAAGCGAATCAAAAGGTACGAAGTTTCAAGCAGGTTCAGGTAGCGGTGTATCGTGGGCTGCTTTAATGATAGATCGCGGGCCATTTCCGTCTGGTTTACGAGCTGCCCGAGACGAAAACAGGCGGCGCGCATCAGCCGGCGAAAATCAGGCAGGGCGGCTATGGAGGAAAGCACCTGGAGGTCCCGCTCCAAGTAGGTCCGGACATAGCCGTCGAACCAGACCATCCGGTCCTCCGCACGGGTCATGTGGACAGCGGGCGTTGGAAATCCGCCGCGACGGGCAAATGCCAGCCAGTCTTCCGGACCCGATGTGTCCACACTGAGTAGATCGGGCCATTCGGCGTCATTCGCTGCGACCAGTTCTTCCCAAAGTCCGCAACGGCCGAGGCCCAATTGCTCCCGCCGGGTCATCGGCCAAAGGGTGAGGTAGCTGGCGCGACCGGCGAGAGATTCGGATACTCCCTGCATCAGGAGCAGGTTGGCCGATCCGGTCAGAAGAAATCGGCCCGGTTGGCGGTCTGAATCGATGGCCCGTTTAACAGCGAGGAGCAAATCGGGTTCCCGTTGCACCTCATCGAGAGTCACCTTCGCCGCACCCCCCACCAGGGCTTCAGGATTTTGCCTGGCGAGTTCGAAAACATCCATGTCATCGAGGGAAAAGTAGGAACGCTTTTCCAGGGTAAGCACCTTTACCAGAGTGCTCTTGCCCGTCTGACGGGCGCCGGTAACCACAACAGCCGGCATCACACGTAACCGTTGGCCCAATGCGGCCATCATGTGTCGGGGAAATGTATTTTCATTCATGGCGTGAATTATATCCATTCATGGACGATTTTGCAAGGATTATGAGGGTTCTTTCGCTTTGGCCAGCAACTCGGCAAAGTCGTAGTTGACGCTTGTCACGCCGAAATCCGGCTCGCGTTGAAAGGGCTGTCTCAGGTAGTGTACCCGGTAAGAGTCGCCATCGAGAAATTCCACGATGGCAAGGATAAAATCCTCGGGCTTGTTGAGGGAGTAGAGGATTTCATTGCGGGTCACCGTGACCGTCGGTGCACCGGATACTCGTCCTTTCACCTCGATGAAACGCAATTTTCCCGTGCCCGGGATACAGCTTTCGATATCGTAACCCAATTTCTCAAGTTCGCGGTCGGTCGGCTCAAACCCGAGGTTGCGTTCGACCTCCATAATGATGGCGCGGGCTCGGGCGGCACTGGCTTGTGTATCAGCAGGCGCGGTCGATATTGCCGCCCCCTGACCTGTCATGGCCGTCAGTAAACCTTTGGGCACGATCAGCATTCCACCCAACACGACCGGTGGTAGCGGCGAGATCTGAGCTTCGAGTTTCAGGTCTTCGAGTCGCTTTTGCAGCCGCCCCTGAAGCAGATCGGCCCGCTTACGGGCCTCACCCGAATTGAGCCGATTACCTGTTCTGCCTGCCTGTTCCAAGAGTTTGAGCTGCTCGGCGCGATGATCCCAATAGGTAATCTCCTTGGTGAGCCGCTCCTTCACCGCCGCTTCTGTCTTGGCAATCAGTTTGAGCTTGGGGCCTCGCACCTCCGCCAAGTGTTCCGGAACGACGTTCACTATCGCGTGACCCTGTGCCTTCTTCTCCAGCTCGCGGGTAATCCAGGTGCACTCGGGCCTGTTGAGGATTGCTTCAACAGTCGGTTCGCCTTTGGCCAGCGGCCGGTAATCGAGATAGGGTGCATAATTCACATGGTGTGTGGCGCCATCGGCGTCAAGCTCTATATATAGCATCCGCCTGGAGACGACGCGGCGCTCTCCCGACCGTGTCAGGCTTGCGTCCTGGATAGTATGTTCGAGATAGAACATCACGTGCGGCTGGATACCCGTGTCGCGTTCATCTACCAGCACGGCGCCGCGTTTCAAGAGATCTCGGTGGCGCTCAAGGGTAAGGTCGATAACCGAATCAAGCAACGGATGCCCAGGACAAACAAAGGCAGCCAGTGGCAGACCTTGAGGCGCTACCAGCGGCTTCTCAAAGGCAATGCGTTCATATCGGGGCAGCACCGGTTCGCCGATACCGATCAAACGGTCACGGTTCCGCACCGGGGCCGGGACATGGGTAACCTCGTAGCGGCGCGGCTCACGCTGTCTGGCCGATCCTCCCAGATAGCGGAAGGCTTCGAGGAAAAAAGACTCGATATAGTGCGGCTGAAGGCGTCTGGCTTCTGCCCGCTCCATATCCTCCCGGATATGTTGGATGCGACTCGCGTCCATTGCATCGTGGGCAAGAGCATGGTCTTCAAGAAGGTCCCGGAGCTGGTCGCGATCCAAAGCATGGTCAATAACGGTGGTCAGGTAGGCTTTAACCTCTGGGCGCTCGCCATAACGGACAGCCTCAATCAGCAGATCCCGCAACAGTTTACCCTCGAATTGGAGCTTGCCGAGCACGTCGAATACCTGGCCGCCGAGGGATTGACGGGCCTGTTCCAGTTTGTCCAGAAGCTTGCGATAAACGTCTCCCTCACGGGTTTCTTCGGCCACCAGGTTCCAGAGATGGCATACCTCGGTCTGGCCGATGCGGTGGATACGGCCAAAACGCTGCTCGATGCGGTTGGGGTTCCACGGCAGGTCATAGTTCACCATCAAATGTGCACGCTGGAGGTTGATGCCCTCGCCGGCGGCATCCGTGGCCAACAGAACCTGCACTTTGGGGTCATGCTTGAAAGACTCCTGCTCCTTCATGCGTTCCTCGCGGCCCATGCCGCCGTGGATCATAACCACCGCCTCCTTACGTCCGAGCAGCGTGGTGATACGGTTCTCAAGATAATTCAGGGTGTCGCGGTGCTCGGTGAAGAGTACAAGCTTCTGTTGTAAGGATGGTGTGTGACGGGGAATCGCTCCGGCGCCGAAAGGAGTAATCGGTTCGGCTAATCTGTTCGAAATTGCGGCGGTGGTGAAAATCTCACCCAGAAGGGTTGAAAGCTCGCGCCATTTGGTATCCGTACCGCTGCGACGGACACCGAGCGCGAGCGACTCCAGACCTTTGAGGGTCTCAATCTCCGCTTTTAACTCGGTGATGGTTCGCGCCGCCGTTGCCTGATCGAGGATTTCCTCCTCGGCGGCCTTGACCTCATTGTCCGGTGCATCTTCGAGATCCTCGACGTCCTCGGCATCCAGAGCCAGCAGGTCGGCGGCAAGGATCGGCGCGGCTTGGCCTCCGCGTTGGAGCACTTCCATCTCACGCAGTCTGCTTTCTAAGCGTTCTCGTCGTCTACGCAATGATTGATAGATCGCTTCGGGCGAGGAAGCAAGCCGTCGTTGCAGAATAGTGAGGGCGAAGCCCACAGTTCCGGTACGTTTATCATTCTGTAGCGCCTCGGCACGGTTGAATTCCTCGCGAACATATTCGGTGACCGCTTTGTAGAGCTTCGCTTCGGCCTCCGAGAGTTTGTAGGGAACGGTGTAAGCGATGCGCTCAGGGAATAGCGGCGTACCGTCGAACTTGAGCAGGCTCTCCTTCACCATCCGGCGCATCAGGTCCGAGACGTCGGCTACATGAACCCCGTCGCGGAAGCGGCCTTCGAAACGGTCGCCGTCGAGGAGGGCCATAAAGAGCTGAAAGTCAGCCTCCTTACCGTTGTGCGGCGTCGCCGTCATCAAGAGGAAGTGCCGTGTGAGGGTCGAAAGAAGCTGGCCGAGCCGGTATCGCTTGGTGTATTTAGTCTCCGTGCCGAAAATGGTGGCAGACATCTTGTGCGCCTCGTCACAGACCACAAGATCCCAGCGACAATCCGGCGTCTGGAGTTTTTGCTGTACGTCCTCATTGCGCGAGAGCTTGTCAAGCCGGGCAATGACAAGGTTGGTCTCAAGGAACCAGTTGCCGGTGCGTGCCGCTTGGAGCTTGTCGTTGGTGAGAATCTCAAAGGGCAGATGAAATCGGTGGTAGAGCTCGTCCTGCCACTGCTCGGCGAGGCTGCCCGGGCAGACGATTAGACAGCGCTGTAAATCGCCGCGGGCGACCAGCTCTTTGATGAGCAGGCCTGCCATGATCGTCTTGCCGGCGCCGGGATCGTCGGCAAGGAGAAAGCGCAGCGGTTGACGCGGCAGCATGGCCTCGTAAACGGCGGTAATCTGGTGCGGCAGTGGGTCAACAATAGAGGTGTGGACGGCGAGCACCGGGTCGAAGAGGTGGGCAAGGCGGATGCGGTGCGCTTCGGAAACCAGACGGAACAGCGCTCCGTCGCCGTCGAAACTCCAGGGGCGGCCTTGCTCCACGAGATCGAGACGTGGCTCGTCGTATCGATAGAGAAGTTCGTTTGCCACCTTGCCCGTGGGCGTCTTGTAGGTTAATTCGAGCGCCTCGGAGCCAAACCACTGCACGCTGACAACCGTGATAAGGCAGTCCGGAAGAAGGCCACATACTGCGGCGTTTGGTTGAAGGTCTTCGAGACGAATCATTCGGATTTTTATTTAGCAGCGATGTTCCGGCGTGAGTTCCTGATGTCGTTCTTACTTGCCTGATGAAAGTATTCTTCAAAACATAAAACCCCGCTCTCTTCTGGAGACACGGGGTTTCAGTAATCAGTCCATAGCATCCTCACGCTGTGTTGACCAGTTTAGGATTCTTAATCTTTATAGTCACATATGCGACACCGATTATCATAATATAATTAAGATTGCTACAGAAAAACGAGAAATAAGACGAAGGACTCTTCAAGAGGCAAAGACCGGGTTCTTTATGAAAATAATAGTAGTCAGACATGTGCGTCTTTCGAACCGCATTCAATATTTTTATCAAAATGGCCAAGCATTGACTTGTATTTGCTTTCAGTAAGGCTGATTTTCAATTCTGTATCGTATGCCATGCCTCCCGTTCATCTACGAGTCAATAAAACTACGACTCCTGAAAAGCAATGAATACGCTTATTCGAAATGGAGCAATTTTTTTATCACGGGAGGTGGGTAAAGATCTGTACCCAATCTTATTTGACGACATCGTAAAAAGCGCCCTAGCCCGCCGACTGCCGGGCCTGTATAAAAGAAGTAAGTCGAGTCTGTGCCATGAAACCGGCCCAAAACCGTCAAACACGTATCTAAAGAATCCAATTAGTTACGT
>Ga0116161_1002955_pt1 | contig 15587 bp, 15 predicted proteins | sample AD_JPNAS3_MetaG_FD_89877 | JGI IMG/M metagenome (GOLD analysis project Ga0116161, IMG submission 89877) | Active sludge microbial communities of municipal wastewater-treating anaerobic digesters from Japan - AD_JPNAS3_MetaG | ecosystem: Engineered > Bioreactor > Anaerobic > Digestate | place... | reverse complement strand
CCTGCCGAATAGAAGAAACGCTGTCTGCCGCGCTGCCCATGCCCATACCGGCAATTGTCGTAACCAGTGTTGGCGGCAATACTTCCCAAAATGTTTCTGCTGCTGTTGGATCTTCTTCGCGCAACCCAACTTTAGTTTCTATCGTTGCTTGCTTAATTCCAGTAATCGTTTCCGTTCCAACTTCAACCGGAATATCAAGTCCTATCTTAACTCCGGCTTTTGCCAATACGCGGCCAATCGCATTTTTGATATTTGGTATTCGTTTGATATATGTGCCAACAGGCGTTTTAATCAATGCCGCCGACAGCATGTTCCCGACAGTTTCCGGCGCCGCCTCCCAGAACGCATAAGCCTGCGCATCTTTCTCTAACGCCTCGCGCATGCCTTTCCATTCCTCTTCTGTCAAGCCAGGATTCAACGCAAGCGCCCTATCGAGCATATCGGCAAGGAACTGGTCTTTCGTCGCTCTGTAGGCGACTGGCGCGGTCGTCGCGGCTGCTCCGATTGCTCCGCCGATTATTGCTCCTATTCCCGCCGTTGCTGCTGCGCCTGGGCCGGTCGGAGAGCCTAATGCTCCACCAATCGCAGCCCCAATCTTCGCGCCCGGAATCATACCGGCAACGCCAATTGCCGCCGAATAGCCAAGATTCTGCAAGCCGGACTGTAAATCCTGCGCTTTCAGAATACCGAACAGCTTACGATTCTTTTCATGCTCCGGCATATCCCAGCGTTCAAGGTCTTTCTTCTGTTCCTTGATCCAGCGGTCAAGCGTTGTATTGGCGTCATTAACGGTTATATCACCGCCGCGTATCGCTTCTGCCATGATCTTCGGAAACACGTCGAAAGCCGCCGAATAGACGCCTGTTCCGATTGCCTTTGCCGCCAGCCCTATGTCGCCAAGAAACGTGCCTGGCACTTCGGGCTTCTTCGCAACGGCGCGCGCTGTGCGCTCTGCGTAGGGGGATGCAGGTTGAGTAGGTTGAGTTGGTTGAATTGGAATAAACCCTGCTTCTATGAAGGGGTCTGGGTCTGTGGGTTTAATTGGAATAAACCCTGCTTCTATGAACTGGTCTGTCATTACGGAACCTTAAAAAATCTTCCGTCAGCGGTTTTAAATCTTGTGCCAGATGGTTGCAACTTGGCTTCTTCAAACGTCAATACCGGTAGATCGGCTTCTGATACAGCCTCCGTGGTCAATGGGGTTGACTGCGTAGCCGGAGTTTCTTGCGATCCCTCCGGCATATACTTCTGGCGCAGCGATTTTAATTGCTCTTCGAGCTTCTGCAAGACGCTGTTCAGCTCAAGTTTGCGGTTTAATGTTTTGATGTCAGAGCCTTTAAGCTCGTTGATTTTCTTGCGCGTATCGGTAACAGCTCGTTCATAATAGTCAATCTCCCGCGCTTGTATTTCGGGGTTTTCTTCAATCTGCACTTTTTCTCTTGCTCTCAAATATCCAGCCACTGCTCCGGTGCCTCCCAGACCAACCATAGTCGGCTCTCTCGATATTTTTATGCGCTCCAAAAAAAACGGACTCTTGCTGGTTATTACGTCGTATTCACTTTTGACGGCATCCGTAAAGGCTTGCGTCTTGGGGTATGGATTAACTATATCGCGTGTCTTGCCGTCCGGCGTAGTAACCTTCACCGTTTCAGGAACAGCCGGTTTTTCTGTTACCGGAACTTCCGTTTTCCCCATTGGCGCGGCTACGATTCGTTTGCTCAAGCCTTCCTTCGCCGCCCACTTCTCAAACGCCTTCTTGTCAACCGCCGTGTCGTATAATTCGCGGAGTGTATTGAGGCTTGATCCTGCCTTCCATATCTGGACAGCCTGGTTTAATGGCATCAACTTTATTGTCGTATCCGTCTTCGTTAATCCACCTTTACCCAGCGCCATCGCAATGTCAGCCATACCGCTGTCATCGCCTGACAACATCGGGTCGCTCACAATTGTTCTGGGCATCTCGACTGCAACCATCGTATTCTGGAATGCTGTCTCTAATACCGCCGGCTGTAACCCGGCTATCAATTGTGCTCTCTGATCGTTTGGCGGCAAAGCAGACGCCAACTCAAGAAGCGATCTGCCGGTTGCTATTTCAAATTCTGATGCTTCTCTTTTGTATTCATCTATAATCGCACGTTTTGAAGAGAAATCAGACGTGGCGTCTAACTCTGCCAACAGTTTTCCTCTGTTGACCATCAAATCAGAAAGAGAACTTTCATGTTCAACTAACGCTTGCATTGCTCCGAATGTTCGCTCTGCTTGCGCCGCCTGTATTGCGGCGTTGAAATCATAAGTTCTTTGTGCGTCTGCGCTTGTCTTTCTGGCGTAATCAAGCTCTCTGTTCCTTTGCTCGATTGCGTCAAGCCGCAACGTCTGTTCTGTGCGCTTCTCGTTTAACCGCATCTCCTGAAGCGTTGCGTTAATAGCGACTTGCGAACGCTGAATGTTCATGGCGTTTAATGCGGAGTTCTCGCGGCTTTGCTTGACTTTCATGCCAAGCTCTATGCCTTCAACTGCACCTTTTAATATCTTGTCGCCAGCCGCCGCCCAATTAACCACCATCGAACGTGGGTCAGGGTAATGCCGCTGCTCTTGAACTTGAAATATGGGAAATGCCATTTTTTTATACTCCTTAATCAATACCAGGAACCAAACATGCTACCACCACCGGCTCTACCTCCGCCGCCGCTCATCATGCTTGCGCCACCAAGCTGTGCGCCTGCGCCGATAAGTGTTCCTGCTAAATCCCAATACCGCTGTTCCTGCGCTTGTTGCATCTGCTGGTTAAACATGCTTTGGTTCCATGCCAGATTCTGCTGCTGGACTCCGTAATTCAACATACTCATTGCTTGAGCGTATTGCAACTGCGTGTTGGCAATGTTCGTTTGCGACTGGATTTGCGCCATATTGCCAACTGCCTGCATTCCCGCTGCCGGCTGCATCATTGTCTGTCCAGTGATTGCTGCCAGATAATTCTGCGAAATGCCTGCAACATTCGATGGCGTCGTATAAGTCGGCTGCGGGGTATATGGCGTTGGCGTCATCATCACGTTTTGATAAATGTTTGGTGTTGCCACTGGCGCCGTCAATGCCTGCATTACTCCGGTCAATGCTGGAACTTGCGCTTGGCCTGCCTGTAAATACTGCAACCGCTCTATACCAAGATCGCGCAACTGTGCATTGTCATAGGCGGGTCCATAAATACCAGAAGACAATCCACGTTCTGCCGCTGCTTGCGCTATTTCGGATTTAACTGCATCTGGCAATTCACCTGTAAGCATCTGATCAACAGTCTCTTTGTAGGCCGCCGCCGTATCGCGGATGCCAGGCATGGCCGCGTCCATCGCCTGATAAAACTGTTCGCTATTAAAAGCGTTTACATCGGCAACTTGCCCCATCATCCACTGGTTCATCTTGCCGGCTTCTGAGCGCATGTAGATGTTGCCGTAACTCGTCATGTTTGCCAGCCATGCGTTGCTTATATCTGCTAACCCAAGATTGGCAACCGTTGATGCAACGGCCTGTTCGCGCCCGGCAGCGTCGAACGCTTGTCCTGCGGCTATGCCCTGCGTAATTGATTCCGGCCAATACTTCTTGAACTTCTCTTCGTTCATGGCCGACATCTTGGCATACATATTCGCCATTGCCTCATACATGGCGTTATAGTCAACAGCAGCAGCACCGCCAAGCCCCATCAATGCGTCAATATAGGCTTGGTTTGGGTCTGATTTTGTTTGATCACTACCGCTGTCGTCGTCTCCGCCACCGCCGGAAAACGCATCCTTAACAGCCTGATACACGAAATATGCGCCAGAAAACATAAAGACCTCCTAAATTATATTACAGACGTTTTGGCCTGGCATGTTGATTTCAAACTGGATTTGATTGCTTTGCGGCTCTTCATCTTCCACTTGCTCGCTTAACGCTTGAACAGCCGATGTTTCAAATGCCTTGCCAATAGCAAACTCGCCCGCATCCAATCTGCGGATCGCCTGCAACATCATCTTGATTGCCGGTAAATTCTGGATCAACAACGGGTCGGTGTCATACGACAATGGAATGTAACGCAGCTTAACCAATGCCGTCGCCGTGTATGGCGGCGTTGAGCTTGTGCCGGTAAATGCACAATTCGTATATGCGCGGCAGTTGTCCTTGAACGAACAAAGCGCACAGTTCGTCAACGCTTGCTTGCACTGACATACCGCCGTTACTCTATACCGGCGATACATGGGATTCGTTTCGTCCGGATGGTATGTCGCCAAATCAAAACGCGCTATCGGATCCGGGTCATAAGCCGATAGATAGACATAGCCGTTCGTCTTCGGCTTGATTACATTTGTTATTGCCGAAAACTTACGCTTGCTGTAATGCGGCATGTTCTTCTTGATCAATACTTCCTCGCCCGGCTCGCCGCCTGTCCGCACTTCCTCGCCGTTTTCGTCCAACCCGATAATCAATATTTTAGCGTCTTGCTCTTCTGCGCCACCAACAACAAGGATATGGCGCGCAGTATGAATGTCGCTGTGTGTGCAAAAACCATCGCCTAAGTCAATCAGATCGTTGGAACTTGACTGGTTGCCGTCCATACCGCCTGGCCCAAAATTGAGAAACTCATACCAGCGGTTAAATATGTTGACCGGCAGATCATCAACACAAACCTTAACGATAGAATGCACCTCGCGCGGCATGGTGATTGTGCCGTTGTTGATGTAAAACCTGAATCGCGCCATTGTTCCGGAAGCGTTGATCTTCGGAAGTAATCGCATGATCGCTTCGTTAATCGCGTCAACAACTTTCGGGTTATTTGACGCAAGCCCAGCCCCAACAAATGGAGCCAAAAACTGCCTTGCCTGTCCGAGTGTTATTCTCATGTAAATGGAATCCTCATGTTTCCAACCGCGCTCATCCGAAACTGAATGTTCCTGCTTCCTGGAGTTCCGTTATATAAAGCAAGGTCAAAGCTTTCTGCCCTCGATGTAATATACCAATTCAGCAAATAAGCATAACCATCGTCTGCGCTTAACATTGCGGTAATCATTGGCGCCGCCGAAAACACCGCCGTTCCAAGCGTAGGGCATAATGCCGTATAGGCAATGTTTTGCAAAACAGGATCGGTTATAACTCCTGGATTTATTGCTACTGTGCCTGAAGCCGGATATAACGTGCTTATTGATATTGGGCTTATTGATTGCCACCAACTGTTTGTCGAGTCAGGATAAAACAGACCGTTTGGCGGATTGCCTGTCTTTGCCCAAAGCACATAATTACGCACCGAAGAGCTTGGCTGGGTCGAGCTTGTTTGAATATAATTCGCGCCGACACCCGGCGATACTGTGCCAGGCGCAGCAGCATTTACCCATGCTGAACCAGTCCAATACCACACCCCTTTTTCTGATGCCGTCTTTACCCATATTACATCATTCGCACCTGTCGGCGCTGTTGCTTGAACGATGACCTGCTTGGCTTCTGCCGCCGTTGTAGTAAAGCATGTCCAAAGCGTACCGCCTACGCATTTGTAAATACCCTGCGGCGCCGTTACCGCCGTTGACCCGCCAACTGTCAATATCGCATCCTCTGAATCTGTCTTGAGCCAAAGAACATTAATGTCTGTCGGCGCGCTTGTTCCCGATACAACACCTGGACCAGCCATTAACAGCCAAATCCCCAAAGTCGAATCGAAGATATAAAAGCCATGCGCTCTGCCGGTCTCGTCTGTTTTCAGCCAAACATTATCAATTGCCTCCGGGCCCGGCGCGCTTGCACCGACATGCACAAGCTTTAACGCTTCCTCGCCGGCTGCGCTCTGAACGCGCAAGTATGATGGCAATTCAAGGATTTCTGTTCGCCTATCGGCATGAGGTAATCCCTTTGGCGGCGTTATGGCTGAAATGGTAAAATTAAGCATGACGTATCTCCTTATGCCTTATAAATATAATCAATAACCTCAAGCCCTGTCAACTCATTTTTGTTATCATCGTTCTCGTAAGTTCTTATTTCTTCCGGTTGTGATTCGGAAACGAAAACGATTCGCTCTATTTGGCATGTGCCGCTCCATGTAAGGCAAAACTGAATGCGCGCGCCAACAAGCGCATTCCTCAATTCGCTTTCTTCGGATGAAAGCCCGTTCGCTTCATCTGTAATCCGTATTTTTTGGCGTATCTGACTTAAAGTATTGCCAAACAAATCGTTCTTGGAAACAAAGCGCGCTGCGCCTGATTTCATCCAAAGCGGATAGCCTTCTTGCCGGAACAATAATTCCATATCAACAATTCCGGTCAACTCCGACAACCATACTTCCGCATAAACAAAACGCTTCTGAATCAATGTCGCCGTTTGAAAAGAAAAGGCCGGAGTATAAAGCTTGCATTGCTGACGTGAAATGTAATTGTCAAGTTCGTTCCCTCCACGTACACAGAGGTTTATTTCGTTTTCCTTATCCACAATAAAAGAAATTAGATGCTTGTTTCCAAAGCGTTCAACCTCGAAAACTTGCAGGAAGTTGAAGCCGGTCGTAATGCCTTCATAAACCATTGGGTTATTTGTATGCCCAATCAAATCAATCGTCATCAAGCCATCAAAATAAAAATCGTCCACCTCGACTCCAAACGGATTAAGAACTTTCCGCATCCGGGCGATTGCAGTCAAATACATTTTATTGTCATGCACCGCGCCGGACGCAAACTGATAAGCCCAAGCCGTTTCATCATCAACCAGCGATTGAACTTTCCTCGAAAGCGGTAAGCTGCGCAATAATGCGCCACTGCCCTGCAATTCACTTGCCGTCATTTTAAGGCTGCGCAACCCGTCTGTGCCAAGATAGAAAATGTCGTTGCCAACCGAAAGCAAAGAATCCTGTCCTGTGCCGCCTCCGTCCTGATAAAGCACTCTGGCAATGTCCGTGTTGTTCCATGTTGAACGCGCTGCTTGAACTCCAAATGATGCTACGCCTTTTTGCGCAAATACCACCAATGCGCCAAGCCCTGTTCCGCTGACTACGTTTGGCTGAAACATCATCCCTGTAATGTTCCCCATCCATGCCGGCAGGCCAAATGCGCCGCCGCCTGAAAGATACTGCGTTTCCGTAAATTGCAAGACGCGCTCCGGTTCCCAGGGCAAGTAAATATCGCCTGCCATAAAATACTTGCGGTCAACAACCACAAATAGTCGGCCTTGTCCGAAAACCATAATTGTTCCAACCATAACCTCCGGCTTTTCAGGATCATCGCCACAGGCCGAAACACGCGCTGAACGGCCAAAGACAATTATCGGCCTATTATATCCGTCCTGGATAACCATATATTCGTTTGCTTGACAGAAATAAAGCCTGTCAACAACTGCGCTTAATCTCACTCCGTCCGGCGTGATTTCATCAACATAGCAACGCTCAACATCAAGCATGAATATCCGCCCGAAAATACCAAAAACAATATAGTCCTTGCCTGCCCAGCGATAGATGGCGCCCCCTTGCCATTTACCGGAATGAACGAACGATAGGACGGCTGGATCGCCATCCATCTGTAAGGTTGTAAATGCCCTGCGTGTGCGCGGAACGCCATTGCGCAAATCAAGATTAACGCCACGCGCTATTTCTGTCCGCTGAATAAGAGACGGAGCAACGGCAGAGTTCATGCCGTCAATCACGCTTTCTATTCCATCAAAGACATAAGCCATTTTACAACTCCGCGTCAATCGTTATTGCTGAATCAGTATATCCATAAGCACAAACAATGCTGCCCTGCACAATGCCGGACTCGACGGTTGCAAAACAATTTCCAATGGAATCATTGCTTTCGCCCATTGACCAAATCGGAACTTCAGAAATATCGAATAAGCGCACATCTGAATCTGGAATAGTTATAACAGGAACACTGCGTTTGGTTTGGTAAGGAATAATAAATACGGCTTGTGTGCCGCTTAACCCTATTCCATTCAAAACGTATTGATCTTGATTGACATTGATCTGCTCGTAAAAGCGTTTGCATAGCCGCAATTCTTCGTCAACCGGGCGTTGCTCGAAGTCAGTCGCCAGCGCGCCTTCTTCAAGTTGCACGTTGCAAAGGGAAATATCATCAACCGGCAAAGCGAACCTGATCTTTAAATAATCGTTGCCGTCTTGCCCAATCGTCTTGGAAGCAATACTCGGAACTTCAAAGCTGAACGTATGCTTTCGCCAGACGGTCAACAATTCGGCTGTGCCTATGCTTTCGGAAACGTCAGCTTGAACGGAAACATCATCCGTCGTTCCGAAACACTGCGTTATAGTCAAGACCATTTCGCTATCCGGTATTCCGCATTTCGCCCAGAATGTTAGCGTCGCCTGTTTGCCGGCTAATGTCCGGACACCTTCAATTCGCTGTTCGATGGATGCAGGCGTAGATCCTGCCGGAACGGTTTTCAGATAGAACCGCGCGTTATCCATCAATTCTGATTCACCGCCGACAAACTGCTGACGCGAAACATTCCCTATCAAATCAACCAGCCACCTGTCTGCCACATAAGCGGCAACGGATAAATCGGAATTAATAGAACGCTGCCAAATATCGAAAGAACCATTTGTTAATTTGTTGCGATAAGTATAATTCAATTTCGCGTTGCTGTCCAAAGGCGAATGAACGCAAAGTGTCGGAATGGATACGTTTGTATGAATTGGCGCCATGTTCGGTTGCTTTCCTTAATGTTTTAATGTCCAATCATTCAGTTCTGACTTAAGAGCCAGAAGCAATAGAATGCAAAATATACACATCATATCGGCCCCGGCAGCCCGACAATGCGCGGCTCGCTTTTTGCCAGTTCGGCAATCGCCCTGACCTGTTCCCGCGCTCGCTTGCTCTCCACATTCATATTGATCTCTTGCGGCCAAATGTAATTCGGATAGTCGCGCAGAACGCCTTTCAGTTCATCCACCACCTGTTGCGGGGTGTAATTGTCGCCGTCCTGCGGATGCCACGAAAACTCGTAGGCCAAGAAGTCAGCATTGCCAGCGATCTTCGCGCCTTGATTGTGAACTCCAACCGGAACTTGCCGGAAGCCCATCGCCGTTTTCATTGTCGTAATGACTCGCTCCTGCAGCCGGACATTCATGCTCTTGCTGGCCTCCGTTGCGATCATAAATCCCTTGGCGTATGGCCGGAAGAAGTCAACAACGCCAGGCAAAAACCACTTATGGAATTCTTCGTTTTGCGTTGTCGCCCAATCATCACCGCAATAAATCGTTGGAATCAGAAACACGTTCGGGTCTTTGCCTGGTTCGAGTAATGCGAGCCAGCGTTCGATCTCTTGCATATCAACCTGGTTCTTTCCTTCCATTACCTGCTTGGCATTCGGAAACCCCACAAACGGATTGCATACGCAAGCCGGATCACCTGCATGATAAACGATAAACGTCATGGTGTTGCAACCGTATTCCTGCATCTTCTTCATCATCTTGGCGTTGTAAGCAGGCGTGTATTGGCGCGACAAATAACCCCATGTCGAACCGATCTTATCGCCGTCCTTCCAGAACAGGCTTGACCGTAAAACAATATTGCTGCTGCCAACCGCTTTTGTGTTTGTGAACATTTTGCTCCTTTATAGTTTCGCCACATAATCCAACTCGCCACTCAACATCCTTTTGTAAGTCGTCAGCGGCGTCGGATTGTTCTTGTTGTATACTTCAATTCCAGCATTATCGAACGCTCCTTTGACTCCTTCACTGCAATACCAAGCCCATTCCATACCCGCCGCGCACGGCAACCAATCGCCGACAGTAGCCTTCCAAAGCAGGCGCGGAAAGGCGTATGCGTCATAAGACTTGCCGTTGACGTTTCCAAGCCACCATTGCGCCGCTGCTTCGTGCTGTGCCGTTGTCGCCCGTCTGACGCGCAATACGCGCAAATTATAAACCTCACCGCTTTTGAGCCATTGATCGTATTTGGCAATTGGCGTCAATTCGCAGCGCGGCCACACGGCATCGCCGACAAACAGCCTGCCGCCATACTCGACAACAATCGCGTCATGGTTCGGGCAATCCTTCTTGTCGCCGACTCCGCCGTTGATCTCGATAAACGCCTTGCCAAGCGCAGCGCGAATCAGGCTGCCAAGCATTGTGCCTGTTGACATGTTCAGGATCATTCCAGGCTGCGCTATTTCGCTGAATTTTGTCATCGCATTAACCCATCCTCGTCTAAGAGCCGCATGACTTCCGCAAGCAACTCGTTTGCGCGCCGTTCGGCATTGCGTTTGTCTTTTTCATCTGACACAAGCCGCGCTGTCAGGACGGCTTCGGTGTATTCCCTGAAAATACACTGGCCAGACAAACAGAAATCGCTGTAAAAAATACGCCCCATGTTAGTGCCTCGGTCATCTTGTTTTGTTTTAAGGCTTTTGAAGCAGCCGTTTTAAGTCCATCTTGATCTCGCGCACGTCTTCGCTCATAATCTGCCAGCGCACCGACTCCTGTTTCAGCTTGCTAATATCCACTGTATGCACATCCACGTCAGCGCATAGCCGGTTCGCATTCCACGTCAGGAGCGCAAGGAATGTCAGCACAAGCAGGTTCACAAGCCACAAAGCCCATTTGTCGTTTTTTTGTCCGATTCCATTTTCCATTACGCTGCCCCGCCTTTCTCATTCAGTTTTCATAAAGAATACTTTTTTCCGATAGACCGTGCCAGAGCCGAACTCATACGCGCCCATGTCCGTCTGCCCGTTTGCAGGCCAGCGTCGTTTGTTGCCGTCAAGGTCGGTGTCGGTCAGGGTCGTCCACGTCGAGTTTGTGCCAGCATTGATGCAGGGTGAACCGGCTTGCAGGCGGTAGTCGCCGCTGCCGACAAAAAGCGGGTCGGAGGTGATGCTGCCCGTGCCGGTGTAGCCGGAGCCGCAGGAGTAACTCGATACTGTCCTCACGATCTCCCCGTCTTGCTCACCTATATTTTCAAATGAGATACAATTATAAAACCATTGATCACCACCGGCTCCTCCGACTGTTCCCGTGTTGTTTGCAATCGTGCTGTTTTGACATGCCGTAAAATAAACCCCGCCAAATCCATTTTCATTTGTTGCCAAATTGTCTACGATAAGGCATGAAATAACATAACCACCAAACTCAATCCCACCAACTGTGTTTCCGGTATTTCCTTTTACTATGCAGTGGCGTAATTCAGTACCATGCACGCCACCGATAGATCCGCCTTTATTATTTATTACGATACTATCATATAATGTATGTCCGTATTCTGCGTATACTCCACCAACACCATCAGATATATTATTTGATATAATACATCTTTGACCTATGCAATTTTTAATCCCACCGAACACCACTCCGGTATTTCCCGCGACCACACAATTACTCAACCAACAATAATCAACACCACCGGCACCACCACCGGTAATGGTGATATCTGAAATCGTGATTGGATAGCCTTGAGTGTATGGATCATATTTAAAAACAACATTCGCGCCATCCCCATAAACAACGACATCACCCGCCGCGCCTGTTTTACCTCTAACAATTAACGTGTTTTCGGATTCTAATGTTGGTGCTCCTATTGTTCCGACAACATCATGTGTCCCGTTTGATAACCACACCGTAACCGCGCCGCTTTCCGCTGGTATGCCAGCCACCGCCCCCGCCAAACTATTCGTCGCGTCCGCCCAAGACGTACCGCTGCCCGTGCCGTTTGTGGCAACATAAATGTCCAGCGCAAGCACCCGCGCCGCAAGGAGTAGCGCGAAAAGAACCGTCAAGAATGTCTTGGGTTTTGTCATTGCCTGTAATCCCCTCTCAACATCTCGCAAACGCCGATTGCCGCACCGGCCAGCGCGATTGAGCTAAATATGTTGCGGATGGCGTTCATTGATACCTCACAATCACTATCCCGGAACCGCCGGCGCCGCCGCCACCATTACTGCCTCCACCGCCGCCACCGCCGCTATTGGCAGTTCCTGGCGTGCCAGCTCCTGAACCGTTACTTGCGCCTGAACCACCACCATGCGTGGCAGCGCCTCCGGTATATCCACTTCCACCATAAGCTCCGCCTCCGCCTCCGCCGCCAAAAACTGCGCTTTCTCCACTAATAGAACAGTCTATGCCGCCACCACCGGAACCACCATTATGGCTTACGCCTCCACTCCCAGCGCTATTTTTCCCGCCACCACCGCCTCCTCCCTCGGTGTTTCCAGCCGGAACTCCACCACAATTCCCTTGCCCTTCAGTTCCAGATGATTGGGTTGTATATTTAGTGCCGCCGCCACCAGAACCACCATTATTACCAGTATGACTTGGGAAACCGCAATCACACCATCCGCCCCCGCCAGCCCCACCGCCTATTGCGGTAAACAAGTACCCAAAAACAGTGTTAGCCCCATTAGATCCTTTGGAAGCAGCGGTATTAACGTGTATCCCGCCAGCGCCACCTGCGCCAACGACAATGGAATATGTTCCTGTTGCCAAAATCTGATTCGTCAATATTACTCCTCCTGCACCACCGCCACCACCACCTTTTTCCACGTTACTTGCGCTGCCACCACCGCCACCACCGCCTGCCACCACCAGCACCTCGCAATTCAGCGAGCCGCCAGAAACGATAAAATTTGTCGTGCCTACGTTCGTGAAAATGTGCGCAGTCCAGTTCGTTCCGTTAAGCGTGTAGTTGGTCACGTAGCCGCCGCTGCCGGTTGCCTTCCCTGCAAAATACGAATCGTCAAACGCGCCGCGCCACGCACAGGCCAGCAACGCCAATCCGCAAATAGCCATGACTGCAACCCGTCTCATTCTGGAACCTCGTTGGTTTTGGGAGCGTCAACCCATTTCACGCCGCGAAACGCGCCGGCCATCGTGAATACGAACTCCACTTTGTCCGCCGAAACATTGGTCAGCACTTCAGGCACAGGCACAACTGGCGCAGGAATATCCTCATAGACAATCACCCACTTGACAGCATCGGCCTTCTTGTCGTCTTGCACCAACTCCGCGCTTTTGATCTGCTTGCCATCCGGCGTGGCCGGCTTGGCCGGAATGAGCCTGTAACCGGCCTTTACGCATTGCTCCGTCGTTGGGTTGAATATAACCCTATCCGCCGTCGTGATCTTCTTCGGCCATGCGTCAACCGGTATGATCTTCGCGTCCTGTGCCACCGCGCAAGCCGCCACCACCATCAATATTGCAAGTAATGTTTTCATAATTATTTCCTCACATCCCATAGCGGCGCATCCGCCGTGCGCCGGAAAAATAGGCTATTTGTTGCCGTTGCCGATATTGTTACACCCCCGCTGTTCGTTATCGTTGCCGTCAGGAGCGATACCGATCCGGTGAAATAAAGCTCCAACCCAATCCGGTTCACGCCGCCGACTGGATAGCCGTTTGTCGGGATTGTGATCGTGATCGCGTTCGTGGCCGGATTGTCAATCTTTACAAGCGCGCCGTCTGCGTATGTTATTGTGCATGTTCCGCCTTTGTCCGGCGTGATCGTTGCCGTGAATGCCTGGTAGGTTGACTCCAAAGCATTGACCCGCGAGTTGATCGCGTTTGTCGAGCCTTCAAGCGTTCCGACACGAATGTTCATCGCGTTCGAGGATACTTCCAAAGCATTGAGCCGCAAGTAATGCGCGTTTGTCGCTCCCCGCAACCCCAGAAGATCAATGTCAGCCCAAGCCCCGTTTCTTCGCACATAATACAGATCATCAATGTCGGCATCTACCATCACGTCTACAACCTCAAGCTCGCCCGCGCTCTCGCTGTTAGTCATCCGCAACTGAATGCCAATATCAAGATAGTCATAGGTGCCGGTTGCCGATTGCACCACCCAGCCATTAGTTAAGCTAAATCCGGCTAAGTCACCGTGGTTCGTCAATGGGAAGCCGCTGCCGCTCGAAACAACAGCGTCAATCCCGATCAGATGTCCCTCCACATCCGCGCCGTCCGGTGTGTAGTTTGTAGGGGTGAACGCGACATTGATGCCGCTTGCGTTGGTTGAGCCGGAGTGCGCGTCAAGCTGCGACTTGGTTACCGGATGATTTGTCGCCGTTCCGTCGGCAATCCGCACGTCAGCGCCGGTGAAGTCAAGCTGGCGCGCGTCGTTCGTGCTGACCTTGCCGTCAAGCGCGTCCTGCAATCCGGTTACATCGCCGACAGCATGGCTATGCACAAGCGCGGCCTTGCCAGTCTCGACTGCGCCAACACGGACATCGAGAGCATCAGTTACAGCTTCGAGGTCATTGACTCTTGGGTCAAGATTTGGAACACTGTATTGCGCCCAAGCTGAAGCCACACAAAACAAAAAGATTATTACTGCTGTCCTCATTAACTTCTCCTTATTTATCGGCATGCGCGCCTACATAAACTGTCGCCGTGCCGTTTGTCGTAGCGACACAAACATTACGAAGCTTTTCGCCCTTGAACGTATAGGTCAGGGCTTTCGGGATTTGCACTGTGGTTTCGTTTGCCAGCTTCTTGGCAAAGGTAATCGGATCGCAATCAACGGCGCAGAATACCGTTGATGTTCCTTCGTTATAGACGCTGATGCTTGTCGCGTAAACATTGTCAACGCCGACTTCCGAAATGACAACACTTGTTGCGGCAGTTGTTGCGGTAATCTTTTTTCCGAACCCTGTGCTTAACTGATAGATGTTTTGTGAAACGGCAACAACAGCTAACCCAACAATCATTGCGCATAATGTTTTTTTCATAATATCTCCTTGCTTTTTACTTTATGGTAACTCTCTGATTAGCCTTCCGCTAAACCAAGTGTATGCGGTATTCTTGCCATAAACGACATTTGTCGTTGCGGCAGTTCCAACGATTTGCATAAAAGCTGTTGCCCCGTTTGTCATATATATGCACCCGGAGTTAATGAAATTATTTCCAACAGGCGAAAACCAATAGGAAACTTCAGTAACCGCATATCCTGTCCCCGACTCAATGACAATATCCATCTTTGCGGCTGTGCCTGAAACGCGATTCCAGCGCATGTGTCCGTCGAATTGATAGATACCATTGACCGGCGCGGTAAAGTATGTACCGTCAAAACAATCGCCATAATTAAACTGCGTAGTCGTCATGTTTATGGTGTTTGTCGTCGCATTCAGGATGTTCGTGTTGTCAGTTAATGACGCCCGGAACGCGATAAGGTTTCCGACCGAGCTTCCGTCAAGCGTCCGAACGGCAGGCGTCCGTATTTCGGGCAGCTCCTGCACGGCGCGGATGGCAAGGGAACTCTTGAAACCTCCGGCAATAGCGATAACCGAATTACTTGCATCAGCAGGAACGTTGCATTGACCTTCGGAATTGTCTCCCCACGCCACGACTTTACCGTCAGAGCGTAGAGCAAGAGAGTGTGCCCCTCCGCCAGCAACTGCGATAACCGAATTACTGGCATCAGCGGGAACGGTTGATTGACCTGAAGCATTGTATCCCCAAGCCACGACCCTGCCGTCAGAACGTAGAGCAAGAGAATGATAATTTCCACCAGCAATGGCGACAACCGAGTTGCTGGCATCAGCGGGAACGGTTGATTGACCTGAAGCATTGTCTCCCCACGCCACGACTTTACCGTCAGAGCGTAGAGCAAGAGAGTGTGCCCCTCCGCCAGCAACTGCGATAACCGAAT
>Ga0116161_1002948_pt1 | contig 15613 bp, 13 predicted proteins | sample AD_JPNAS3_MetaG_FD_89877 | JGI IMG/M metagenome (GOLD analysis project Ga0116161, IMG submission 89877) | Active sludge microbial communities of municipal wastewater-treating anaerobic digesters from Japan - AD_JPNAS3_MetaG | ecosystem: Engineered > Bioreactor > Anaerobic > Digestate | place... | reverse complement strand
CGGAAGCCGCTGGGGACGCGGCGGCAAAAAAGCGAGCTTGTAAGCTCTTTTTGCCGCCTTGCGTCCCCACGGCTTGTGCCCGCGGACTTGGAACCGGGCGCCGACCCCGAGCGAAGCGAGGGGGCACGCCCTAATAAAAAATAAAATTCATAAAAGAATTGCAAAACGAGAATATAAATATATAATATGTTTCCTTATTGTGCTTTTCCTCTGAGAATTTTAATAAATAGACTCTAAAAAATGTATTTATGTGAATTTCGATATTTTTCTTCCAAATTTAGACCTCTTTTAGAGCAACTTTTTTCCCTTAATCAAGAATAACATTTTTTTAATCTTCTTAGAATAATTCTAAATCCCTTGATATCTTACTCTTTTCGTTGCTATTTGTTAAATAAAGTGCAACTATAATTTTTTTAAACAAAAATATCATTGTTAATGAAAAATTTTTGTACTTTTGTGCCGAGGATGATAAGGTTGACTATTATTGAAGTAGGCCAATACTTTTAATAGATTTAAAGATCTAAGATTCTAAGTGGCTATTTTCAATGTATGAAAGAGGAGGTCTAATACGCAAAACGGGCAGAGAGGCGCCCAGTTCACTCTCCTCTTTCCTGTCAACCGATTCTTTCCGGTCAACATTATTATCGAGCAAAGTGAATTTTCCGGTTACTTTGCAAAAAAAAGTGGAGCTTTCGCCCCACTTTTTTATTAGAAAATCGAAAAATTCTCGAAGTCTGAAGCCTTTTATAGGCTCAAACTATTATTATTTTTTATCTTTCGAACAACAACCTTCTTTATCTCCGTGATGTTTTCCGGCTTTAGCAAATTGGTCAAATTCATCAAATAAAGCTTTCTTATCATCAATAGTTAGGTTATCCCAATCGGACATTTTTGCATCAATTGCTTCCATTTCTGCTTTTCTCTTTTCTCTTTCTACTTTACATTGATCGTATTTAGCTTTTCTGTCTTGCAATAAAACCTCTTTTCTTGCGTCGTCAATATTTGCCCAATCTTCCCAATCGGCGATAGCTTGTTTTTGTTCTTCCGTCATGTGTTTACAACATGCTTCACCTTTTGCGCAAGTTGTGTCCCTAGCTTCTTCTTTGGCACATTTGTCCTCTTTTGAACAACAAGAAGCTAATACAAAGCAGATTACTCCTGCTAATAACATTACTTTTTTCATACTTTTATTTTTTAATGATTAATAATTTGCAAAAATATCATTTTTTTGTAAATAAAGATAGTAAACAAGAACTTTTTTCATTTTTTCTTCCTAATTTTAAATAATTAGCTTACAATATTTTAAAATTAAGTGAGTGAGGAGATTATTTGACAGGGGATTTTTAGAATTGTGGAAAACTAATAAGGGGGTGTGCGAACAATGGTAACCGTTCCTTTTTTCATAAATTTAGCACCCATTAAATCGCTATAATGAAGTACATATACAAAAACCGCATTTGTTGTAACGGGTTTCCCGTTGATTGTACCGTCCCAACCTTTGTTAATATCGGTAGTTCTAAAAATTTCTTCGCCCCAACGATTATAAATGATTAACGAATAATTGTCGGCGGAGACATTGTAGAATGTCGGTATAAAAACCTCATTTTTGCTATCAAGATTGGGAGTAAAAGCATTAGGAACAAAAACGATAGATGTTTCATAAATTACAATAGTTCTGTTAATTGTATTGGTACAGCCAAATATATCGGTTACGGTTAGAATAACATTATACTCTCCAATAGCGGGGTAGATATAGTCAGGATTTTGTATGGTCGTTGTTGTGCCGTCTCCGAAATCCCAGAACCATGTAACATTTGGCGAGGAGCAATCTATAAAAAAGAGGGGAGTCCCTAACAATGCGTATACTTGATTGACTCCAAAACAAGCAGTGGGCAGTGGAGCATCTGTAATGTTAAATTGGAAATTTACAGTACAAAGACTATCTTCTACGATTACCGAATAGGTTCCGGCGCAAAGATTAAAAGCCGTATCTTCGTTTGTTTCCGGCAAGTTCCATTGGTAAGAGTAGGGAGGAATCCCGTTGGAAATGTGTAAAATAGCGGTTCCGTCGTACTGTCCGCAGTGGGATTGAGTGGTGGTAACCGAAACGGTAGGAGCGGTGCTTGTTAATTCGATAGATGCAGTTTTTGTGCAGCCATAATCATCGGTAACGGTAACCAAATAGGTTGCAGCGGGCAGATTTTGCATGCTCGCTGTTTGTTGTCCGTTACTCCATCGATACTGATATGGCGGAATGCCTCCTGTTACATTGGCGGTCAATTCTCCGTTAGGGTCATTACAAATAGGATTAACGACATCAAAAGTGATTTGCATCGGTGGCGATTCCATTATTGTAATTTCTTCTGTAACTTCACAGCCGTCCACGTTTCCTGTAACCGTATAAGTTCCGGCGGTAACGGTAATTGAACTGGTTGTTGCTCCGGTATTCCATGCATAGCTATTAGCGCCCGAAGCGGTTAGCGTAGCCGTTTCTCCGGGACATAAATGGAGACTCGAAGCAGTAATAACCAGATTTATATCAGCTGAAGACCCCGGAACGTTAACTGATGCCGTTGCCGTACAACCGTGTGCATCGGTGAGGGTAACAATATAATTTCCTGCGGCTAATCCGGTAGCTGTTGCGGTAGTTTGTACGGGGTTTGTATTCCAGCTATAACTTACTGCATTAGGAGAAATGACGGTTGCCGTGCCGGTCGGTTCGCCGCAAATGGCGTCTGTAGCCGAAGTAGAAGTGATAGTAGGAGTACTCACTTCGATGGGATATTGGTCGGAATAAGTACAGCCAAAAGCATCATGAATGGTAAAAGTGCAGGAGTAACTTCCCGGGGCAGTGCCTATCGGTGGGGAGATGTTAACGGTAGTGTCATTAACGATAGTTGCCCAATTACAACTCCAATCCACATGGTCGATAGGAACATTGTACGACCATGTCGGAGAAATGAGATTTGGTGAGAAGTTGAGTTCCCACGAAAAAACATAACCGTTATCGCCTGCCCAAGTATCGCAAACTTGAATTTGCCACTCGCCGTTTAATGGGCAACCGACCAACGAAGAGAAAGAGCCGACAGGTGCATAATATTGCGTTCCTGAGGAAAGATGGGTTGAATCGACACTCCGTTGCGTATAGCCATATTCAGAGCGATAATAGGTATAGTCATGTCCGGCATTATAGGCATAATCTTCAAAAGCATATCCTCCTGACGATAAACCTGCGTACATATTTGAAAATCCACTATTTCCGTAGCTAAATTGATTATTTTGGGACCAGCAATAGTTCCAACCTACACCGGGTGGGTTTCCGGTGGAAGTACAGTAATTTCCTGAATTATCAGAGAAGTTTGGCGTGCCAAACATAAGTCCTGATCGCCATAGATAGTGATTATTCAGTAACATTGTACTGCTTCCGTTAGGGCAAACTAAATAGATAGATAAATCGTCAGCGTATGTATGTTCTAAGTTAATACAGACAGAAATCAGGTCTGAAGCATTTTGCAGTACATCGGTATTTGAAAAATTGGTAAAAATAACGGAGCTTGTGTAGCACGCGTCCGGGCAGTTCGGACCATCGGGAATAAAGGTGGCTCCTCCCATGCCCATGCTTACCTCTTGTTCGTTTTGAATAGGTTCGACTTGTATAATAGAATTTTGGTCATAACCCAAGGTTAATTGTTCGGTACTTCCCGCACAGATGGTGCCGGAGGGTGTTATGTGAGCAATAGGATTTTCCGAGACTCGAATGCGTCCGGTAAAAAAACTTTTACAGCCTTGTGCATCTTCAACCATAACGACAAAATTATGACCTGTGGAGGCAGTAGGAGTGAATGATGTCGTACGTCCGCTGGCTGTTTGAGAAACAGGGGTTTGGTTTACAAAATGTTGAAATGACCAAGAAAAAGTAAGATTTGAAGAGTTCGGAACGGCATTTGCTACAAAATTGATAGTTTGTCCCGGACAAACATCAATATAGTAGAAACCGTCAGCTTCTAAATGAGGGGCGGGCGTAGTTCCATTAATGTTTAAAACGACATTACTTGTACATACGGTTACAGGTGGGTCGCCGCCGCCACCGCCACACGTGTAGGTGAAAAAAGTTCCTTGTAAATAGGAAGCGTCGTAGCAGGAATATAGCGTGTTATATCCTTCATCAATAAAAAAATAACATTCATCGTCCCAATAGCCGGGATACCAATAAAAGGAGACCGTACTTCCTGTGGGGACGGTAAAGGTATAGGTGCCGTTTGAGCCGTAAGTTAATCCTACGGAAGTATAATAACTTCCCCCGATATAGATGTCAATTTCTGCATTATTCCACCCATCGCCCCACGAGTCGTACATGTCAATGGTGATGGTACATTGTGCGGCGACTCTATTCACTTGTACGAAGAAGAGGCTGATAAAAAATATCAAACCCGCTATTAGTCGTACAAAATGGGAGTGAATAAATCGAAAAACAGCAATCATTATAAAATTTTATTAAAATATGAAGACCGTATGCAACTAATAATGACAGAATAGTTAATGTTTATGTTGCTTTTAACAGAGAACAAAGATAGAAAAAGTTTTAAAAGATAAAAAATGTTTTATATAAAAAAAAATTGTATTTTTGCAGTCTGAAATTTCTCAGAGCGGAGCTATAGCTCAGTCGGTAGAGCAACGGACTGAAAATCCGTGTGTCACTGGTTCAATTCCAGTTAGCTCCACAAAAACCCTTGTAGATGACTATTTTGCAAGGGTTTATTTATAAAAAGTTACATCATGGATCCGATAATTATTGCGGGACCGTGTGCGGCAGAGAGTAAGGAACAATTATTTTCGACCGCAGAACAACTCGGTAAACAATTTTTAAATAGTGAAATTAAGCTCTCTTATTTTCGCGCCGGCGTTTGGAAAGCGAGAAGTAATCCCAATGCGTTTAAAGGTGTTGGCGAAGTGGCACTACCTTGGCTTGATGAGTTGAGTACTATTTATAAAATTCCTGTTTGTGTTGAAATTGCCAAACCGAAACATATTGAGCAATGTCTTAAAAATAATATTCGTGCCGTTTGGATAGGCTCACGCACCGTGGTTAATCCCTTTGTAGTGCAAGAATTAGCGGAAGCAGCACAAGGGAGTGATATAACAATTATGATTAAAAATCCGTTAATCCCTGATTTTAAACTCTGGACGGGCGCAATTGAACGGTTTTTTAATTCCGGTGTTAATAAAGTTATGGCTATTCATCGCGGCTTTTCTGACAATAACGAGAAAATCTATCGGAATAATCCTCTTTGGGAGTTGGCGATAGATTTTAAAGTTAAATATCCTGAAATACCTCTTATTTGTGACCCTTCTCATATTGCCGGGAAAGCTCGTTATATTGAAAAAATTGCACAAATAGCTTTAAATTACGGATTTAACGGGTTAATGATAGAAACACACTGTTGTCCTGCTCAAGCTTTAAGTGATGCGGAACAACAAATTACCCCTCAACGTCTTAAGTCCCTCCTCTCTTCGTTGGTTTTTAAATCTCAAACGACTGAACCCGGAGAGGAAGAGTTGAGAGTTAAACGTAATCTAATCGAAGGAATAGACGCACAAATAGCAGAACTATTAGCAAAAAGAATGTCTATTGTTGATGAGATAGCAGTGATTAAGAGAAAATATAATTTACCTTTGGTACAACCGCAACAATGGCAGAAAGCTATCAATAGTTATCACGAAGTTGTTCTAAAAGATGAAAATTTTTTACAATTTATTGAAAAATTTTTAGAACTTTTGCATCAGCAATCTCTTGAGAGACAGAAAAAGTTAATGAATTAAAAATCAGAGTTTTAAGATATGGACATAAATGAAATAGAAAAAAATATTATCACCGAATTTTCATTTTTTGAAGATTGGATGGATAAATATAATTATATCATTGAGTTAGGGAAATCACTTCCTTTAATTGACCCGAAATATAAAACCGAGCAATATTTGATTACCGGTTGTCAGTCGCAGGTTTGGTTACATGCGGAGTATAAAGACGGAAAAGTGATTTATACGGCAGATAGTGATGCTGTTATTACAAAGGGGATTATCAATTTACTTATTCGTGTTTTGTCAAATCAAACTCCCGAAGCTATTATCAATACGCAACTAACTTATATTGATGAGATTGGGCTGAAAGATCACCTTTCGCCGACACGTTCCAATGGCTTAGCGTCTATGATAAAACAGATGAAAATGTATGCGTTGGCGTTCCAAATAAAGAACAAACCCTAATTTATCCTCTACGTTTAAATAGTTCGGAGAGTTCTTTTACGTAATCTTCTCCTGTCTGTAGCGTTGCTACATCTACTCCCGTACGTTTAAAAATCTCTCTGTTTTTTTGTCTCAAATTATTCCACCACTTTTCATATTCTCTTCGTGTTCTAATATCCGAAGTGTCAGCAAGATAGAATGAACCGCTTTCCGGGTCTTTGACTTTTACAAGCCCTAAATCGTGCATTTTTATCTCACGAAAATCGGTAATATGAAGTGCAACTATATCATGTTTATTGGAGGCAATTTTTAGTGCTTGTTCAAAATCCAAATCAATAAAATCGGAGATAATAAAAGCCGTACATTTTTTCTTAATAACGTTTGTGAGATAGCGTAAGGCTTCGCTAATATTGGTATCGACTTGCGAAGGGGTGTAGCTTACTAATTCCCGAATAATGCGTAGAATGTGGCTTTTCCCTTTTTTAGGGGGAATAAATTTCTCTACTTTATTGCTAAAAAAGATAACCCCCACTTTATCGTTGTTATGAATAGCGGAAAAAGAGAGGACGGCTGCTAATTCCGTAATTAAATCGGCTTTAAATTGTCCGTGAGTGCCAAATAGGTTTGAACCGCTGACATCTATCAGTAACATAACCGTTAGTTCACGTTCTTCTTCAAAAATTTTGACATAAGGTTGGTTAAAGCGGGCGGTTACGTTCCAATCAATAAAGCGGACGTCATCGTCATAATTATATTGTCGCACTTCGCTGAAAGCCATACCTCGTCCCTTAAAGGCACTATGATATTGTCCCGAAAAAATTTGCTGCGAAAGAGCTTTTGTTCGGATTTCAATTTTTCTAACTTTTTTGATAAGTTCTGTAGATTCCATACAACCGACAATTTAGATAAAGTGGCATTTTAGGGCACTTCTATAGTATTGAGTATATCGTTAATAATATCAATGGAGGTGATGTTTTCGGCTTCGGCTTCGTAGGTCAGTCCAATTCGGTGGCGAAGCACATCGTGGCAAATGGCACGGATATCTTCTGGAATGACGTATCCGCGGCGTTTGATGAAAGCGTAAGCCTGTCCTGCTAAAGCCATATTAATTGTTGCACGTGGCGATGCTCCGTAGGAAATCATGTTTGCGTATTTGCCCAATTTATAGTCAGAAGGATAACGAGTGGCGAAAACAATGTCAGTAATATAATTTGCAATTTTCTCGTCAATATAAACCTCTTTTACTACACTTCTTGCTTTGATAATATCTTCCGGTTTTAAAACAGTATTAACAGTCGGATAATTAGCAAGCAGATGTTGACGCAAAATAGCTTTTTCTTCTTCTTTATTGGGATAAGGAATTACGACTTTTAGCATAAAACGGTCAACCTGTGCCTCCGGAAGTGGATACGTGCCTTCTTGTTCTATAGGGTTTTGCGTTGCCATCACTAAAAAAGGTTCATCTAACTGATAACTCTTTTCACCAATAGTTACTTGACGTTCTTGCATCGCCTCCAATAAAGCACTCTGTACTTTTGCAGGGGCTCGATTTATCTCATCAGCTAAGATGAAATTAGCAAAAATAGGTCCTTTTTTTACTAAGAAATCTTCATTTTTTTGATTGTAAATCATCGTTCCAATCACGTCTGCAGGTAATAAATCCGGAGTAAATTGAATACGACTGAATTTAGCATCGATGATACTGGATAACGATTTGATAGCTAAAGTTTTTGCAAGTCCCGGTACCCCTTCCAATAAGATATGTCCATTAGAAAGCAAACCGATTAAAAGTCGTTCTATCATCATCTTTTGTCCCACTATCACTTTATTCATTTCCATGTTGATGATGTCAACGAAAGAACTCTCCTGCTGAATACGTTCGTTCAATTCTTTAATGTTTGTACTGTCCATCATGACTTATTTATTTAGTTTTTAAAGTTATATAATTTCAATATTTTTAATCTGAATCCATCCCCTCTCGCCGCTTGGAATCTTAATTTCAATCCAATCTTGAAGTCGGTCGGTTACTTTAATTTTTAGTCCTTCGTGAATTACAAAGAGATCGTTGCTTGAGTTATCGGGGGAGCTCTTTACACTCACAACACTTTGCATCACAATAGCTTCGGGGACATCGTTCCATCGATTCTTTTCTCGATTAGCAAAGATAATACTCAAAATAAGCGTAAAAAGAAAAATAAAGGATAGTAAAAGAGAGAGTGAGCGAAGCCACTTCTTTTGACTAAATAGGATGCCGATGAGCGATGCAAAAAAGAGAAACGAAAAAACGATACTGAGGATTGCCCAGTTACGTGACGTTTGGCTATGCGAGAGAGAGTTCCACCAGCGAACAAGAAATAGTGAAGGTAGAACGTCAATTTTATCAACAAAACTTTGATTAACGAAAGCGATATTGTGTTGAATGTCTTCATTATTGGGCGACAATCGTAAAGCTCTTTCGTACCAAAGTACTGCTTTTGCAGGCTCTTTGCACTTATAATAAGCATTTCCCAAATTGTAATAAAGAACCGCTCCTTCATTGCCATTGTTGACAATTTGCAGGTATAGATTTACGGCTTCATTATATTTTTTTGCTTGATACGCCTCATTTGCTTGCTTCATTAACTCTTCATTATTTACTGCACTAAGAGAAGTGGGGAGTATCATTAAAAAATAAAAAAGTAGAAAAAAATAAAGAAAGATTCTATTATTCATGCTTATAACATTTTTTAATCTTTTTATTCTTGTTTTATTAACGACAAAAAACAGATAAGTTGTATCTTTGAACCGAGAATTTTTTCGCTTTCAATTAACATTGCAAAGTTACAAATAATTTAAAATGTTTTATTATGGGATATATTATTAAGAATATTAAAGCTCTTGTACAAACAGAAAATGAATTCATTACTTTTCGAGCGGGCGAGGCTATGAAAAACCTCCCCTTTATTGAAAATGCCTTTTTAGTGGTAGTTGGTGATAAAATCTTCGATTATGGTGAAATGAGTGAGTTTTCAATTAAGAAATATGCGTCTGTAAAGGAGAAGTTAGAAGTAATTGATGCTACGGGAAAAATGGTTTTTCCTTCCTTTTGCGATTCGCACACCCATATTGTATACGCAGGAAGTCGTGAAAAAGAGTATGTCGATAAGATTAAAGGGTTGAGCTACGAAGAGATTGCTAAACGGGGCGGTGGAATTTTAAATTCGGCAAAACGATTGCATGAAGCGACAGAGGACGAGTTGTTTGAAGATGCAATGCTTCGTTTGCAAGAGATGGCTTCGTATGGCACGGGGGCGGTAGAGATTAAGAGCGGGTACGGTTTAAATACGGAAGACGAGTTAAAAATGCTTCGTGTGATTAGGCGTTTAAAAGAGAGTTCCCCATTGACTATTAAATCCAATTTTTTGGGGGCGCATGCGGTACCTATGGAGTATCGGGGAAATCAGAGCGGTTATGTGGATCTTATTATCAATGAGATGATTCCGTTGATAGCCGCCGAAAATTTAGCCGATTTTGTTGATGTCTTTTGTGATAAGGGATTTTTTACGGTCGAAGAGACGGAACGAATTTTAATGCAAGGAATAAAATATGGGCTAAAACCGAAAATACATGCTAATGAATTAGACTATTCGGGGGGAATTCAGGTGGGAGTGAAATATGGAGCTTTGTCGGTTGATCATTTGGAATATACGGGAGATGAGGAGATTGAGGCGTTATTGCATTCGGAAACGATGCCGACAATTTTGCCGGGTGCGGCTTTTTTCCTTCGCTTGCCGTTAGCTCCGGCGCGGAAAATGATTAATGCCGGGCTTCCGATAGCGATGGCGTCCGATTTTAACCCGGGCTCGTCTCCGTCCGGAAATATGCAACTTGTTCTCTCTATGGCGTGTATCGTTTTTCGGTTATTGCCCGAAGAAGCTGTTAATGCCGTAACCCTAAATAGTGCTTATGCGATGGGAGTACAGGACGAATTAGGGACGATTACACGAGGGAAAATTGCTAATTTCTTTATTACGAAGCCGATCCCGTCCATTGAATATATGCCTTATTCATACGGAGATAATAAAGTTGAGCAGATTTTCCTAAATGGAGAGAAAATAACATTTTAATAATTTACTGATATAGAGAAAGTATAAAATGAACAGTTTTGGTGAAAATCTATCAAGATATTCTCTATTCTCATCTTCCAAAGAATGGATACGACAACTGTTACTTGATATTCAACAAGCTAAACGGTACATTTATATTGAAACCTTTCGTTTTGTTGACGATGAGGTTGGGCAAGGCGTGGCAGAAAAGTTGATTCAAAAGGCGCAAGAGGGTGTTGAGGTCAAAATGGTCGTTGATTCGTGGGGAACAAGAAAAACTGCTCTATTTACTAAAATGGAAGCCGCAGGAATATCAGTGCGTTTTTTTAAAAAAATAGTAATTTCCCTTCTTCTTTTCACTAAAAATCATGAAAGAAATCATCGAAAAATAGTTGTTATTGATGATGAGATTAGTTATATCGGCTCTGCAAATTTCTCAAAATATAGTTTTCGTTGGCGAGAGAGTATATTAAGAATATATGGAGAAATAGGGACAATCTTTAAAGATATTTTTTTAGATAGCTTTAAAAATTATAAAAAGAAGCTGAAATCAAGAGAATATTATAAAACAATCAATTATAAAGAGTTTAAAATTATTCGTGAAGCACCCTCTATTCGTCATCAGCAAACTCGTAAATATTTTAATTCTCTTATTAAGAATGCCCAAAAATCTATTACAATTATTACGCCCTATTTTTTACCGGGCAAAACGATAAGAAGTAATTTGGTTAAAGTAGCGAAAAAAGGTGTTCGCACCCAAGTTATTATTCCACAAAAATCGGACGTAGTCGTTGTCGATTATATGCGTAATTTTTTATTGGGTTCTCTTCATAAAAACGGAGTGAAAATCTATTTTTTTCAGCCCGGAAATATTCATGCTAAATTAATCTTAGTCGATAACAAGCTCTTTTCGATAGGTTCGTCCAATTTTGATTATCGGAGTTTTCGTTATATGTACGAAATTAATCTATCCGGTGAAAATAGCGAAATTGTCGCTCTTGTAGCTGATTATATTGATGAGACACTAGAACAATGTGCCAAGTTTGATTTAGAAACCTGGGGTAAGAGGTCTTTTTGGGAAATTTTAGTCGCTGTTATATTAATTCCGTTTAGGAAATTGTTATGATTGGTCGGCTATAATTTTCGGTTGCTGTTTATAATCGGCTAAATCTTCAATTTTAAAATCGGAAATATAGGATAAATGAGCTTTATGAATAGCTTTTACCATACGAAGATAGGTAAAGGTTGAACGTTTAAGTGAGTAACAATTGGCGTTACTACGTAAGGCATCGTGAAGTAAGATGTAGGTAATGATAATATGGGAAGCCATTTCAACCAATCGGCGTGCTTGGAAGTCCAACACTTCGTCATTTTTAAAGTTATTGACAATCTCTCTCGCACTTTCAAATTCCGCCGTCATTTCAATCAAATCTTCTTTTAAAGTTTCAAATTCAGGAGTTACCGGAAGTTCGGCAAATGATTTGATAATGTCCGAATAGGTGTTATTAATCACGGAACGAATTGCAGCAACGACTTGTAATTGTGTTGTTCCTTCATAGATAGTGGTAATTCGTGCGTCACGGTACATTCTTTCTACCGGAAAATCTTTCATAAATCCCGGTCCTCCGTGAATCTGTATGGCGTCATAGCAAATCTGATTACAATATTCGCTTGACATCATCTTTAACATCGGCGTTAAAGCTCCGGCAATACGATTATGTTGTTTCATTTCCGTTCTCTCTTCGGGCGTTAGTGAGCGAGTTTTAGCAATATCTTCATAAAGCTTGTAGATATCAACGGAACGAGCGGTTTCATAAAGAATAGCACGAGAAGCGTCAATTTTAGCTTTCATATTTTGTAGCAATTCATATACAGCAGGAAAATTGATAATCGCTTTCCCGAATTGTTCACGCTCTTGAGCATATTTTAATGCTTCACGATAAGCCGCTTCGGCAATACCTACAGCTTGTGCTCCAACTCCTAATCTTGCTCCGTTCATTAAAGACATTACATATTTTATAAGTCCTAAACGTCTTTCGCCTACTAATTTAGCAGGGGCATTCTTGAAAACTAATTCACATGTCGGAGAACCTTTGATTCCCATTTTATTTTCGACACGTCTCACAGTTACACCTTTATCTTTCTTATCGTAAACAAAATAAGATAAGCCTCTACCGTCTTTGGTCCCTTCTTCGGAGCGAGCCAAAACTAATTTAATATCAGCATCTCCGTTGGTGATAAAGCGTTTCACGCCGTTCAGCATCCAGCGGTTTTTATCTTCATTCCACGTGGCTTTCAATTGCACGGCTTGCAAGTCCGACCCTGCGTCAGGTTCAGTCAAGTCCATAGAGCAGGTGTCTCCTTGATTAATTCGAGGTAAAAACTCATCTTTAATCTCGTCAGATGCAAATTCATAAATTGTTTCGGCACAATCTTGTAACCCCCAAATATTGGCAAATCCACCGTCCGCACGCGACACAATCTCAGCAGCCATCACATAAGGAACCATGGGTAAGTTAAGTCCCTGATATTTATATGGTAATGACATGCCGAACAGTTTAGCATCGGTCAAGGCTTTGATATTCTCTTTTGTTCCTTTTGCATAAATAACCCTTCCGTTTTCTACTCTTACTCCCTCTTGGTCAACGCTTTCCGCATTAGGAGCAATTATTTCAGCACTAATATCGCCGATAATTTCAAGAATTTTATCGTAAGTGTCGATAGCATCTTCGAAATCAACGGGTGCGATGGGTTCGTTTTCAGCAAAACTATAATCACGTTCTTTAAGACGAACAATTTTCTCCATTAAGGGGTGTTGCAACTGTAATTTTAAATTTTCGTTGTCACTATAATAATTAGCCATAATTTTCTATTTTGAATGTTTTTTATAATACGCTATCATCTTCGGAATAATTTCAAGTACGTCGCCTATTACCGCATAGTCGGCGATAGCATTAATCGGGGCGTCGGCGTCCGTATTGATAGAGATGATTTTTGCTGATTGGTCCATTCCGGCACGATGTTGCACGGCTCCGGAAATTCCACAAGCGATATATAACTTCGGACGAACTGTTACGCCGGTTTGTCCTACTTGACGTTCATGTTCGGCGAATCCTGCGTCTACCGCCGCACGCGTTGCCGCCACCTCTCCCCCCAATACATTCGCTAAATCATACAATAATTGAAAATTCTCTTTCGACCCCATGCCATAACCTCCGGAAATAATAATGCCCGCCGCTTTTAGATTCACTTTTTGAGCTTCAATGTGCCTATCTATAATTTTGATAATTAAATCTTCCGGTTGAATAAGTTTTGTTGTGTCAATCTTTTTAATAGTCGCTTTCTTCTTCTCCGTTGCCTCTTCTAATTTCATAACTCCTTCACGAACCGTTGCCATCTGAGGACGTGTATCGGGATTGACAATCGTAGCGATAATATTTCCTCCAAAAGCCGGACGAATTTGATACAACAGATTCTTATACTCTTTTCCCGTTTTATTATCCGTGTGATTCCCAATTTCAAGAGAAGTGCAGTCAGCAGTTAAACCGCAACGAAGCGAAGAAGCAATTCTTGGCGCAAGGTCGCGACCGACAGACGTAGCACCGAAAAGAGCAATCTCAGGCTTTTCTTCTTGAAAAATATGGTGAATAATCTTGAAATGCGGCAATGTACGGTATGGGAAAAGCTCTTTGTTTTCAGCTACATGAATAACATCAACGCCAAAATCTTGAATCCGTGTCAAGGTTTCACCCGCTTCATCTGTGATTACCACCGCTTCTAATTTAACACCCAACTGTTCCGCTAATTTTCTGCCTTTTGATAGAAGTTCCAAAGAAACATCAGCAATAGTTTTATCTTCGGTTACTTCACAATATACAAATACATTTTTCATATTGTTTTATAATAGAAAGTTCTTACAATAATTTTAATTTTAACCGATTACCCTTGATTTCAGTAAATCGAGCATCAACTCCTCAACATCTTGGTCAGAGGCGGTGAGTACTTTATTCTCCTTTTGGGCAAGTACTACATTATCAATGTTTTTCACCTTAGTAGGAGAGCCGGAAAGTCCGAGATACACTTCATTAGCTTGTAGCATATCCGCACTCCACTCTTCAATTTTAAGATAAGGTCTTTTAGTAAAAAGTTCCGTATAATCTCTTGTCTCTTCTTGAAGTTCGGTAGCGGTTCGGGCATGTTTATATTGCATCACCCGTTTTGCATTGCGGGCACGACATGCTTTAGCAGAACCATGTACGGTAACTAAAACGGGCAGTGGAGCCGTAACGGTCTCTACACCACGCTCTAACCGTCTTTTTAGAACTATTTTCGTACTGTCAAGTTCTAACAACTCTTCTGCATAGGTAACTTGTGGAAAATGTAATTTTTCTGCCGTTTGCGGTCCTACTTGAGCGGTGTCGCCGTCAATAGCTTGTAATCCGCAGAAAATAATGTCGGGATTAATTTTTTCAACCGCTTTTGCAATGGCGTAGGAGGTAGCCAACGTATCCGAACCTGCAAATTTCCTATCCGTTAATAAAAAACCCTCTTCGGCACCACGATATATGGATTCTCTAATAATTTCAGCGGCACGTGTCGGTCCCATCGTGATAACATAAACTTCGGCATTTTTTAATATATCTTTTGCCGATAAAGCCATTTCAAGTGCACATAAATCATCGGGATTGTAAATGGCAGGTAAAGCAGCACGATTCACAGTCCCGTCAGCTTTCATCGCATCTTTGCCGACATTCCTCGTGTCCGGAACCTGTTTCGCTAATACGAGAATTTTAATTTTTTTCATATTAATCTTGTTTTTAATTGACGGTGCAAAAATATATAAAAAATCTTAATAAACGTTAAAAAATGTGAGTTTATAAAAATATTAGTTCTTTTTTCTTTTGTAAATGTAATATTTATAATTTTGTATTTCTTTAATTATTAGTTGTTTTGATTAAATTATGAATGAAATTAAAAAAATAATAGAAAATAATAAATTACCTTGCTTTTCTCCAAAAGATTCCCAAAATAGTGCGATTTATGTGATATCTTTTACAACGGAGTTGGGAAATATGATTGCTTGAATTAGAAGCAAAATATCTCTAATTTGACCTTTTTTTTAGAGCTACAATGTCCAGATAATCAAGTAGTTAATTTTAATATTTATTAGGGCGTGCCCCCTCGCTACGCTCGGGGTCGGCGCCCGGTTCCAAGTCCGCGGGCACAAGCCGTGGGGACGCAAGGCGGCAAAAAGAGCTTACAAGCTCGCTTTTTTGCCGCCGCGT
>Ga0116161_1002943_pt1 | contig 15624 bp, 27 predicted proteins | sample AD_JPNAS3_MetaG_FD_89877 | JGI IMG/M metagenome (GOLD analysis project Ga0116161, IMG submission 89877) | Active sludge microbial communities of municipal wastewater-treating anaerobic digesters from Japan - AD_JPNAS3_MetaG | ecosystem: Engineered > Bioreactor > Anaerobic > Digestate | place... | reverse complement strand
GAGACCTACGGCGGGGTGCCCGTGATGCGCCCCGTGCAAGTTCAAATTCAGGAGGATTGAAATGGGTGATTTGAATGATCTGGTGTTGGAATTGGCGCGGGCCCGCGCCGAGGCCGCAGAGGCCCATGCGCGGTTGGTGGCATTGATGGCCAGCACTGCCATCATCGAGGCCCAGGCTGATGAGCACTTTGCCAAAGAGCGCGTCGCCGATCTGGAAGACGCCATCCGCGCGGCAGTCAAGACTGTGCTGGACGCTAAGGTCTTTGAGAAGGCGGCGCCCAGCCTGGGCCTCGATTTTGTGACAATTGCTGAAGAGCCGCAAGCGACCATTGCGAGCGACCTGACAGACTATCTGCTCGCATCGGAGGCGCGACCATGAGCGCCAAACCACAGCAACTCTTCGACCAGCACGCTGAGGAAGCCGTGCTCGGCAGCCTCCTGATTGACCCCGAGTGCATCCCTGGCGTCATAGCGCAACTCCACGCCGACGACTTTTACCTGCGTCAGAACGCGCTGATCTTCGCCTCGATCTGCGCGCTGGCGGCGACGGGCGCGAGTATAGACGTGCTCACAGTCTCCGAGCGCCTGGAGGCGCAAGGGGATCTGGCCAAAGTTGGCGGCACGGCGCGGCTGGTACAACTCATGCTGGCGGTGCCGTCGGCCATGCACGTAGAATCTTACGCTGCTACCGTGCGCGAGTGGGCCCTGCGCCGGAAACTGCTTCAGTCTGCCGGCGAAATTGCTAAACTGGCGGCGGATTCGACCGCCGACATCGAGGCCGTCACCAGTGGCAGCAGTGCCGCTCTCTTGCGCGCCATCCAGACACCGCAAGAGTTGGTGGTGCGGACGGCGCTTGAGGTTGGCGGAGCGACATGGCAGGCGCTCAATTCCGGCCGCTCAATCTTCGTGCCCACGGGCTTCGCAGACTACGATGCCAGATTCGGGGGCCTGCCGAAGTCTGGCGTAACGCTTCTCGCGGCTCGGCCTGGTATGGGCAAGAGCACGTTCCTGCTGAACGTTGCCATGCACGCGGCGCGGGCTGGTGCGACGGTCCTGTTCGTCTCACTGGAAATGACCAGCGAGCAGCTGTTTCAACGCGCCATCCTGGCGACTTCCAGCGATGCGCCGGCGGACATGCTCCGTCGTACGCGCTTCGAGCCGCGAGAACTTGAGGCCATCGCCGAGGCAACTGGACAACTCGCCGACTTACCGCTCCATTTCGCCTACATGCCCGGCGTGACCATCAGCGGCATGGTCGCCACCGCGCAGGCGTTCGCCCTCCGCAGGCCGCCCGACATGGTGGTGGTGGACTACGTGCAACTGATTCGCGGCGACCCCTCACGCCGCGAGAGCACGCGCCAGCAGGAAGTCGGCGAGGTGATGCGCGGCCTGAAGCGCCTGGCGGGAATGCTAGGCGACGTGCCTGTGCTGGCCGCCGCGCAGATGAACCGCGCACTGGAGTTGCGCGCGGCCTCCGACCGCAAGCCGCAATTGTCGGATTTGCGAGAGTCGGGCGACCTGGAGAACGACGCCGATGTGGTGGCATTCCTGCATCACGGCGGCGTTATGCCGGAGAACGCCCGCCCAACGGACTTCTTTGAGACGACCGTGGTGGTGCGCAAGAACCGCCACGGGAACGTCGGTGAAGTCCCGCTGTTGTGGCAGCCAGGTCGCTACCGGTTCGTCAACAGTGCGAAGGTTGTCAAGTGATAAATGTCACTTTTTTTCAGGATATATGACACTAGAATTTACGGGTGGGGTGTGATATAAGAGAATTATGGTCAAGAGAGCAACGCAGGTAGAACAAGATATCCTGAATGGCGCTATAGAGCGCGCCATTGAAGATTTAGCGTCCCGGTCGGGGCTGTCTGCCGAAGTAGTGAGGCAGATGGCCACAGACGGGACGCCTTTCGTTCGTGGCAGCAACAGGCCGGGCTGCGGGGCCGTGGAACTGAATCGCGGCCTGGCCCTCTTGCGGGAGGCCGTGGATGGTAACCCGCGTGAGTATTGGCTCAAATGGTACAAAGAAGAGGGCGACTATGGAGATACGTTGGGACGCAAGCATCGGCGAGTACATCGGGCGTGACCTCGATGGCATCGAGCACTACGGACAGTCGCAATCCGAGTGCATGGCCCGCGTGAGCGAGGCCAATGAAATCATCATCAAGCATCGGAGCAGCAACGCTCCACGGTGCCCTCTTTGTGGGGGAATTGAAGCGCCGGGGCACTTCGAGCGCTGCGCGTACGAGTTTTAATTTCAATTTCGAGGAGGACACTGAGATGAAGATACGAGAGTTGCAAAAACGCATAGAGACTATCACTAGCTACAAGAACAGCAAACCCATTCCAGTGTGTCCAGTATGTGGATTGAACTTGAATTCGTTTCCGCACTCCGAACAGGAGTGCATGGAGTGGTTCATGGCTGACTATCGCGACGCGGATGAAACGCGCGCGGATTTGTGGCAGTTCTAGTTTAGGAGCAAGGAGGCTCAAAGATGGATACGATGGCATTGGATGTATTTGAAGCAGCAAGTGGACGGTTGGCAGCATTGAAAGCTCGCCATAATCTCTTGGTACAGGCTACCAAAGAGGTGCTAGTTGAAGGCTTGGACTTTGGCAAGATTCCAGGAACCGGGGACAAGCCGACATTGCTAAAGCCTGGCGCTGAGAAGTTGTGCTACTTGTTCGGACTGCGCCCGACGTTTGAGGTTGTGGAAGCCCGCGAGGACTGGACCGGCGGCTTGTTCTACTACCGCTATCGCTGCACCTTGCATGACCAGAGCGGCAACGTACTTGCAGATGGTGAGGGTAGTTGCAACAGCCGCGAGAAGAAATACCGCTATCGCCAGTCTGAGCGCGTTTGTCCGAAGTGTGGCAAGCCGACCATCATCAAGGGCAAAGATGAATACGGCGGCGGTTGGTTGTGCTACGCCAAGAAGGGTGGCTGCGGTGCTAAGTTTGCCGACAATGCGCCAGAGATTACCAGCCAGCCCAGCGGCTTGGTAGAAAACACTGAGCCTTACGACCTCGTGAACACCATTCAGAAGATGGCTCAGAAGCGCGCCCTGGTTGCCGCCGTTCTGGTTGGCGCGGGTGCGTCGCAGTTCTTCACGCAGGACGTGGAGGACATGAGCATCATACCTGAACAGGTTGCACCTGCGCCTGAACCCACGGCCATGCCTGTCGCTGAACCGCAGGCTGCACCCAAGCCGGTACCCGCGACCCTCGCTGAAGCGCGGGCAGAATTTTCGAGGGTATGGAATGCGGCAAAGAGACTTGGGCTCGACCCCCCTCTCCTCGATAACAAGTGGAGTATTGAGGAGATCATGATGAATGTGGCAATCCTCGAAGTGGAGATTGCCGAGGCGACGGCGGCTTCTGGAGCGTCGAATGAGTAATACTGTCAGGGCCACCATCTCGAGCCTGTGGCGCCTGAGCCTGCAGATGTGCGCCAGGCGCATCGCCGAGCATCGCGGTCACGCGCCGGCGACTCCGTGGACAGCGCTCCGCAAGTTGTTCCTGCAGGAGCGCCGCGATTGGAGTTTGCCAGGCGCGCCTCGCGTGGGCTGGAAGCGCGGGGAACTCGTGGAAGCTGTGGCGGCGCTCGCAGGTCGCGGCGACATCGCGGAGGAGTGGGGCGACGTGGGGTACTACGTCGCTCATACCTGGGGCTGGCTGTGGCGGCTCTACTACGCGGTCACACCAGACCGCGTAGTCGCCGAGGCCATCGAGAAGTTTACAGAGTGCGCCAACGAGAGCACGCGCGGCGGGACGCTATACGTGCCTGTTGTCTACGCGGACGGCAGGCGGGAGGTGGTAGATGATTAGTACCAGGACGGTAAAGTGTCCGACGTGCGGGCGTACTTTGATTGCCCTCCGCAGGGGATATCGTTGTGAGCGATGTGAAAAGCACTTCGTCGTTGTTGCGAACATGCTATTCGAGGAGCAGCGCAACGACGACGAAATTTGGCTTGACGTTTTCGGCCTGCGGAAGGCCATCGAGAAGTTGAAGGAACAGCGCTACTAGGCTACCAGCAATTACCTGAAAGGAGAGATATGGACTGGAAGGATGGTGTGATTATGCTTCTTTTGGTGTGCCTCCTGGTGGCGCTGCTGGTAATTTGCAGTATTACGCAGTGGGGGTGGTGAGCGCTTCATGTTGATCGCGCTCGACCTCTTCTGTGGTGCCGGCGGCGCCACGCGAGGCTATTAGTTGGCAGGATTCTACGTCGTCGGCGTGGACATCCGACAACAGCCGCATTATTGCGGCGAGGAATTCTACCGGGGCGATGCGCTCGAATTCCTTGCCGCTCATGGGCATGAGTTCGACCTCATCCATGCCTCACCACCATGCCAGCGGTACTCGCAGTGCACCCCGCGAGAGTACCGCGAACGGCATCCCGACCTTATCAGCGCCGTGCGCCTGGCGTTGCAGAAAACGGGCAAGCCGTACGTCATCGAGAACGTCCCGGGTGCGCGCAGTTTGCTGCGTGAGCCAGGGATGCTGTGCGGCACGATGTTCAGCCTACCGCTGTTCCGCCACAGGTACTTTGAAGTGTGGCCGCCGATATACCTGTGGCCGCAGTGTCATCATACCGCGCCCCCGGTGCTTGTATCTGGAACCACGCGGCGCAAATCGCGCGGACGCAAAGAATACTCCATTGCCGAGAAGCGCGCAGCGATGGGTATTGACTGGATGACCACATCAGAGTTGGATGAGGCCATCCCGCCAGCGTACACGGAATGGATTGGAGCATATTTGAGGTTATAACTTATCTAATAGCAAGGCCGCCCCAACCTGGGAATTGGGGCGGCGAGACGAAAACTGCGCGGGCGCGGCTGTTTTCTGTCCATAGTATACATCATTTCACATAAATGTCAATATCTACAGCATCAAGATTACCAACTTGCTAAAGCCAAATCGGGAGGTCTAAATGAAAATTTTGTGTTCCAGACGCGACCTGGCTAAGGCACTAAGTATTGTCAGATATGGAGAGCCGCGATGCGCTACAGTACCAATCGCGAATGATGTCTTGCTGGCCGCCGATGGCGGGCGATTCAGATTGATGACCTGCACTCCAGAGTTCAGCGTCACGCACTGGGCTGACGCACGCGTGGAGGAGAGCGGAGAGATTGTCGTGTCGCTGCACGATCTCCGCCAGGTCGTTAACTCGCTTCCGTCGCGCTCATCGGTGGCGCTTGAGACATCTGAGGATAATCTGATCCTGGCGCTCTCCTGCGACACAGTGACTGCCTCATTCCAGAGGATTACCGACGAATTTCCACTAGTGCCAGCAATCGGAGACGCGGCTGATGGCGTTGCCGTGGAGGCCGGCGACCTACGGCTGGGATTGAAGCAGGTCACCTTTGCGGCTTCCAGGGACGATTTTCATCCTGTGCTCACGGGGGTGCTGATGGAATTTTCCTCAAGCACTCTGAAACTTGTCGCCTCCGATGGCTTCCGCCTCTCTATGCGCCACGTGCTGCTCTTGCAACCTGTGAAGCATCCGTTCAGCGTTATTGTGCCAGCGTGGACGCTGGAGAAGTTGATGCACATCCTCGCCAGACGCAATGAAACCGTGACGATCTCCATGACGTCAGGCTGGATGGTGTTCACACTCAGGGACACCGTCCTTAGTTCCAAGCCCATTGACGGAACATTTCCGAATTACCGCCGCATCATCAGCGCCATCGCGCGGGCGCATCACACGCGAGCGGTCATCAACCGTGAGGAATTGCTTCGGGCATGCAAGCGGGCGGCGGCGATCTCCGCTGATTTTATGCGCAAGGTGCGCCTGAGTGTCGAGTCGGGGCGGGTCATCGTGTCAGCAGTCTCTACAGAATCCAGCAGGGGCTCCACGGTACTGAGCGCCGACGTGGAAGGGGCGGGCATAGAAATCTTCTTTGATGCCCGCCTCCTGATTGATGTGTTGAATGCGCTGGATGCACCACAGGTGATCTTATTGGTGAGCAAGCCGACTAACCCCTGCGTTATCAAGGTGCCTGGGGACGAGGACGCTTTTACCCACGTGATCATGCCGGTGCGTCCAAATCGGAAGTAGTCTCTGGCGCAAGATGAAGATAGTTTCAAGGAACCCTCCGCGCAGGGGAAGTCAATTATGAGGCCGGGCGCGGCCGGCCTCGAAAGGAGGAGAAGGGCAATGTTGGAGTTCGAGTCTGGATTGTATGATGCGGGTAAAAAAGTGGAAGTCCTTGTTCTGGATGGTATAACCACTGAAGCGGCTGATATTTTGAACGTGGATGATATGGATGGCCCTCCGTGGTATGTACCGACTAAGGAACTCTATCCAGAAATCATTGATCAGATCTGCGCCCTCCGGCTTGGGTATCTTGCAGATGCCTATGTGCTCACTGGCTATGATGGGAGCGATGAGCAGATGCAAGAATTGAATAAGCGCTTTCAATACCGCTGGTGTGGATATCCCGTGAGGGGCGTCGTGTACGCTAGGTAGAGGATATCCAAGTTCAATTTGCCGTCGGCACCGAAAAGTGCCGACGGACAGGGAGACTCTCATCCATGTGATCATGCCGGCGCGCCCGAAATGAAAGGAGTTATCTTTGATGAGTTACGTGAAGTTGACCAAGGTGCAGATGAAAAACCAGGCGCGGATCGAAGCCTGGCTCAAAGGTGTTCCATTCTGTGAAAACTCGCGGGACAAGCATCCGCAAGTCCCAGACTTGTCCATCGAACGAGTCCTGGAAGAATTCTGTCCACCGGACATCAAAGGGGCAGGCCAGTTTTACACGCCGCTGGAAATGGCAGCGCGGGCCCTGTCCTACATCACACCTCGTGCAGGCTCCAGGATTCTGGAACCATGCGCAGGGATCGGAAATCTGTTGTATCCGCTGGTGCCTTACGCGCACGACATCGAGGTGGACGCCTACGAGATAGAGGGCGTCTGCGTCGAAGTAGGGCAGCGGCTTTTCCCGTGGGTGCGCTGGCATTACGCCATCCCATTCAACCATCTCGATGAAATCGAGGTGCAATACGACTTCGTTGTGATGAATCCGCCATTTAGAACTGTTCGAGGCATGGCCCCTGGTGAACGTATGGCGCAGGGGCGCGCCATACACTCAGAGCACATTTTCACCGAGTTGGCCATACGAGCGCTTAAGCCTGGCGGTCGAGCCGTGATGATTGTGCCCAGCCAGGGCGAGCACGCACCCGCATTCCATGAGCGCCTGCCCAAGGGGCTGGCGGCGTGGTTGGAGCCACGGGCCACGGTGATCTATCGGGATGCCAATCTTCCCGGCGAGTTCCAGTTTACTCACATGAACGTCGAGGCGCTGATTTTCGAGCGCACAGAAAGGGGATAATCTATGAGCACGCAATCTACCATCGAATGGACCGAAGCCACCTGGAATCCCGTGACGGGGTGTTCGCCGATTTCGCCTGGCTGCGCGCACTGTTACGCGCGGCGGATGGCAAAGCGGCTGGCCGGACGCTGCGGTTATCCTGCAGTGCCACACGAATTTGAGGTAACATTGCACCCGGAGCGGCTGAGTGAGCCGCTGGGGTGGAAGAAGCCCCGCCGGGTGTTCGTCTGTTCGATGGGCGACCTGTTCCATGAGGATGTGCCCGACGAATATATTGACGCGATTTTTGCGGTGATGGCGACAGCGGAGCAGCACACGTTCCAAGTGCTGACGAAGCGGCCTGAACGGATGTACTGGTGGTTGCAATCGCTGTATACGCGGTCATTGAGGTATCCCGCGCCAGGCAAACGCAGTGTATCGTACACTTACGGTCAGATCGGCGAGATGTTACGCGCGAACGCGCTTGAGTATGGGGTGCGGTTGGGACCTATCAACCGGTCTTTCCCGTTGGCAAATGTGTGGCTAGGAGTCACAGCTGAGAATCAAGAGCAAGCAAATCAGCGTGTGCCGGTACTGTTGGCTGTACCTGGCAAGGTTCGCTTTGTAAGTGTCGAGCCGATGCTTGGCCCAGTGGATTTGACCAGTTTGCAGTGCGAGCGTCTGAAGTGGGATGCACTGACAGGGTACCAGTACGAGATTGAGAATGCTGGTAGCCAGCGCAACTGGCAAGCGGGCACGGCGCGGCTGAATTGGGTGATCTGCGGTGGAGAATCTGGGCCTGGCGCGCGTCCGATGCACCCGGATTGGGTAAAATCATTGCGTGACCGGTGCCTCGCGGCGGATGTGCCGTTCTTCTTCAAGCAATGGGGTGGCACACGCAAGAAGCAGGCCGGACGCTTGCTTGAAGGACGTACCTGGGACCAACTGCCGTCTTAATCACGGAATGTCGAGGCGCTGGCTGTTGAGTGTACCGACTACGATGCACTTACCACGGGGGCAAACTCGTGTTTTTTGGCTCGAAATCTGAAATCTTGTCAAGTGACAAATGTCATATCTTTTGATGACAGATGACACTTCTTTTTTGGGGCGACCTGGTGTAATATGAAGATAGTTTCAAGGAACCCCCCGCGCAGGGGAAATCGTTTAGGAGGCCGGGCGCGGACGGCCTCGAAAGGAGCAGACTGAAATGGACGGCAAGCCCAGATTGTGGAATGCGGGAACAACGAGGGTATTGGCACTTTATAGCATGACTTCCGAGGCGGCAGAGATTCTCAATGAGGGCATGGATACCCCTTATCCTTACGATGACAAAAACCCCGACGGCCCCTCCTGGTATATTCCGGTAGACGATCTTTCCTCTGAGAGCATTTATAAAATCTGCACTCAGCAACTCGGCTACATCACAGGCGCCCGCGTACTCGCGGGGTACACCGGCTCCGAGGATCAGAAAACCTACTTGCATGAGCATTTTCCCTTCAACTGGTGCGGATACCCCTCGCGTTGCATTGTATACATTCGCGATGCCGAGTAGCGATTCACCCCTCCGCGCAGGGGAAAACCACTCAAGAGGCCGGGCGCGGCCGGCCTCGAAAGGAGAAGGATTGAGATGTTGCTCAGAGCGCTTGTAAATCGTAATGGGAAGTTTGCTCGTGAGTTCATGCAGAACTTCCCCCTCTTGGAGGACCAGGAAGTTTTGGGCGTGGACGACTCGGACGATGCCCTCTGGGAGGAGGGCTTCGTTTGGGTTGAGGTTGAACTTGGGAATCATCGGCTCACGAAAGCGCAACGTGAATTCGTCAGTGCGCGCGCAGAGGAGTACCACATGACATCTAAATATTAGCCTTTGGCGGCACAAAAAGCCCCGGCTCTGAAGAGAGCCGGGGCTTTTTCGTGTGCCTGAAGTGCCGAAAAATGTATGCTATAATTTAAGTATGAGCATCCTGCATCGCTCCCAGTCGTCGCACACGCCGGCCGCGCCCGCGTCCCGGCAGGTGGATCTGTTCGTGTGTGGCGACACGCACTGCAACAGCAAGGTCGGGCTGTTGGCGCCTGACCTGCTAGATGACGAGGGCGCCCCCATTAGCCAGAGCCGCTCGCAAGCCTGGCTGTGGGCGCGCTGGCTCGATTACGTCGCGCTGGCTAAAGCGGCAAAAACCGCTGGCCGGCGCGTTTTTGCGCTGGCCCTCGGCGACCTGGTGGACTGCAACATCCACGACAGCTTCCAACTCCATGAGCCGTTCAACCAGGCGGTGATGTTGCGCATCGCCGAGGCCAGTATGCGTCCCTTGTTCTCGTTGGCCGACCGCGTGTTTATCTTGCGTGGCACGCCGGCGCACACGGGAGGCGCGGGCTACCTGGAGGAGTTGCTGGCGCAGGCTTGCGGGCCGCAGGTGGTGCACGATTCCGAGCACGGCACGGCCTCGTGGTGGCTGCTGGAGGCCGAGATTGGCGGCGTGCGCCTCGTGGCGCAGCATCATCCAGGCACGAACTCCATGCGGCCATGGACGCAGGGTGGCGCAGCCAACCGCCTCGCGGCCATGCTCACGCACGCCTACTATGGCGCGGCCTGGACGCCGGAGCTGGCACTCTTCGGCCACATCCACCACAGCGAAGACAGTTACGACAACCATCCCGTGCGTGCCGTGACCAACCGCGCCTGGAAATTGGCGGACGGCTACGACCACCGCGGTGGGCGCGGCTACATGGCGCGGGAAGTCGGCGGGCTCATCGTCCACCTGGACGATGGCGCGTACAGCGTGGAGAAGGTCGCGTACACGCTACCCAAGCCACAACCGTGGCGGGAATAACATATAAGCAAGGAGGCTTTTGAAATGACTGAGTTACTATTTCACGAATACGCTAACATTTTCCCATTGATGACGCCGGAAGAATACGCGGCACTGGTTGCTGATATGCGCGCCAATGGTTACGATCCAACAGCGCCGATTGTGCTGTATGAGGGGCAGATCCTTGACGGGCGCAACCGCTGGAAGGCGGCGCGCGAACTTGGAATAGAGCCGCCCTATGTGGATTACGATGGTGACGATCCGCTGGGCTACGTGGTACGGCGCAATCTTAACCGGCGGCATTTGAATGAAACGCAACGAGGCACAGTAGCCTCAAAACTGGCTAATATAAAGCGTGGCGGTATTAGAGATGGAAATCCACGGCACGTCCATCAAACCGCAAATTTGCGGTTTGATGGACGTATTTCACAGACGCAAGCCGCAGATATGCTGAATGTTTCTCCGCGTACCGTGACGACAATAAGAGCAGTCGAGCGCGCCGCTCCTGATTTGTTTGAACCGATGGCACAAGGCAAAATGACTGCCAGCGAGGCAATGAAAGAAGTAAGGCGACGGGCGCGCGATGCAACACCAGAGCCAGTTGTGGAAATTGCCAGGCGTCAACCGTTTTTGATTGTAGCGCCCGCTGAAAATACCGGACTGGATAATGAGAGCGTTGACTTGATTATTACCTCACCACCTTACAATCTTGGCGAGGCGCATTGGCCTATGGGCGGCAATGGACGCACGCCGCGCGACGAAGGTATTGGCTACTATGACGGGATGCCAGAGGATGAATACCAGCGCTGGCAAGTCGCTTGTTTGCGTGAGTTCTACCGCGTGGCGAAACCTGGCGCGAGTCTGTTTTACAATCACAAAGTGCGCAACCGCGATGGCGGTATCTTGCACCCGATGGACTGGTTACGCAATACCGGCAATCCGTGGACGATTCGTCAGGAGATTATTTGGGATCGTGGTAGCACGCACAATCATAGCGCGACGCTATTTTGGCCCGAGGACGAGCGCATCTATTGGATGACAAAAGGCAATCCAGAATTACCCAATAGACCCATCGGCGCTTCTACGGTATGGAGTTTTCACGGCCCGGTAGCCAATACCTGGCATCCAGCGCCATTTTGTGAGGAATTGCCGCGGCGCTGCATGGATGCGGTCGGGCGCGCTGGCATCACGGTACTTGATCCATTTGCTGGTAGCTGTACGACATTAAAAGTTGCGCTTGAATTGGGCTATGATGCTATTGGCATTGACATTTCTATCGAATATCTGAGCCGGGCGGCAAAGGAAAACGGATGGACGATATTACAAAAAACTTAAAAGGCTCAAAGGCAAGGGACGATTTCAGATTCTACCACAAGCAATCCCTGCCGAAAGATTTCTACGCCTGTGATGGTGATCTGGTATTAGTGCATAAATATCCACCGGGCACTGTGGCATATTTTGATTTCAAGACAACACAAGACCAAATCACGTTCTCTGAGGTAATCCAGTACAACGAATGGATGACGCACGCGCCAGTTTACATTATCGAAAGCGACAATCCGCAAGAGGGACCTTTCACAGTAACCCGATACCTGGGAGGCGACTGGAAACCTGACCCGCCTACCTGGAATCCTGGAGAGGTGCGCTACTGTGCAACCTGGACTGAGTTCGAAAAATTTGAGCGCGAATTGCGCGATGAATATCACCGGCGCGATGGATGGAAGCGTAACCTAAGGAAACGCGACGACGTAGACTTTTAGCCATGACCACCAGTGACCTCGAAGCCGCCTTTTCCCGCGCCTTCGCGCTTCTCGCTGCCGACTATCCACAGCCGGTGCGCGAATACCGCTTTCACCCGACGCGCAAGTGGCGCTTTGACTTTGCGTGGCCGCGTGTCGTTTGCGGCGTGCGGGAGGCTGGCGGTGTCGCGGTGGAAATCGAGGGCGGTTCGTGGTCGCAAGGCCGGCATACCCGCGGCGCTGGCTACGCAGGCGACTGCGCCAAGTACAACGCCGCCGTCATGAGCGGCTGGCGCGTGCTGCGTTTCACAAGCGACATGCTATACAGCGATTTGAGAGCGTGTGTCGCGCAAGTGGTGGCGCTGCTGGATGGCGAACAACGATACTGACCTGACAGCGCGCGACTTCTGGGACGACATCATCGCTGCGGCCCAGGACGTCATCAGCCCGCCGGTCGGGGCTATCACCCTGGAGGAGTTCATGGAGCGGGCGCAGGTGAACGCTTACCGCGCCAGGAAAGTCTTGATGCAGATGGTGCAGGATGGTCGGTTAAAGACCTGCATCTACGGCAAGAAGCGCTACTGGTGGCCGGAGAGGCGCACGGAATGAAGCCGCAGGTGCGTTGTCCGAATTGCGGGAAAGTCCTCGAGGCTCCGGAAGCGCCAACATCTGCCGTCCTGACCAGGCGCGCCATGCTGACGCCGGAGGGACGCTTCCTTGGCGAGTACGACGCCGCGCGCCAGGTGGTGATCCCCCGCTATCGCGGGCAGGATTACGAGTTCCCCCTGCTGGAATGCGATAAGTGGCAGGGCGGTTTTGCTCGTCGTTGTAAAAAGTTGTGATATAATAGGGGTAGAGAGGCGCAACAGGCGCGGGGATGTTTCCCCGCCCCTGTTTTTTGTTATCAGGAGGTGACCCGTGAAATCACTGCTCTACAGCCGCAAGTTTTGGTTAGCCGTTTTTGGCGTAGTCCAGGCGCTGGTGCTGCACTACCTGGATGTCCCCGGCGATGTCTGGGAGAGCATTGTGGCGCTGGTGATGGTCTTGATCGCAGCCATCGCGGTCGAGGATGGTGCGGCCAAGTACGCCGGAAACTTCCCATACGACGGCAAGGGCCAATAACACTCGATGGACGCCACGGCCATCGTGTCAGTCATTGCGGCGCTGGTGGCCGCTGCGGTAAGCGTCTACACCGCCAGGGCCAACCGCCACAAGGTCAAGGCCGAAGCCGCCGACGCGATCAGTGATGCTGCCGTGCAACTCGTCGAACCTTTGAGAGGCGAGAATCTGGCATTGCGGGCTGAAGTGCAGAAGTTACGGGCTGAAGTGGCCTCATTGCGGGATGATGTGACTGCCCTGCAGCGCGAGAACGAGGCGCTGCGCGACGACGTCGAGGCGCTCACCGCGCAGATCAAGTCGCTGGGGCACACCCCCGTGCGGGTTAATTCGCGAAAGGCCGAAGTAACGGCCGCAAATCGCGGAATTGGCGCAAAAAATGAGGGTTAGGAGGCGCAAAAATGGCTAGAGTACGTGCGGCATACCTGCTGATGCTGTCGCGGCTTTGTGCGGTGTTCCTGTGGTTGTTGCGGCGCGCTACGGACATCGTGAGCGCTGGAAATCCCGAATCCAACGCGACCTATGACAAGCGACGGGATGGCTATCTCGCGAGCAGGTTGTCCCATTTCACGCCTGGCTATCGCGCTCCCGTCTTTCGCGTTGACACATCCGGGGGCACGGTGGGTTATACTGCACCCACTTCCTTAGCGGATTGGAGCGGCATGGTCTGCAACTATCTTGCACCGGACGGGCACATCGAGAGTGCGCCGCTGGATTGACCATGGACAATTTGACCTGGACGCCCATTACTGTTCGCCTTAGCGCGCTGGATTTCTGGGAGCGCAATCCCAAGCGGCTGACAAAAGCGCAGGCCAAGCGACTCGCGGACTCGACCGACCGCCTCGGACGTGCGGGCGTGCTTCTCGTAGGGCCGCAGGATGCGCGCGGGCGCTATCCGCTCTACGACGGCCACCAGCGGGCCAACATCTGGCGCACACTGTACGGCCCGGACGCTGAGGTGCACGCGCTGCAATCCAATCGCGAGTTGAGCGAGGATGAGCGTTTGAGCGTCTCACTGCTCACGGTCACGGCAGTTGGCTCGTTTGACTTTGACGCGCTGGCGGGATGGGACACGGGCGTGCTGCAAGACCTGGGCCTGAGCGTGGATTACAAGCACGAGTTGGACGATGCGGCGGCTAATATCGCGGCAATGCTGGAGGCGCTGCGGGTAGATGGGGAAGATAGAAATGCAGCGGAAGATGCCAATGCCGAGGCACGACTAGACATCGCCGATGAATTGCAGGCAAAGTGGCAGGTGCAGCCAGGCGATTTGTGGCAACTGGGCGAACATCGTCTCATCTGCGGCGACTGCACTGATCCTGCTATCGTGGCACGGGTAATGGGGAGAGAAAGTGTACAATCCATCAATACTGATCCACCTTATGGAATAGGAAAATTAATGCAAGGTGGGACATGGGCAAAAAAGCAAGATGCTCAATATTCAAAAATGCGAGAATGGGATAGAGAAACAAGTCAATTATTCTTTGACTTAATTCTTTCATATGGTGTTCCATCAATTGTTTGGGGTGGGAATTATTTCACTACTCCTCCATCTCGCTGCTGGCTAATTTGGGATAAACCGGAATTTCCAACAATGTCAAGTGCTGAATTGGCCTGGACGAATATTGACTATGTTACAAAAAGAAAAGAATTTCCGCGAACTCATCAAGTGGATGGGTTGAAATATCATCCAACTCAGAAACCAGTAGAATTAATTATTTGGAGTATTTCTTTTTTGCCACAGAACACTTCAATTTACGATCCGTTTTGCGGCAGTGGTACAACCATCATCGCTTGCGAGCGCTTGGGTCGTAAATGTCGCGCCGTTGAGATAAGCCCGGCTTATGTCGCCGTCACACTCCAGCGCTGGGCGGACGCGACGGGCGGGACGCCTGTTCGCCTGGAAAATGCAGAATAGACGAAATAGACGAAGGGGTAGGGGATAACAACAATGGCAGCGCCTGCGAGTAAGCATCGCGTGCAAGACTTCATTGACGCGATACCTGGGACGGCCGGCATCATCTCGACGATTGCCAAGAAGGTCGGCTGCAGCTGGCACACTGCCAAGAGGTACATCGAGACCTACCCGACTATCGCGCAGGCATACGCCGACGAGTGCGCCGTGGTGCTCGACCTTGCGGAGACCAAGGTCATCTCGGCCATCAATGAGGGCGACATCCAGACCGCCAAGTGGTATTTGACCATGAAGGGCCAGGGGCGCGGCTACGCCAGGACCGAGCGTTGTGACGTCACCAGCGGCGGGCAACCGCTGACTTTCAGGGTGGTTTATGATCGCGATGAACGTAGCGCCTTCGAGGACGATGCCGATACCGACGCCGCGCAGTAGTCCCGCATTCGCGGGCACTGGCGACCTGCGGGTGCACTTGCATCAGCCACACCCGCGCCAGCGCGAGTTCATTGACTCGCCGGCGCCGCGCAAGGTCATCCGTGCGGGCCGACGCTCCGGTAAGACTACAGGCATCGCGATCTACGCCGTCAGGCAATTCTTGCAGGGCCGGCGTGTGCTCTATGCCGCGCCGACTGCCGAGCAACTCGGACGCTTCTGGTACGAAGTCTGCGGCTCGCTTGAAGAGCCCATCTCTGCCGGCGCCCTGTACAAGAACGAGACTGAGCACACCATCGGT
>Ga0116161_1002935_pt1 | contig 15660 bp, 12 predicted proteins | sample AD_JPNAS3_MetaG_FD_89877 | JGI IMG/M metagenome (GOLD analysis project Ga0116161, IMG submission 89877) | Active sludge microbial communities of municipal wastewater-treating anaerobic digesters from Japan - AD_JPNAS3_MetaG | ecosystem: Engineered > Bioreactor > Anaerobic > Digestate | place... | reverse complement strand
TTGTTTAGCTGATTGTCAGTTGTATAGTTATGCATAGTTTACTGCGCTCCGAAGTTGCGGTTCTGCATGAAGAGCTGCTCATCAGCGGTTTGCAGCACCTCGGTCAGGTTGCCGAAGTTGAAGTCCTCCGGTTTTACACTCCATCCGAAGTCGAAGTTGAACTCGTTCGCCAAGGCTAATGCTAGGCGGTTCTGCAGCGGTCTGACTACGAACTGGTAGAACATCCGCATATCGCTACTGTTATCGCCACCAAGCTGCCCTGGGATAAGCTGTGAGACAATCCTGGCAGGTACCCTGTGATATGCGAGGATGCCTTCCCTGAGGTCTTTCTTGAGCCCTAAGAAGCCGCCTTCCCGGTCTTGCTGACGGAGGGGTTCAAGGCGTATCTTCACGTCCCGGCTCTCACTCTCGATCAGCACAGTGGAGTGGCTCTTAGCGTTGCCTTTGACCTCGGTAAGTGCTTTCTCTATCTCGGTATAAGCGTCTGTAAAGATTTCATTTCCCTGCTCATCGGTGACAGTTCCGTCTCTAAGCGTTCCACCTTCCACAATCACGAAGTAGTCGATCATGAGGCCGTTCTTGAAGTTGTTGTAGTCGAAGGTCTTGATCTCACCCAATATCTCGATGTTGATGGCAATGGGCAGGCAAGCCAGGCCCCATGCGTTGGATCTGTGGGAGGACTTCTTCACGTGGATGATGTCCTCGTATGCGAAGTCCTTCTTCTGGTTGTTTTTGACCTGGATGTAGTTAGGCTTGAAGAAGCCGAACTCATCATAGTTCTCCACGATCTGCACTTCACTGGGCAGCATCCTCTCCAGTCCCATCCACTGGCCTTGGGCGTTTCGCATCTTGATCAGGAAGCCATTCCCACAAGCGAGATAGAACTTCATCAGTTCTGCCAGTATGGTGGTCTGATCTTCACAGGCAGGGAACTCGGCGGCTTCCATCCAGGCTTTTACCTGGCTGTTCTTGCAGTCGAACTGCATGATGGTCGCCATAGTCAGGGCATCGATACAGCCGGAGTGGTATTCATCGGTATCCAAGAGATTGAGCAGATTGCTCATCGAATAGGGCTGAGAGACTACTTTCTTGGTCTCGGCTGCTTTGGATATCAACTGCGTCCCAATACGCCGATACTTGGATAGATCTATGGGTTCCGGTTTGTACTTGCTCTCCAGGAGATCAGATGCTGAGCTGATCGCCAAGTTGTAGGCACCAATTCGCATTACTCTCATGATCCTGTTCCGGTTCCACTTTTCAGCAGGTCAATCTTGGCGATCCTGACCAGTCTGGTGCCGTCTATACGGCTGGTGTAATACTCGATACTAGGCAGGTCCCGGTTCATCAACTTCTGATAGTAACTCCGGAACTTCTCCTTGAGTGAATATAGATCAGTGTCTGGATCGGATACATTCTGGGCATTTACGATCAGGAACACAGTCCAGGCGATATCGGTATCCACATACTGCCGGGAGGTGCCATGCTTGCCTGTCTCGGAATCGAGGATCAGGATGGCGCAGGGCAGGTTCTTGGGGATGTTGTCCTTGTTGTATAGGGTCTCAGCCACTCCAGCAAGATTCAATGCCTCGGAGATGCGGCTGCGTTCAGCTTGGTACTTCTCAAGGGCGGTCACAGGCTCACCTCGATATCGTTCAGCTGCTGATAGATCCACTGCTCCCGGTTGGCGATGACTGAAGCGAACACATTACGAGCGGCAATGCCTTCCCGTTTGATCTTGCCCCGGATGAGATAGGCGATCTCGGCTACAGTCAGAGCTTTACCTGTCTCTTTATCAGTCCAAGACAGGTGCTTGCGTTCGACCCAAGCTATAAGTGGAACGATCGGAGTCCAGGAAGGCACTTTGCCACCCAAAACGAAAGGCTCATGCTTCACATTAGAGCCTACTCTCAGGATCATGGCTGTATCAGTGGTCTGCAGCAAATAACCGGTATTGCCGTAGAAGTCGCCCTTGTCATAGATCTGCTGTGCCAGAATCTCTTTACGTGAATCGGCATCGATCACAGAACCGATCAGGTGCAGCCGGCTCTCCAGGGCGGCATAGATAGCTCTGTAAACTTCTACCATGACCTCAGCAAGGTTATTGGAGTTCTGCTCAGGCATGGCAACTCCGGTAGAAGGCTATTAAGATACATAAATCTGCGTCAATCCATTCGATCTGCGTCATCTGCGTTCTATTTATGTCAGATCACTCCCACCCGGATAGCACGAGGCTGTCTGGGTTTGAGTTCGTTCAAACGATCCAGACCGGCTGGATTAAGATAGGCTTGCAGGATAGATAGTGCTCTCAGTTCCAAATTGGCTTTAAATGCGTCTATTTCGCTCCCTGTGAGCAGTTCGGTGGCAGACTGGTCTAATCCTACGGTCTTGACTATTCCCTCGCCCAGGGTTTTTAAATTGAGAAACTCACACGTACTGTGCAGCATCAGGAATGAAAACCCAAAACGAAAAGAAACCAGAAAAGGCTCCTCTTCCGGCATATCTTCGTGAGTTGCCCGATCATAGTGCTCATGCAGAACTAGTGAGTGGATCATCTCCAGAACCAGGCCCTGATGCTCCTTGAAGATGCCATTGTTGGACATCTCCTTGGGTAAGTTGAGAATAGCGAGCATGACATCGGTCTCGACCGGTATAGGGATCACTGGCCCTTCCTCATCATCTCTGAAAGCTCAATTGCTCTCATTCCCACTTGCTTCGCCCACTTGGAGGCTAGCATACCATTGGCTGCTCGTTCCCAGTCTCCGGCACCAATAAATGCCAAGGTGTTCTTAAACTCCAGCAATCCTTTGAGGCCCAGGTTGAAGCACATATTGAGCAGCACCGACTGACGAACCTCATCGAGCTTAATATAAATATCGGGTATCTCATCGATCAGATACTGCTCGCAGTCTTGGATATCTCTCTCCAGCATGGCATAAGCCTCTTTCTGGGAGATGCCCCTGTCATCGAGATTGCGGCCGATACCGATGGTCAGCTTTCCAGCCGTGCAGCGATAAGGCTTCAGCCGCAGGCCCTCATGTCTGATTAACTGAGCTTTGATTCGGTTCATCAACGCTTCGGTCATGCTTGCTCCTTGCTTTAGAAGTGATCATTGATCCGAAGCCAGGAAAGCACTACCCTGTATGCTGACAAATCAGGATGGGCAAGGATGAGACAGAATTTATCATTGACAGATATCGTCTGCTGATATGTTTGCAATAAAGGCAAATCCATGAAAGAGGTACAGATGGTAGAAACTATAAAGATCATCAGAAAGCTGTTAGAGAAAGGCGCATACAGAAACGAACAGCATGTTCGGGGGTGTTTAGTAACTAGGGTACTTGATAAGCTTGGTTGGGATGTGTGGAATCCTGATGTATTCTACACTGAGTTAAAGGTTGAAAAGTTAACATCTCCTCATGATGGTAAAGTATATGAAGGAAGGGTTGATTTAGCCCTTAGGAAAAGAGTTAATAAAGACTACAAGCCCCAGATCTTTATTGAGACCAAAGCTATAGGCAAGCTTAAGCCGAATATTGATAACCACCGCAGACAACTTGAGGCATATAGCCTCAAATACAACGTACCACTGAGTGTTCTGACTGACGGTAGATATTGGGAGTTTTACTTGAACAGCTTAACTCCGGACAACGGTGATTATACAGGACGCATGATCATTTCACTTGATCTGGTGGAAGATAAAGAAGATAGATTAGTCTGCATTCTTAAGGGCTTGCTGGACTCAAGTAAAACTAAGGCAGCTTTACGGATTTTTGGAAAGAACCTGCATAATGAGTTTACAGTCCTAAAATACATACGAGAAATGAAGCCAGAAGCTCAGAGGATATGCATTGACGACTCGTTGTTAGCTCACGATGTTTTGAGTCTGATAAGGCAGAAATATGGGAATAAAGCTGTTAGCGATACAGAATTTCCCCATTATTGGAAATTGTTTAATGAAAACGAGGTTGGTTCAACTACGAAGCCAAAACGTAAAAGTAGAAGTGATAACTCTATGCCAACTCCAGATCCACCTATTCCAGAAGTTATTGATTTGCATCTAACCATCAAAGGATTGAGCGCTTCGTGCATTTACAATACGCAGGAGAAAGTGTTCAGACTATTGAAAAAATCCGATATTGCTTTGGAGCACAGTAAGTCTTTTTCCGGCGGCATACTAGATCGTAGAAATGCATTGATAGATTCCAAAGTGTTATTACTGGACAAATCAAAAAACAAATATATCCTCCAAAAGGATCAAGAATTCAAATCAGCATCTGCAGCTTCGAGCTTTGTAATCGGGGCTTCGAGTGATGGTTTTTTTGTATGGCTAGATGATGCAGGTAACCCGCTGGACTCTCACAGAGATGAGCTGGGTCTGAAAAAGCAAGTGAGGAAGCGCAAAGCATGAATCAAGCTCAACACAGTAAAATTGTGAACTTCATCTGGAGTATTGCTGATCAAGTGATACATTTTGTGGTAGATGCCAGCAAATACCGAGACATTATTCTCCCCATGACAGTATTGCGAAGATTGGATGTTCTCCTTGAGCCTACGAAACAGGATGTTTTAAGGTTAAAGGCTCAACTCGATGCTGCGGGTATTGCAAATCAGGAAGCTGCATTGTGTGGGGCGGCAAAGCTATCATATTACAATACTTCACCTTTTACTCTTCGTGATCTGAAAGCTACCGCAAACCAGCAGAAACTAAAGGCAAATTTTGAAAACTATCTGGACGGATTCTCTTCAAACGTACAGGACATCATCAAGAGATTCAAGTTTAGAGACATGATCCCCACCCTATGCGACAGTGATTCATTGGGGCCATTGATTGAGAAATTCATGGATAATGACATAAACCTGGCTCCGATCCCGGTACTCGATGCTTCTGGCAAAGAAATTCATCCTGCTTTGGATAATCACTCAATGGGTACTATCTTTGAAGAGCTTATCCGAAGATTCAACGAAGATAACAATGCCTCTGCTGGTGAGTATTTTACCCCAAGAGATGTTGTGAATCTGATGGCAGAGCTAATCTTTGTGCCCATTGCAGATAAGATAGAATCCGGCACATATCTTGTATATGACGGAGCCTGCGGAACCGGAGGAATGTTAACTGTCGCAGAGGAACGACTTCAAGATTTAGCTAAAGCAAACCATAAAGATCTTGCAATTCACCTCTTTGGGCAAGAAGCCAGCGCAGAAACCTATGCTATTGCTAAGGCAGACCTTATCATTAAGGGAGAGGGCATTGAGGCAGATAATATTGCCTATGGCTCAACCCTTTCAAAAGACGGTTTCCCTTCTCATAGCTTTGATTTTATGCTTTCCAATCCACCCTATGGCTCTGACTGGAAGAAAGATCTTGAGAAGATGGGCGGCAAAAAGGAGATTGCCGATTATCGCTTTATCGTGAACCACGCAGGAGACCCCGAATACAGGATGATCACTCGTACCAGCGATGGACAGATGTTGTTTCTGGTAAATATGCTCTCCAAGATGAAACAGGATACTGCACTGGGCAGCAGAATTGCCCACGTACACAATGGCAGCGCGCTCTTCACCGGAGACGCAGGTAGTGGCGAAAGCAATATCCGCCGCTGGATCATCGAAAACGACTGGCTGGAAGCGATCATCCAGCTACCCGACAACATCTTTTACAATACCGGCATCAGCACTTATATCTGGATTCTATCCAACCGCAAAGAAGAGCGCCGTAAAGGGAAAATCCAACTGATTGATGCCAATAAGTGGTTCACACCGTTGAGAAAAAACCTTGGTGACAGAAACTGTGAGCTAACCGAAGATCACATCAGAAAGATTGTAAACGTCTTTACCCGCTTCGAAGAGACCGAGGAATCTAAAATCTTCCCCAATGCATCCTTTGGCTATTACAAGGTCACGGTGGAGCGTCCCTTGAGAGCAAAGGATATTGATCCGGAGACAGCATACAAGGCTGCTGAGATCAAAGCTCTGAAAGACACAGGCAAGATCAGCTCTGACGGGGCTCCGGTAATCAAAAAGATACATGGCAGCCATACCAAGTCAGAGCCACTGAAAGGACTCTTTGCGCAAGAGATCAAAGGGAAAAATAGAGTTGTGGAATATGAGCCTGATCCTGATTTGAGAGATACTGAGCAGGTTCCCTTTCTTCATCAAGGCGGAATAGAAGCTTTTATCAGAACAGAAGTGCTGCCTTATGCTCCTGATGCATGGGTTGATGATAGTAAGACCAAGATCGGCTACGAGATCAGCTTTAACAAGTATTTCTATAAGCCAATCCCCCTGCGGACGATAAAAGAGATTGTGGCAGATATTGAAGCTTTGGAAAAAGAGGGGGATGGTCTTCTATCTACGATTATTGGGGAATTGATTAAATGAGCTTACAAACTTATCCCGAATACAAGAATGTCGATTTAGATTGGATAGCATCTATACCCAAACACTGGTTAGCAAAGCCCAACAGAGCACTCTTCGCTGAAAGCAACATTACCAAGCGGGATAATGAGAAACTCCTATCTGTAACTATTTCAAGGGGAATTATTACTCAAGAAGATCTTATAAATAGTTCGAGCAAGAAAGACTCATCAAACTTAGACAAGAGTAAGTACAAATTAGTAGAGCCTAATGATATCGCTTACAACAAAATGCGAGCTTGGCAGGGAGCTATTGGTGTGTCCAAGTATAAGGGAATAGTAAGCCCAGCCTACATCATTCACAAACCTAAGATCAATATATGCCCTGATTACTATCACTACCTATTTCGATCATCAAGCATGATAAAAGTATTCGAAAAGTGGTCATACGGGATTACCTCTGATCAATGGAGTCTGAGACCTGAACATTTTCGATTGATAAGCAACATACTTCCTCCCTATGAAGAACAAGAGCAAATAGCCCGTTATCTCGACTACAAGAACCATCTGATCAATAAGTATATCCGCATCAAGAAGAAACAGATTGAGCTGCTCAAAGAGCTGAAGCAAGTGATCATCAACGATGCCGTAACCGGCAAGATTGATGTCCGAACCCGAAAGCCCTATCCCAAGTACAAAGACAGTGGTGTTGATTGGCTGGGAATGATACCAGAGGTGTGGACCGTAAAAAAACTAAGAAACGTAGCCACAATCAAACCCAGCGGAGTTGACAAGAAAACAAATGCCAGCGAACGACCAGTACATTTATGCAATTACACTGATGTATATAAAAACGAATACATTGTGCCAGATATGGAGTTTATGGAAGCCACAGTAAGCGAATCAGAATATAACGAATATAGGCTATCTAAGGGAGATATCATTATCACAAAAGATTCTGAAATGTGGAATGATATAGCAGTCCCATCTTTAATTTGTCAAGACATCAGAGACTTGATCTGTGCATATCATCTATGTTTGATTAGGATTACTGATGATTGTGTGACCCCGGAGTTCTTACTCCGATCACTGCAAGCAAAGACTTACCAATATCAATTCCATGTTGCAGCCAATGGTATAACTAGATTTGGTATTTCAAAGAATACTATCAAGGATGCTTTGATAGCTGTTCCACCGATAGATACTCAGAATCATCTATGTGATTATGTGCTATCACTATGCGAAAAAATAGAGACGCAGATTAAAACCATTAACAGCCAGATTCCTTATATTAAAGAACTCCAAACCAGACTCATCTCCGACATTGTAACCGGAAACCTTGATGTGCGGGATATAGAGATTCCTGACTATGATGAAGAGCAAGAAGATCTGTTTGAAGATTTGGTTGAGGATAGCTTAGAGGAGGTAGGTGATGCCGACTGATACCAGTGAATACGGCTTGGAAAGCCTGATCGTAGAATCCCTTGTGGAGGAAGCGCATTATCTTAGGGGCGATCCGCATGATTTTGACCGGGAGTATGTGCTTGATCTGACTTTGCTGTTGTGCTTTTTGGAGCAGACACAGCCGGAGGTGTTTGGCCAATTGGATATAACTGTGCCAGGGCCCAAACGCGTGCAATTCCTGCACAGGCTCTACAGCGAGATTGCCAAACGGGGGATTGTGGATGTGTTGCGATCTGGCATCAAACACGGACCCCATAGCATAGAGCTTTACTATAGCAGAGCATCAGGAGAAAACTCAAAAGCCAAGGCATTACACGAATCGAATATCTTCAGCGTTACCAGGCAGTTGCGTTACAGCAGAGAAGAAACTGCTTTGGCACTTGATCTGGCTATCTTCATTAATGGTTTGCCCATTGCTACTTTTGAACTGAAAAACAAGCTCACCAAGCAGACAGTGCATGACGCGGTGCAGCAATACAAAAGAGACCGTGACCCCAAGGAACCGCTTTTTGCCTTTGGGCGCTGTCTGGTGCACTTTGCCGTTGATGATCACGAAGTAAAGATGTGTACTCATCTGAAAGGCAATGCCTCGTGGTTTTTGCCTTTCAATAAAGGCTACAAGGATGGCGCGGGCAATCCCCCGAATCCCAAGGGCATTGCCACGGACTATCTTTGGAAAGAGATCTTATGCAAGGAAGGGCTCTCCGATATCCTTGAAAACTATGCGCAACTGGTGGAAGAAAAAGATAGTAGGGGCAAAAAGAAGCGTATGCTGATCTTCCCCCGCTATCATCAGCTTGATCTGGTGCATAAGCTTTTGGCGGATGTGGATGGGTCTGATATGGGCAAGCGCTATCTGATTCAACACAGTGCGGGCAGCGGCAAAAGCAATTCCATAGCCTGGCTGGCGCATCAATTGATCGATCTCAGAAGGGCGGGCAAGCCCCTCTTTGATTCAATCATCGTGGTTACGGACAGGCGCATTCTGGATAAACAGATCAGAGATACAGTGAAGCAATTTGCTCAGGTGAGCTCCATCGTAGGCCATGCCGAGGATTCCGGCGGCTTACGCAAGATGATCAGCTCCGGCAAAAAGATCATCATCAGCACCGTGCAGAAGTTCCCCTTTATCTTGAAGGAAATAGGCAATGAGCACCGGGGCAATAAGTTTGCCATCCTCATCGATGAAGCGCACTCCAGCCAGGGGGGCAGGATCTCGGCAAAGATGCATAGTGCCCTATCTGAAGTGGTGCAGGAATATGATGAGATGGATTTGCAGGATAAGATAAACGCCATCATGCAAAGCCGCAAGATGCTGAAGAACGCGGATTACTTTGCCTTCACCGCCACACCCAAAGGCAAGACTCTGGAGATCTTTGGAGATCCGGAGCCCATGGGAGATGAGACACGCCATCGCCCCTTTCATAGCTACACCATGAAACAAGCTATCCAGGAAGGCTTTATCCTGGACGTTTTGGCAAGCTATACACCCGTCTTGAGCTTTTACAAGCTAACCAAGACCATTGGTGATGATCCTCAATATGATGCCATGAAAGCGAAAAAGAAGCTGCGCCGATATGTGGAAGGCAATGAACACGCCATTCGCCAAAAAGCTGAGATCATGATCGACCACTTTCATGAAAGCGTGATCGGTAGCGGCAAGATTGGCGGTAAAGCCAGAGCTATGGTGATCACCAATGGGATCAGACGAGCAATTGATTATTATCAGGCATTTGGCGCGTATCTATTGGAGCGAAAAAGCCCATATAAAGCCTTGGTGGCGTTTTCCGGTGAGCATCTGCTGGATAAGCAGAAAGTAACCGAAGCCAGTCTGAACGGGCTGCCTAGCGCTAAGATAGCTGAAAGATTCAAAGAAGATCCCTACCGCTTTCTCATCGTGGCTGATAAGTTTCAAACAGGATATGATGAGCCGCTGCTGCATACCATGTATGTGGATAAGACCCTTTCCGGCATCAAAGCTGTGCAAACTCTTTCTCGACTGAACAGAGCACATCCGCAAAAACACGATACCTTCATCCTGGACTTCGTGAACGATCAGGACACCATCAACAAAGCATTTCAGGATTATTACAAGACTACTATCCTGGCAGATGAAACAGATCCCGACAAACTGCACGACCTCAAAGCCGCTTTGGATGGTGCACAGGTATATACTCAAAGCGACATAGATCAATTGGTGCAGTTCTTCTACGAGGGTGCCAATCGGGATAGGCTGGACCCGATATTGGACAGCTGTGTGAAGATCTACACTGATGATCTGGATGAGGATCAACAGGTGGACTTCAAAGGCAAAGCTAAAGCCTTTACCAGAGCCTACAACTATCTCTCAGCAATATTGCCTTTCAATAGCGCAGAGTGGGAGAAGCTTTCCACTTTCCTCACGTTTCTGATTCCCAAGCTTCCCGCTCCAATTGAAGATGACCTTGCTCAAGGCATTTTGGAAGCCATTGATATGGACAGCTATCGGGTGGAAAAGCTCACACCCCTGCGACTGAAACTGGATGATGATGACGCCGAATTGCAGCCCTTTAACCCTCAAGGCGGAGGGGGCAAAGCGGAGCCGGAGCTGGACTTTCTTTCTAATATATTGAAGCAGTTCAATGAGCTCTTCGGCAATATCGAATGGAATGACGAAGATAAGATACGAAAGCTGATCACCATAGAGATCCCGGATAAGCTCAGAAACAACCAAGCATATCAGAACGCCATAAAAAACAACGATCGGCAGAATGCCCGTTTTGAACACGATAAAGCCCTACAGGAGATCATTATATCATTCCTGGCAGATCACACGGAGCTGTTCAAACAGTATAGCGATAATCAGTCATTTAAGAAGTGGCTGCAGGAGACAATGTTTGGAGTGACGTATCAATCACAAGTAACAGATACCGGTAAAGGAGATTCGGATGGAGCACCGGCTTAATCATTGCCCAATCTGTAAGAATGATCTCAAAGATCAAAGCGTAAGAACGGAAGACTATGGCAATATTCATCATATTTACTGCCAGTATTGTGGAAAGTATCAGTTGTTCGGATGGCGTGTAAATTCAAAATATGGTTTGGGAAAGAGTCATAATTCCGCCAGAAAAACTGCTGATCCAATTCTCAGCATTGCCATAAGAATGGAGTATGAGAAGATAAAAAAAGAAGTTTATATTGATCACGAAACCATCCCAGAATTAAAGAAAACCGTTATTGAGCCAGAAAACCCACTTGAAAAAGTTGACCTACTGCTCATTTATTTGCACAAAAGAAATCATGATATTACAAAAGACTTTGTCATTCCTGTATATGACTACCCTCTTATATATGCCAGAAGTGTATTAGAATTGGACACCATTTTACAGTTTGGCGTAGAATTAAAGTTCATACAGCTTCAAGTTAGTGATAACCAAACCCTTAGAAAATGTAAACTTACTGAAAAGGGTTGGAAGAAAATAGGTGCTATAACAAACAAGAATAAGGAGCAAATGATTAACAAGTATTCTGGCAAACTCTCCCGCGGTCTTAAGTGTTTTATTGTACACGGCCAAGATACTTATAGACGTAATGAATTAAAAAAATATCTAATCGAACTTGGTATTACACCAATAATACTACATGAACAGCCAAGCAGAGGCGATACAGTAACTGAGAAGTTTGAATACTTTGCAGAAACAGTGGACTTTGCAATCTGCCTTTGGACTGGTGACGATCAGGGTTGTAAGAAAGGAGATAATGTATTAAACAATAGGGCCAGGCAGAATGTCATGCTAGAAACAGGATATTTTTGGAGCAAATTAAAAAGAAAGAAACTTATCATTCTTCACAGTAATGATGCGGAAATCCCTTCAGATCTTAATGGTGTTATTCGCATCACATGGAATTATAAAACGTGGAGAGACGAAATTCGAAAGGAAATCGAAAACATGGTTTAAAACTACTAAAGATGTATGAGGAGTACGATAATGAAGTTATTCTTAGGATATACTATGCTAATGATTGCAGCTATCCTCATGTGGGGATGTTATGCGAACGAATTGATTAAAACACAGCCCACAAAGCAACTTCCATCTAGAGACCGTTTTGAAAATGTATTTATATACGATGTTGACAAAGAGATTCCAGAAAATTATCGGCCATTTATGGATTTCTTAGGGAAGGTGACGGTTCAAAACATCCTGGAATCGAACTGCTATGACTATGCTGTAGTAGAATGTAGAAAACTGGGCGGGAATTTCTTAAAAGTTACTGCATTTTATACGGACCCATGGATGGGATTTGACCACAGATTAGAAGCCGATGCCTATAATCTTGACTGGGGTCCAGGAAAGTCATTTGTTGGTCAGATCGTACAATCCGGGTTAACTGAGATTGATTTGAAAACAAGGTTAACAGGTAAGACTGTACAGCAGTATGAAGGTATTTACCAGTCAATAACAGCAGATAATAATTACAAGTTTAAGGTTGGTTTTTATCAAGGTTCAGATGGTAAATATTACATGACATATTTATCTGGAGTTAACTTTTCGAGAAGTTGGAAGGAAGGTGATGTTATTGGGGTTTTTGACACTGCTGCGTACCAGGGCGTGTTTCTTGGGGATTGGGTTACTCTTGATAAGTATAGCACTCCTGCAGAGTTGACATTTAGTAACAGCGGGGCATTTAATGTTTCCTATATTCCGTGGAATTCAAGATCAAAACTAGAGTCGACATACATAAAGACTTACCCTAAGGGTTCTGTTGAGATAGATTATGGCGTAGTATCGAGCACGGGTTCAGGATTTCTTATTAGCACAAAGGGGTACATAGTTACATGTAATCACGTAGTCCAGGGAGCAAAAAAGATCTATGTTATCGATAATAACAGAACAAAAACGAGGTTACCTGCAACTGTAGCTATTTCTGACGTTAATAATGACTTATGCATTCTGAAAGTCAGTGGTTTGTCGTTGGGGTATAGCAGTTCATTACCATACGGATTTGACGAAGCTTTGAATAAAACGGGAGAGTCAGTGTTTTGTATGGGTTATCCACTCACTCAAGTTATGGGCAATGAGATCAAAGTCACAAATGGCATTATCAGCTCTGTTACAGGATACAAAGGCGACGTCTCCAGTTATCAATTCAGTGCTCCAGCTCAACCTGGCAATAGTGGTGGACCCCTGTTCAATTCATCAGGTAACGTGATAGGTGTGGTAAATGCAAAGATTTCACAGGCGGAGAATGTCTCCTATGCCGTAAAAGCATCTTATCTTAACAATTTAATCGGCCTTCTTAGCGACGATGTAAGAATCAGCAAATCCACACAGACCAGCAGTTCACTTTCATCTTTGGTGGAGAAGTTCAAGCCAGCAGTGTACATAATCGAAGTCGAAAATTAGAGGAGTACATTCTCTAAGAAATAAACCTTTAAACCAATTCTGTCGTTGTCCTACACTTCCAGTGAAACGGTGGAAAGGGTGTATGCACTCCGGAGACTCCTACCGGGTTCATTTGTGAGTCGTATTCGATTTGATCTTCTTTGATCCAAGGTGCCAGGGCTTTGATGTAATCCCGGGCATCATCCAGGCTGTTTGACTTGGTATCCAGAGCCATGAGGTTATCCATCGCTTCCAGGGCATCGTTTAGGGGATAGACCTTGTCTTGGGCAGCCAGAGCCCGGCAGATGTCGCTGGTGCGGTCATCCAGGATCACTACGAGCTTGTAGTATTTGGCTTTGGCTTTCTTGTAACCTTGCAGCCTTCCGAACTCTCGTATTCTGAGGGCTGTATGTTCTGCGAGTCCCTGCCAGTAATGGGATGATCGGTTGGCGATGTCATTGAACTGGTCTTTGAGAGTATCGGCAAGCATCTCTTTGGTATAGCCCTGCTCGATGGCTTTGGAGAGGGTGTCTGCGAAGTTCTGCCTGACATCTGCCTCAAAGTGGTTCCCGATCCAGAACAACTGCTGTTTCTGGATAGTTGAGGAGAGATGCTGATCGTCTATGCCCCAGAGCCCGATACTGGACTTGGTGGGGGCTTGCACTTGGGTGTCCCTCAGTCCAAGCCGCACACAGCGGTCTATTATCGCCTTGGTGGGCTCATTGACCAGTGCTGCGAAGTCATCCCCCAACTGAGTATTGATGATGCCCATAAGCTTATCTATGGAGTCCTTGTTGATCTTCTCGGTTCGTGGCATGTCACTCAACATCTGGATGGCAAGCTTGGCAGCATCCCTGATCTCTGTTTTCCAGGCATTGTTGAGGACCCTGTAATACTCAAGCATGAGCTTATCGTAGTAGTTCATCAGAAGCTGAACCTCCGGACCTTGACTCTGTTTCTGCCGATGTCATACTCAGAGAACCTCTCCAGACATCCAGCCAGAGCATCACAGCCATCGATATAGCCATCAGGATAGGTAAGGAACTGGGAGATCAGGGTGGGTGTATCCTGCCCTTCCGGAAAGAGCACCTTGGCAGTCTCGATAATGGTCTCGGTTCTTTCGATGCGCAGGTTCTTGTTATCCTTGTTATCGACCCGCTTGATTCTGTGACTGATGGGTGGCAGATGGTTATCGGTAGCCCATCTGTCGAAGTCAGCCAGGATACGAGCTTGTCCGTAGGTGGTTTCACAGGCTGCTCTGGCTTTAACCCTGTAGATTCGATCCAATTCCTGATAAGCATCATAGTAGTATCTGAAGAACTTGGTGTTCTCAGTCTGACGTATCCAGACATGAAGCACATAGAACCTGTTACCATCACAGCCTATGGAGATAACAGCCTTGTAACAGCCCTTCTCGCCCCAGGCAGGATCAGCATAAAGCCAGACTCGCTTCATCTTGGACGGGTCAGGAAGTGTTCTATACTTGGCGAACCAGTGGTTCTTGAAGATGTTTCCCTCGATGACCGGCTGTCCAAGCATCTCCCTCTGATATCCGGTATGCCCGAACTTGGCTCGCAGGTTAGGAAGAGAAGCAGTAGGGTACTGCTCCTCCCAGATGGACTTGCCATGCATATCTTCGAGAGAGAAGCGCAATATCGCTTTTTGGTGGGTCTTTAATGCAATCTGGTAGGTAACGTCCAATTCAGGATTATCTGCCCGTAAATCGCCTAATATGAGCTCCTGAAACTGACAGATGGAGTAATTGGGATGTACCAGGTTACCGAGCCAGACGATCTTGCCATTTCCCTCGGGTGAGAGAGCTCCGGCAAGCTCCTGGGTGATCTTCTCCATGCGTCTCTTACCGATGGACTGGTTACCCATGTTCTCTTCTTTATCGATATCATCACAGACGATCAGTCCGGGTCGCTTAGCAGTCTTGGGATTGATAGTTCCACGATGGCTCTGCTTGATTGAACGTGCTCTGATTCTTGCCCTGTTCTTGAGGTAGAAGTCGAGATCGAAGGCATCCACAGGCTGCAGCTCAGGATAGTCCATCGTGAGCCGCTTATTGTTCTGCAGTTCATGCAAGGTGAACGCTGTGCGTTCCTGTGCCAGATCTACATCTGCGGCTGTATGGATCACATAGCGCTCACCTTTGATGATCCTCCAGATCGGATAGACCACTCCCATGAGAACCGTTTTGCCCAGCCCACGAAAACCTGTGATTCCGATGATGCCTGAGCCCTTATCAGTCTCATCGAACATAGTCTCATGCGCTGGGCAAAAAGGTAGGGGGAAGATATGCGGAAAATAGGTATGGCAGAAGAACGAGAAGGCATCCCATCCATCTGCTGTGATACGCTTTATCCGCTCAGCCTTAGCTTCTGGATTATCGTCTATAAAAGGCAAGACGGAGATCGTTTTGGATGCGATCTCCGTCAGAGCCTTGTTATGCCGCTGAATGAACTTCTTAGGCATAA
>Ga0116161_1002931_pt1 | contig 15668 bp, 15 predicted proteins | sample AD_JPNAS3_MetaG_FD_89877 | JGI IMG/M metagenome (GOLD analysis project Ga0116161, IMG submission 89877) | Active sludge microbial communities of municipal wastewater-treating anaerobic digesters from Japan - AD_JPNAS3_MetaG | ecosystem: Engineered > Bioreactor > Anaerobic > Digestate | place... | reverse complement strand
TGTTGGCTGCCCCTGGCGCGCCAGGGGCAGCCAACAGGGCCAACCAACCCACCCAAACCCCACCCGGGTCAGGGCTGGGCAGGCGCCGAGCGGGCGAGCCGGCTGTTGCCGGATGCCCGGGCGCCAAGCCCGTCTTGCACGCCGAGCAGAGGCGGCGTGGGAGCCGCCTCTGCTGACTGCGGAAAACAGGCTAAGCGGCTTCGAACTGGCTGTTGTACAGCTCGGCGTAAAAGCCCTTGCGCGCGAGGAGCTCCTGGTGCGTGCCCTGCTCGACGATGTCGCCGTCGTTCATCACCAGGATCAGGTCGGCATTGCGGATCGTCGACAGCCGGTGGGCGATGACAAAGCTCGTACGCCCTTTCATCAGGTTGTCCATGGCCTGTTGGATGAGCACCTCGGTGTGCGTATCGACCGAGCTGGTGGCTTCATCCAAGATGAGAACCTGCGGGTTGGCCAGGATGGCGCGGGCGATGGTCAGGAGCTGCATCTGGCCCTGCGACACGTTCGAGCTCTCTTCGTTGAGCACCATGTTGTAGCCGCCGGGCAGGGTGCGCACAAAGTGGTGCACCCGCGCGGCCTTGGCCGCGGCGATGACCTCGGCATCGGTGGCCTCGGGCCGGCCGTAGCGGATGTTCTCCATGATGGTGCCGTTGAACAGCCAGGTATCTTGCAGCACCATGCCGAACGCCTGGCGCAGGTCGTGCCGGGCCAGCTCGCGGATGTCGTGGCTCTCCACCAAGATGGCGCCGCCGGTGACGTCGTAGAAGCGCATGAGCAGCTTGACCATGGTCGTCTTGCCGGCGCCGGTCGGGCCGACAATGGCGATCTTTTGCCCGGGCTTGACGGTGGCTGAAAAGTCGTTGATGACGATCTTGTCGGGGCTGTAGCCAAAGCGCACATTCCTGAACTCGATATTGCCGTGCACCTTGGGCAGCAGCACTGGCTTGGCCGCCTCGGGCGCCTCCTCGGGCTGTGTCAGGAACTCGAACACGCGCTCGGCCGCCGCAGCAGTCTGCTGCAGGATGTTGGAGATGTTGGCAAACTGGCCGATGGGCTGGTTGAGCGAGCGCACGTACTGGATGAACGCCTGGATGTCGCCGACGGTGATGGTGCCCTTGACCGCCAGGTAGCCGCCGATGATGCACACGGTCACGTAGCCGAGGTTGCCCACCAAGCCCATGATGGGGAACATCATGCCCGAGAGGAACTGCGACTTCCACGCCGAGGTGTAGAGCGTGTCGTTGTACTTGTCGAACTGTGCCACGCTCTTTTCCTCACCGTTGAAGGCTCGCATCACGACGTGGCCGCCGTACATCTCCTCGACGTGGCCGTTGACGTGGCCCAGGTAGTCCTGCTGCTCCTTGAAGTACCTCTGCGACTTGCCGATGACCAGGCCGATGATCACCGCCGACAGCGGGATGACGCACAGCGCCACCAGGGTCATTACCAGGTTGATCGACAGCATCATGACGATGACGCCGATGACCATCGTCACCGAGGTGACGACTTGGGTCAGGCTCTGGTTGAGCGTGTGGCTGACGGTATCCACGTCGTTGGTGACGTGCGAGAGCACCTCGCCGTGGTTGGTGCCGTCGAAGAAACGCAGCGGCATGCGGCTGATCTTGGCTGCAATGTCCTTGCGCATGCGGTAGGTCAGGTTCATCGACACGCCCGACATGACCCAACCCTGGATGTAGCCGAACAGCGTCGACACCAGGTAGAGGCCGATCATCTGCAGGATGATGTGGCCGATATAGGCCAAGTCGATGCCGGCGCCCCCGCCCCCGGCGAGGCCGGCGATCTGGCCCATCACGCCTTCGAACAGCTTGGTCGTGGCCCGGCCCAGGATCTTGGGCCCGACGATCGCGAACACTGTCGAGGCCGCGGCGAAGACCAACACGATCACGAGCTGCACGCGGTAGGGGCTCATGTACTTGAGCAGCCTGGCCATCGTGCCCCGAAAGTCGCGCGCCTTGTCGCCGGCCATCATGCGGTGCATGCCCCCCATGGGGCCGCGGCGCATACCCATCGGGCCCCGGCCCGTAGGCGCGCTCGGAAGCTGCGTGCCTTGTTTGCGCTGTGCGCTCATGCCAATTCCTCCTTGCTGAGCTGCGACAGCGCAATGCTGCGGTACGTCTCGCAGCTTGCCATGAGCTCATGGTGTGTGCCCTGACCCACAACCCGACCCTCTTCGAGCACGACGATTTGCTCGGCATTCTTGATGGTTGAGATGCGCTGGGTTACGATCAACACAGTGCTCCTGCCGGTCGTCTCTTTGAGCGCCCGGCGCAGGGCGGCGTCGGTCTTGAAGTCGAGCGCCGAAAAGCTATCGTCAAAGACGTAGATGGGCGCCTGCTTGACCAAGGCGCGCGCGATCGAGAGGCGCTGCTTCTGGCCGCCCGACACGTTGGCGCCGCCCTGGGCGATCTCGGCCGCCAGGCCCTCGGGCTTGGTGGCGATGAACTCGCTCGCCTGAGACACGGCCGCCGCCCGCTCGAGCGTCTCGCTTGTCGCGGCCTCGTCGGCATAGCGCAGATTGCTCTCGATCGTGCCCGAGAAGAGCGTGCTCTTTTGCGGCACGTAGCCGATCCGGCCGCGCAGGTCGTGCTGGGTGACGCTGCGGATGTCGAGGCCGTCGACAAAGATGGTGCCGCCGGTCACGTCGTAGAAGCGCGGGATTAGGCTGACGAGCGTCGATTTGCCCGAGCCGGTGGCGCCGATGATGCCGGTCGTCTGGCGGGGCCGGGCGGTAAAGCTGATGCTGTGCAGCACGTCTTCCTCGGCGCCCGGGTAGCGGAAACAGACGTCGCGGAACTCGATGGTGCCCGTGAACGGCTCGGCGAACTGTTTCGGTTCGCGGGGGTCGACGATGGCCGGCTCGGTCTCGAGCACGTCGGCGATACGGCCGGCCGACACCGAAGCGCGCGGTAGGATGATAAACATGATCGATAGCATGAGGAATGCCATCACGATCTGCATGGCATATTGCATGAACGCCATCATGTCGCCGACCTGCATGCGCGATGCGGCGACCTGGTGCGCGCCGACCCAGATGATCGTGAGCATCAGGCCGTTCATGATGAGCATCATCACCGGCATCATCACGACCATGATGCGGTTGACGAACAGCATGATGCCGGTGAGGTCGCTGTTGGCCTTGTCGAAGCGGTTGAGCTCCAGATCCTGCCGGTTGAAGGCGCGGATGACCATCATGCCCGACAGTTGCTCGCGTGTGACGAGGTTGAGGCGGTCGATCAAGGTCTGGATCAGCCTGAAGCGCGGCAGCGTCACCGAGAACACGGTGATGACCAGGCCCACGAGCACGGTCACTGCCAGCGCGATGATCCACCACATCGACGTGCTCTTGCCCAGGGCGCGGATCACGCCGCCGATGCCGATGATCGGCGCGTAGAAGACCATGCGCACGAGCATGATGACGACCATCTGCATCTGCGTGACGTCGTTGGTCGAGCGCGTGATCAGCGACGCGGTCGAGAACTTGTCGAACTCGGCGCCGGAAAAGCTCTCGACGCGGCGGAAGACATGGCGTCGCAGGTCACGCGCCAGGCCGGCTGCCGTCTTGGCCGAGAGAAAGCCGACCGCCACGGCGCACGCGGCGGCGAGCAGCGCCAACGCCAGCATGGTCAGGCCGGTACGGAAAATGTACCTGCTTTGCAGCGAGTCGGTATCCATGCCCAGGGCAGCATACTCGGCCCTCACCGCCGGCGCGGCCATCTGCACGACCATGCTCTCGCCCAGTGCGGCGAACTTGGTGTCGACCGCCGCGGTCAACTGGGCCCGCTGCGCCTCGGGCATCCGGCGCAGCATGGCAAAGACGTCGCTGCCGGGCGGGAGCTTGGAGATGTCGAGCCCCGAGCCCTGGGCGAACGCCGCCGCCTTGGCGGGGTCGGCCATCATCTGCTCGATGCCCGAGACGACGAGCAGCGTTTTGCCCATGATCGGGTTCAGCGCGTCGGTCTTGGCCCGGCCAGTGTCGTTGAGCACGTAGACTGGCTCGTTGGCCAGCGCGGGGTAGATCGTGACGTCGCGACCATAGTCGGGCGAGTCTGTGTTGACCAGGGTATAGGCTGCGAGCACCTGCGCCCTGTCGTCGGGGCTCATGAACAGGGCGAGCCGGTCCATCTCGCTCTGGCGGATGGCGCTCGGCACTGCGCTCTCCACCCCCCCCTGCTGGATGCCGTTGTTCACGATTTTGGACATATAGTCGGGCAACGACAGGTCGGCCATGGCCTGCACGAAGAGCAGGGCAATGGCCAGGAGGATCAGGAGGGTGAAGGGCTTCAGGTATTTGAGCAATCGTGTCATTGTCGGCTATGCTCCAGTTCGATCGTTGGCTACCACTCTGACAGGCGGTAGACCTGACACACCGATTTCCATGGCGGGCAGGCGATTGGCAACAACCAGCCAGACGCCTGCCCATACCCACGGGCGGGCCCCCCTACCGTTCCCCCGTCGCGGGAGAATTGGGCTGTCTTCCGCGGCACTAGATCGCTCGCTTGCCGTCTCTTGGCCACACAGGACGCGGTCGAGCGCCCCAATTCCCCCGCGACGGGGGAACGGTAGGGGGGCCCCCACCCTGCAGCAGGAGAAACCGTCTGTCAGCCGCGGCGCGAGCTGGACCGAGTGCTTGCCAGAAAGCCGGCGCTGGCCACCCGCCAGGGAAACCGGTGTGACAGGTCGTCATGTGCGGTGACAGGGGCCACGCGACAGGCCCGCGTTGGCGATGATCGAGCGGCGCAGCTTTTCGAGCAGGGCGAGCAACTGCACGCGCTCCTCGTGGCTGAGGTCCGAGGCCAGGCTGTTGGCGTAGGCCACACGCGCGGGCGCCAGTGACTGCACGACCTTGCGGCCCTCGCCGGTGAGCCGGATGCGAAAGACGCGGCGGTCTGTGGCGTCGAGCGCGCGCTCTATGTAGCCCTGCTCCTCCAGCCCACGCAAGAGCGAGCTGATCGTGTTCCTGCTCACGCCCTGAACGTGGCTGAGCGCCGAGGGGGTCAGCCCCTGCCCCTTGCCAAAGCGCTCGTGGGCCAGGAGCACCAGCAGCAGCCCCCAACGCGGGCCCGAGAGGCCCACGTCGGCGTCCTTCTGGCTGTCGACGACCTCGCACAGGCGCGTCAGAGCACGGATCGTGGCGAGGATCTCGACGCCACTGGTGTCTTCCAGGCCGGTCAGGTCCTTGAACTGGCCGCTCAGAAAGGCTCTGGCCTTCTGAAAAGGGTCTCGGCCTCGGGCGCGTGGGGACGTCATACTTGCCTCGAATCATTCCTGGGAGAAAGTACGGCGTGTGATTATACTACCACGTACTACCTTTGCCAAGTCTTGAGAGGGCATGGGGTGTAGCCCAGAATCGTCGGTGACCGACGGGGGCCGGGCACCACGAAGGACACAAAGGGGGCAGGGGGCACCCAAAGCCCTTCGTGTCCTTCGTGGTTCAAGAGCTCCCGAAAGCCTGGGATACACCCGAGGGCCTGGGGGCGGGGCATGCTGGAGCGGTCGAGCTGAGGGGCACGGGTGGCTCAGCGAGCTGGCGCCGCTCGCCAAGTGAAGAGGCAGGCTGCGCTGGGGTCCGAGACCACGCCCTGCACCTGGCCTGCCTGGCCGCGGATGACCTGCACGCGCCAATAGTACTGCCCTTCACCCAGAAGCAGTCCGGTGGTGCGGTAGCGGCGCTCCTTGCACCAGGCGATGCCCTCGGGCTGCGTGCCGATGCGGTAGACCTGCAGGTCAAAGTATTCATCATCGGCCAGGGCATAGGGCCACGTCCAGGTGAACTCGATGCTGCCGGTGCACTCGCCTTGGCCCGGCGAGTCGAGCGTCGGCGCGGGGAACCAGCGCGGCGTGGCGCTTGCCGGCGGCCCGGCGATCCACCGCACAGTCGGCGTGGGGTGAACGGCCGTCGTTGAGGTCGGGGCCGTAGTAGGCGGCGCGGCCCGGGTCGACGCGACGTGGGCCGGCGTGGCACTGGGCGAGGCGACGGAGGGCCGCGCAACCGGCAGTGCCTCCGTTGGCGCTTCTGGCAGGCTGGTGGGCGGCATGGCTGCCGTCGCGATGCTCGCCGGCGAAGGCGTGGGCATCGGGGCGTTATCTAGCCCCAAGCTCGGCAGCCCCAACCGCCACAGCACACCTGCCGCCAGCAGGAGGATGGCGAGCGTGCCGCCGATACCGAGCAGGACGCGTGGCAGCCGGCCAAGCCGCCGCCGCGCCGGCCCCCGCAACGCCCCCCAAAAGTCCTTGCCGGCCTCGGCGCCTGGCTGCAGGCCCTCGGCCAGCGCCTGGCGCAACTGGGGCACGCCGGTGTAGCGCTGTTGCGGGTCAAGCTGCATGGCCCTCAGAATGGCCGCGTCGATGCCCTCGGGGAGCGCCCGGTTCGCCTGGCGGGGCGGCACCAACTCGGCGCCCTGCGTCCGTGCCACGGCATCGGCCGGCGCCTTGCCGGTCAACAGCGCGTAGAGCGTGGCCCCGAGGCCATAGATGTCGGAGCGCTCGTCGAACCGGCCCTGATGCTGCTCTGGCGCCAGGAATGGGGCATCGGCTGAAGTCACGCCGGCATTGTCTATGCCCTCCACGTCGACCAGGCCGGTCAGGTGTGGCGTGCCGTCGACGGTGATGACGATGTGTGAGGGCGAGATGTGGCCGTGGACGATCGGTGGCCGCTGGGCGTGCAGGTACTCGACCGCATCGAGGATGCGATCGAACCAGTCCAACACCTGCCCGTCGATGAAGGGGTCCTTCTGCGACAGCGCCTCCCCCAGGTTGGGCTCCACATAACCCAGCAGGACCAAGTACTGTCGGCCCGAGGGCTCGATGAACGAGTCGAGCACGACCGGCAGGCTGGGGTGTTCGAGCGCGGCCAGGACCTCGTACTCCTCCTGGAAGCTGGCCTGGGCGGCCGGCGAGGGGTCGGCGCCTTCGAGGATGATCACCAGCTTGGCCGCGGCGAGCGCGTCGCTGCCCAGGTAGAGGGCGCCGTCGACGCCGGCCTTGACCAAACTGGTGATCGTGTAGCGCCCGTGCAGTACGGTGCCAGAGGCGAGCGAGGCATCCATGGGTGACCTCCCTTCCGGCGCGCGCCGGCTCGTGAGCGCCCCCTCTGCAGAGTGGCTAACGGTGGATTTCTCACGGGTTACAGGATTGTTACTATTATACCAGGAGCACGCCGAGTTGCCAACTGCTCCGATTCCGACTATCCTTGAGGCATTGGCACATAGAGGAGAAGGTACCATGGCAACAGTGGCCGTGATCAGGACCCGCCCCGCGACCGTGCTGGTCGACTATGAGCGCCTGCTTGAGCTGGCCGGTTTTCGCACGCACCTGGACCCCAACGCGACGACGATCTTGAAGGACAACATCTCCTGGCACTATCCCTTCCCCGGCGCCAACACGACGCCCTGGCAGCTCGAGGGGACGGTGCTGGCGCTGCAGCACGCCGGATACAAGGACCTTGTCTGCGTGCAGAACAAGACCGTGGTCATCGATGCCTTCAAGGGCGAAGACCTCAACCGCTACCGGCCGATCTTTGCGCGCTACAACATCCCGGTGCGCTACAACTTTCGCCGTGAGGACATGCAGTGGGTGCGCTACGTCCCCAAGGCCAAGATGCTCGTGCTCGACAAGATCTTCCCCGACGGCATCATGATCCCCGACTATTTCCCGGGCAAGAACATCGTGCACCTGCCGACGGTCAAGTGCCACATCTACACCACCACGACCGGCGCCATGAAGAATGCCTTTGGCGGCCTCCTGAACACGCACCGCCACTGGACGCACACCTGGATCCACGAGACGCTGGTGGACCTGCTGGCCATCCAGCGCGAGATCCACAGCGGCATTCTGGCCGTCATGGACGGCACCACCGCCGGCAACGGGCCCGGCCCGCGGCTGATGCAGCCGGTGACGATGAACCTCATCCTGGCCTCGGCCGACCAGGTGGCCATCGATGCCGTGGCGGCGAAGCTGATGGGCTTTGACCCGCTCTCGATCCGTTACATCGCGCTGGCCCACGAGGCCGGCCTCGGCTGCGGCGACCCGCGCGAGATCGAGCTCGTTGGCGATGACATCTCGGGCGAGCACTACCAGTTCCAGTTGGCGAAGAACTTTCATACGACCATGGCCTGGCTCTCGTGGTACGGGCCCACGCGGGTGCTGCAGAAGCTCATCTTCCATACCCCGCTCGTCGCCATCCCGACTCTCGTGTCGGAGGCGTATCACGATTACTACCGCTGGCCAACCAGGGAGCGCCATGTTGCCGAGGAGTGGCAACGCACTTCGCCCTGGGGCCAGCTCTTCCAGCGCTATGCCAACGGGGCGGGCTGATCGGGACCGGCAGCGGCTGAGGCAGGCCGGCAGCGCCATACCACTGAGCGCTATCAGCGAGGATGTGTACGGGCCGGCGCGCTGATTGTCAGCCCTTTTGGCCGGCCTGCCCGCGGAGGAAGCGCTCGCGCAGCAGGGCCATGGTGCGCACGACCTGCTCCGACTCGGCCTGGATAAAGTCGTGCAGCCGGGTGCAGCCCTCATAGTCGCCGCAGGCGGCGCAGTTGGGCAGCTCCCGTGCGACGGCGCAGGCGCGGATGGCGCAACCGGCGCAGAACGTCGCCAGGAAGGGCTGCTGCGCCGGCTGGCAGCCCAGGCACACCCAGTCGCGCGGGGCATTGCCGAAGCGCTCGGCCAGGCTTTCGAGCAGCGCCATATCGCCGCCCACCGTGCCCCTGAAGCCGCGACACTCGTCGCAGTGGATGCCACAGTAACCCAGCATGGTCATCCTCCTGGAGTGTGCTGTGCGCGCGGCGCGCACAGCAGGCTGAGCAGTCACGCCGCACAACGCTTCTTGTTGGCCATATTATCCGCTATTGGGGCATTCTTGCGAATCTGCAGATGCCACCCACGGGTGTGCCCAGGAGTGTTGGCGACCCCCGTTCAGTGCTGGAGAGCGGGTGCGGGGCAGACACCTGACAGGTCTCCGGCGACCTGTCAGGTGTCTGCCCCGCACCCGCTCTCCAGCACTACAAGCATGTGGCCCCGACGATCCTGGCACATGCTCGGTGCGTGCCCTGAAGTGGCGAGAGTCGCCTGAGTGTGATATAGTGAAGGTGAGCTTTCCCTCTTCAACCTTGGCAGGTGATGCTGTGCTGAGCCAGAGGACCCTGTTCTCTTTCGCCACTCGCCGCCAGGCGCGGGGAGCGTTGACGGCGCACGACGACTTTTGGGTGCGCCTGAGCCCATTCGATCGCTCGGCCCGCATGAAGACAGACCGGCGCATCTCCGACGAAGAGTTTCTGGCCTTTCTGGCTGCGCAGGCCCTGCCATGGCCGCTCGAGGAAGTCGAGAAAGTGCGCCGTGCGCTCGCCGCTGTCGCGCCGGGGCTGGCCGCGCTGTTGCACCGCTTGCCGGGCACCATCCTTCTGGTCAAGACGACGGGCGAAGAAGAGTGTCACAGCGCCTACACGCGCCGCAACGCCATCATGCTGCCGCCGAACAAGATCGCCTATGAACCGCGTGACCTCGAGCGGCTGCTGGTGCACGAGCTCTTTCACGTCGTCAGCCGCCACAATCGAGCGCTGCGCGAGCGGCTCTACGCGGCTATCGGCTTTCTGCCCTGCGGCGAGATCGAGCTGCCCGAGCCGCTGCGCGACCGCCGCATCACCAACCCCGATGCGCCGCGCGCCGATCACTCCATCCTGGTGTCGTATGAAGGCGAGCGCCTGGCGGTGGTGCCGGTGATCTTTGGCGTCCGGCCCTACGATGCGAAGAAGGGCGAGCTGTTCGACTACCTGGTGCTGCGCTTGCTGGCCGTCGAGCAGCGCGGCGGCGAATGGGCGGCCGTCTGCCGCGGCGGCGAGCCGCGCTTGCTCGCGGTGGAGGCGGTTTCGGGGTTCTACGAGCAGGTGGGCCGCAATGCCGGCAATGCGTCGAGCCCCGAGGAGATCCTGGCGGAGAACCTGACTGCGCTGGTCATGGGCGACCGCGACCTGCCATCGCCCGAGGTGGTGCGCAGGGTGGAGCGGATACTGCTCTCGTAGAGGACGGGCAGGCAGCGATGCCTGCCCTACTGCCCCCTGCCGTTCCCCCCACGGGGGGAATGAGAGGTACGAGGATGGGGATGGACATTCAAGACGTTGTACGCGAGCATCGCAGGAAGTGGATAGAGGCCGGGCAGTGGCAGGAGCCGAACCTGACCGACTGCCTCGACTTTATGGCTACCGAGGTGGCCGAGGCTATCGACAAGCGACTGCGCCTGTCGCGCGGCTATGTGCGCAACAACGCCGAGCCGGCGCCGTCGCCGCTCGAGCTCGGCGTCGAGGTCTTTGACGCCATCATGATGGGCTGCATCGCGCTGGACCTGCTGGGCCTGGACCTCGGCGAGGTCGCGCGGCTCAAGCTGGAGGCGATGGACCGCAAGAAGGGCGTGGACTGATGAGGCCGATGGGGAACGATCGGGATGATCCCAACGCCTGGGCGCGCGAGGCCTGGAACGCCAACGCCGCCTTTTGGGATGAGCGCATGGGCGAGGGCAACAGCTTTTTCCGACTGCTCGAGTGGCCGGCGACGGAGCGGCTGCTGCAGTTGCAGCCGGGCGAGCGTGTGCTTGACGTAGCCTGCGGCAATGGCCTGACCTCGCGGCTCATGGCCGCGGCGGGCGCCCAGGTGCTCGCGATTGACCTGGCGGAGGAGATGATCGCGCGCGCCCGTGCGCGCACCCTGGAGCACGGCGAGCGCATCGAGTACCGCGTGCTCGACGCGACCGACGAGGCGGCGCTGCTGGGCCTGGGCGAGGGCCGCTTTGACGCGGCGCTCTGCAACATGGCGCTCTTTGACATGGCGGAAATAGACCCGCTCATGCGGGCGCTGGCGCGGCTCTTGCGGCCGGGCGGGCGCTTTGTCTTCTCGGTGTTGCACCCCTGCTTCAACCATACCCGTGCGGCCCATGTGGCCGAGGAGGAGGATCACGGCGGTCAGGTCGTGACCACCTACTCGGTCAAGGTCTCGGGCTACCTCACGCCGGCGGTGAACGCCGGGGTCGCCATGATCGGCCAGCCCGTGCCGCAGCCGTACTTTGACCGCCCGCTGCAGGTGCTCCTCGGCGCCTGCTTCGCTGCCGGCTTGGTGCTCGACGGCCTCGAGGAGCGCAGCTTCCCGCCGGAGGATGTGGGGGGCAACACGCCACTCTCGTGGAACGGCCGCTACTCGGAGATCCCACCGGTGCTCGTGGCGCGGGCGCGGCGGGGCTGAAGCCGAGTGGTCTGAGCGGGTGTCGTAGAGACACCCGCTCTCCGGTACGATGAACAGGTCTCGCCGGCGGTTCCAGCATATGCCCCTGGCCGGCCCCGCATTTGGGCCCGACGTGTGCTTGATGTATCATGCAGGTCGCGAGAGGAGGGTACGGTGGGTCTCGACGTCTATGTAGGCGCGCTGACGCGCTACTACGGAGGCGACTGGCGGACGGCCGCGCAGCGGCTGGACGGCACGCGCGGCCCGGCGGCGGGGTTGGAGGCGCTGGACGGCGACACGCGGATGGCCGTCCTCACCTGGCGCGATGGCCTGTCGCTCGGCCTGCAGGCGCACCTGGAGGACCCGCTCGATTGGGATGAGTCGGACGCTGCGCCCTGTGTCATCGGCACTCTCGGCTGGGAGGGCTATGCCGGCCTGCTGCTCTGGGCGGCGTATGCCGAGCACCCGGAGCTGGCGCGGCCTGTGGAGGCGGTGGCCGAATGGGAGGCCGACCCTGCCTACCAGGCGAGCAACGCCGCCGGCTTTGCCTCGCGCTGCGGCCACCTGCTCTACGGGCCCGAGCTGTGGCTGCCCTGCCCGTTCTGCTTTACCTTTCGCGCCGAGGATGTCTGCGGCGACGAAGTGGCCATCGGCTCGTCGCCGGCGCTGTTGGCCGAGCTGCAGGGCCTCAACGCCGCCACCTGGGCGGCCGATGCGGCGACCCTGAAAGAGTGGCGCGCCACGCCGCCGCCAGGCAAGGCCACGCTGGAGGACTGGGCGCGCTACGGCTGCGCTGTCCTTCTGGAACTGGCCGGGCGCTCGGTGGCGCACGGCCTGCCCATGAAGCTGGATTGCTGAGCGCATTGCCGGCCTGGGCGCGCCGGCGCAACGGGAGGCCAGCCGTGATCGATGCCTCGTCAGTCAAGCGCATGGCCGGGCAATTGGGCGCCGACCTGTGCGCATTGCGCCCGTGGGCCGCTTCGCCGGCGCGCCCGAGGGCTTTCGCCCGGGCGACATCGACCCCGGCTGCCGTTCGCTGGTCGTGGTGGCCTGTCGCTTTCCGCTGGGCACGCTGCAGGCGGCAAGCAACGTGCCCTACACGCTGGTGCGCAACCGGCTGGTCGACCGGCTCGACACGCTCACCTGCACCCTCGCGGCCGCGCTGGAGACGGAAGGCATCACGGCCATGCCCATCCCCTCGGCCGAGCCCTACGAGCACTGGGATGCGGCGCGCCGCCACGGCCGGGGCATCCTCTCGCTCAAGCACGCGGCGGTCCTCGCCGGCCTGGGCGTGATGGGCAAGAACACGCTGCTCATCAACGAGCGCTACGGCAACATGCTGTGGCTCGGCGCCGTCCTCGTAGGTGTGGACCTCGAGCCCGACCCGCTCGCCGCCTACGAGGCCTGCCTGGCCAAGTGCACCATCTGCCTCGACGCCTGCCCGCAGCACGCCCTCGATGGGACGACCATCGACCAGCGGCGCTGCAGGGAGCGCTCGATCTCCGTCACCGAGGGTGGCGGCTGGGTGCTCTCGTGCAACACCTGCCGCAAGGTGTGCCCGCAGCACGCCGGGTTGAAGAGGCCGCACCGATGAACGGGATGACTCGGCGCGGCCATGCCCTGCGAAGCAGGTTGCGGCGGTGGCCGTGCTCTGCCTGGAGCCGCACGGCATGGTCGAGCGGATGCTGGCGACAGATTGCCGACGGGGCGAGCGCCTGGCTGAGCGAGCGCACGTACAGCGAAGAGGAGGAATGATGTCTCCGAGCCCATGGAAGCGCATCCTGGCCTTTGCCCTCGACTACCTCATCGTGGCCGCCTACATGGCCGTGGTCTCGTTGCTGACCTGGGCGGTCTCGCACACTGCTGCGGGGCCGGCATTGGCGGGCCTCTTCGCGGACCCGCTGGCGGCCCAGATCACGATCGTGGCCACGGTCACGCTGCCGGTGGTGCTCTGCTTTGCGCTGCTGGAATCCTCGCCACGGCAGGCCACGTGGGGCAAATGGCAGATGCACCTGCGTGTGGTCTCGGTCGACGGCGGCCGACCTGGCCGGGGGCGCGCCTTGGTGCGCTCGCTGGTCAAGTTCCTGCCGTGGGAGCTGGCTCACACCTGTCTGTGGCGAGTGCCGGGCTGGCCGCTGGATCCACAGGAGCCGCCCTGGCCCGTGTATGCGGGGTTCGGGCTGGTGTGGCTACTGGCGCTCGTCTATCTGGCCGGCCTGTTCGTCGGCGAGAAACGCCAGACGCTCTACGATCGCCTGGCAAGAACCAGGGTGCTCAGCGCGCAGGCAGGCACGCGGGGCGATTTTCGACCATAGGGGGGCATGGGACTCTTCACCATCGGCCACAGCGCCCACTACAGAGATAGAAGGAATGTGTTATGCGCATCGCCATCACGCGCGAGGTCAGCCCGAGCATTGGGCGGTGCGAGCTGACGCACCTGGCGCGCACGCCCATCGATGTGGCGCTGGCCCAGAGGCAACACCGCGCCAACGAGGCCTGCCTGGCCGCGCTGGGTTGCCGGGTGCAGACGCTGCCCGCTGCGCCCGATCTACCCGACTCGGTGTTCGTCGAGGATGTGGCCGTCGTGCTCGACGAGCTGGCCGTCATCACGCGGCCGGGGGCTGAGTCGCGCCGCGCGGAGGTGGCCCCGGTGGCGCGGGCGTTGGCGCCCTACCGCCGGCTCTGCACCATCGAGGCGCCGGGGACCGTCGGCGGCGGCGATGTGCTGCGCGTGGGCCGGCAGCTCTACGTGGGCCTCTCGAGCCGCAGCAACGCGGGCTCCCACGCCCGCGGTTCCGGCAGACACAGAGAAGTGGCCTGTCTTGTTTGATGTGATCGCGTTCGATGCCGACGATACCCTGTGGCACAACGAGCACCTGTACCGTGACGCGGCGCAGGCCTTCAAGCAGTTGCTGGCGCCCTACGCGCCGCCCGAGCGCAGCGGGGCGCGGCTGAGCGAGGTCGAGATCGCCAACCTCGGCTGCTACGGCTATGGCATCAAGCCGTATGCGCTGGCGATGATCGAGACGGCCATCGAGCTTTCGGACGGCCGCATCAGTGGGGCCGAGATCGGCAAGATCGTCGATCTGGCGCGGGGCATGCTTGCGGCCAGGGTGGAGCTGCTCGAGCACGCCGAACAGACCGTGCGCACGCTGGCGGCCACGTATCCGCTGATGGTGATCACCAAGGGCGACCCGCTGGACCAGACCGCCAAGGTGGCGCGGTCGGGGCTGGCCGATTGCTTTCGCTACGTCGAGGTGGTGAGCGACAAGACGCGCGAGGTGTATGCGGGCATCCTGGCCAGGTACCGGCTGCAGCCGGGGCGCTTTCTCATGGTGGGCAACTCGCTGCGCTCCGACATCCTGCCCGTGGTGGCGCTGGGCGGCCGGGCGGTGCACGTGCCCTACCGCACCACTTGGGGGCACGAATGCGTCGAGCCGTCAGCCGAGGAGCGGGCGAGGTACGAGGAGATCGCGCACCTGGGCCTGCTGCCCGCACTTGTCGAGGAGATGGGGCGAGGCGCAGCACAATAGCCCCGCAGATGCTCGGAGGAGCCTCGATGGGTTTGGGGGTTATCTGACGGGGCCCGCCCGCGCAGCGACCCCGTCAGATAACCCCCAAAACCCCAAGAGGATCTGCACCGGAAAAACGCGAAGCATATGGCCCGGTCGCGAGCGCAGGGCAGCGCTCTACGGCGGGTCACTAGAACGGGATTGATGATGCCGGCTGGTCCGAGGATCGCGCGCGAGGCGCGCACGATCGAGGCGATGATCCAACTGCACTGCCGCGCGCAGCACGGCACGAACGGTGCGCTCTGCGCCGGCTGCGATGAACTCCTGGCCTATGCGCGCGAGCGGCTGGCGCGTTGCCCCTTTGGCGAGGGCAAGACGATCTGCGCCCGCTGCCCGGTGCACTGCTACAAGCCGGCGATGCGCGCGCGCGTGCGCGCGGTGATGGTCGAGGCCGGGCCGCGCATGCTGCTCAGGCATCCCATCCTCACCCTGCTGCACTTCCTCGACGGCCTGCGCCAGGCGCCGCTGCGGCCGGCCCAGGCTGAAGGGCGCAAGCCGCGTCGACCGGCCGAACCCTGAGCCCGCGACCGGGCGCCCAAGGGCACATCCCGCAGTTGTGGGGCACCCGGGAGCTGGCCGGGTTGTCTGCTTCGCTGCCACCCCTTGGGCGCGGACAAGCCTGCACAGGCTCATGTTCTCGTGCGCCCGGCCCTGACCCGGGTCAGCACCGGGTTCGTGCGAAGCCCAAGAGCCGGTCGCCAACGATGATGGGATATACCCGACGCCCATGCTGCACTTGAAGCGCGGGGCTGCTTGGAGTATACTATCGCTGCCCGGCGGTGGCCGGGCGAGTGGGGCCCATAGCTCAGCGGCAGAGCATCCGGCTCATAACCGGCGGGTCGCGCGTTCGAATCGCGCTGGGCCCAC
>Ga0116161_1002914_pt1 | contig 15720 bp, 14 predicted proteins | sample AD_JPNAS3_MetaG_FD_89877 | JGI IMG/M metagenome (GOLD analysis project Ga0116161, IMG submission 89877) | Active sludge microbial communities of municipal wastewater-treating anaerobic digesters from Japan - AD_JPNAS3_MetaG | ecosystem: Engineered > Bioreactor > Anaerobic > Digestate | place... | reverse complement strand
TGTTCCGGTCCAAGGTAGCGGGCAATCCATACACCTACAAACAACCCCACGCCCATGCGCAGGATTTTATCGCCGAAAAGCCAGCTGGTATTAATCAGGATTTTTTGAAAGTTTGGATGGTGCTCTTTATGGTTACGTAAGAAAGATGGAAGTGCAGCAATCCATTTAGGTGTCATGTTTTTGTTAATTGGCACACCAGGGCTCATAAAATAAGTATTTAATAATGCACAGAGAATTTTGAAGTTCGTTCTTCAAGATAGTTTTGTTATTTTGATAACACAATGTAATGATTTAAGTTATGGTCGTCTTTATTGTGTCTTACATTTCGAAACTAGATGACGTTATACCTAGCTCCGCTCTTTGACTTACAATACGGTTATTGCAAGTCAGTTTTTAAATAAAAATTATAACGTTATCTCCAGTGAGAAATTTTTTAAGCCTTTTTCTGCCGTTCCCACACCAGAAAGTACGGCCGGTTTTCGAGCTTCGGCTCAAAGGTCTTACATTCCTCTCTGGTCATAACCAGAGAGCGGATCTTTCTCTTGATATATCGTTCAGTTTTCCTGCTCAAATCGTTAAGATGGTACTGATCGATGTTTCCCACCAGCACCAGATCAATAATTCCAGTGTCTTTTCCTTCAGCATAATCATCAATAATATAGGCCTTTTCCAGGTCTCCCAGTCTTGTGATAATGCTTTCGATGACTTGGTCCAGCCCCATGACCTTGCTGACCATGGATTTCAGTTCCGGGAAAAGGGGATGTTCTCTGTTTGCCGTGTAATAGACGTTGCGTCCTTCTTTTTCAGATGTGAGAAGTTTTGTCTTGGTGAGTTGGTTTAGCTCTTCACGGACGGCATTTGTGGAAATGTCCAGGTCTTTCGACAGTTCTCGCAGGTAGGCTTTTGTTCCGGGATTAAAGAAAAAGCGCACAAGCAGATTGATTCTGGTTTTTGAGGTTATAAGCCCTGCAAAAAAGTCATTCATTTATGCACCATTATGAGTAGTTAATCTACTCATAACACAGGCAGAAAAAAAGTCAAGTGATTTTTTTATTCACGATTTTCGCTGCGTTCGTAACGCAATTGAGCAACTTGCTCTGAAACCAACCCTACCATAAAAATAAGAACAGACATGGTGATGAGCATGGCCGATGTAGGTCCATAGCGGCCGTCCAGGAAGACAACTTTAAAAAGGCCGTAACCCAGGCCTAAAAGAAAAACGACGGCACTGACAGGCAGGAAAACACGCATAGGTGAAAAAAGTGTAGCGATTTTGAGGATAATCAGCAAGAAACGGGAGCCATCCCGAAAGAGCTTGATCTTGCTTTTTCCCTTACGACGGCTTGTTCGAATGGGGATATATGTCAAGCTGAACCCGGAGCGCAGAATGGCCATCGTGATGGTTGTCGGATAAGAAAAAGTGTTCGGCAGCAGCGGAAGAAACTGGCGGGCGATAGACGCTTTAATGGCTCGAAAGCCGGAAGTCAGGTCCTGTATTCGCCGCTTGCAGATGTAGGAAGCAAAAAGATTATAGAGACCGTTTGCAAAATTACGATGCAGATGCGATTCTGAATCACCGGTTCTCGCTCCTACCACCATGTCGTAACATCCTATATTTTCCAATAATTTAGGAATGTCTGCCGGATCGTGCTGCCCGTCACCATCCATTGTTACAAGAATTTTTCCTTTTGACTGACGAATGCCGGTTTTAATCGCTGCGCCGTTTCCGATATTGTAGGGGTGAGAGACAACTCTGGCTCCCGCACTCACAGCCCGACTGGCCGTTTCATCTTTTGAGCCGTCATCGATGACAAGGATTTCATAGGGGCGACGCGTTTGATCCATAGTTGTTCGAACCTCCTGAATCACGGAGGCAATGATTTCGGCTTCCTGATAGACTGGTATAAGAATGGTAATCTCGGGTTTGATATTCATCATTTATTTCCTAATGTCTTTGGTCGAAAAGGTTGCTTAACGTTTATTTTTTTGAATCAAACGATGACCACTAAACACATATATTCCCCAACTCGTTGGCAAATACTATTTTTATCACCATTTGTCCAAAATTATTTGTCATAATAGCTGGTCACTCGTCATTATAACATATTTAATTTAATGTAAAATTATCCTGTCCTTACCTTGGTGAATTTTTTTGTCCTTTTGATCATCAAAATTATAACAGGGCGTTATGATTTGCCTTGACATCAAGCATTGTTTGGTTTAATACTCACATTGACTTTTGGTCAGTAATTGACCCGGATATACTAGGGTGGCTGAAAAATTATCCCTCAGGGAATATGGTAATTGAAGTAAATCTGAAACAGAAGCAGTCTTGGGTTTAGATTTTTATCATCTGAGATCAATACGTTAGAAAATCAGATTTACCTGAGTCCCCGGAAAAGCATCCTGTTTTTTCACGGCAGGCGTTTTTCCCTGAGTGTCAGAAATTGAATCCCGGAATGGTCTGTAAGGGAGAATCAATTTCCATCGTTGCCTTTTTTGACTTCTTTGATTATTGTGGAAAGAGAGCTACGGAATGTCTCAAGTTATTACTGCCATATTTTCCGATGCATGGATTCATGTTTGGAAACCAGCAGCAATAGTAAAAAAAATATTAAATGTTATTGATCTCACGTTTTTCTCATCGCAAGTTACATTTTTGATCAACACAACATCATTGAAACAGACAAAACAACTCGTTGCCGCGTTTCATGGGGCGATGTGTTTATCGTTTCCGGAAATCAGATTTAGAAGGGATGTGATCGGCTCACTATCGTAAATCAATGAACCGGTGATGCAGCGGTTCATTAAAAATTGTATGAAGGATATAGATTTAATGTAGGCGCAGCTTGGCCTCAAACAATTTATGGACCGTAAACCAAATTGGCGGTTCATAAGACAAAGACGAAGGAGGAGAATAATGTCATTTAAGATCAAAAAAGCGGCTGTTTTAGGTGCGGGAGTCATGGGTGCGGGCATCGCGGCTCATCTGACCAATGCCGGTATCGAGTGCTACCTGCTCGATATCATCCCATTCGAACTGACAGATGCTGACAAGAAGGCAGGCCTGACGGAAAAAAGTCCTGCATGGCGAAATCGCTTCGCGGCAAACGGTCTTGCCGCTGTAACGAAGTCGAAACCCGCCAGTTTCTTCAGCAAGAAAAACGCGTCCATGGTCACCATCGGCAACTTCGAGGATAATTTGAAGTGGCTGGCCGACGTAGACTGGATTTGCGAGGTTGTTGTCGAGAATCTCAAAATCAAGCAGGAACTTTTTGCCAAAGTGGAAAAAGTGATCAAACCGACCTGTATCGTTTCGACAAACACTTCCGGTATTCCCATTAAAGACATCAGCGCAAAATTCGGCCCCGCTCTGAAAAAACGTTTCCTGGGAACCCATTTCTTTAATCCTCCGCGCTACATGAAACTCATGGAAATTATTCCCGGCGAAGAAACAGAAAAAGACGTCGTGGATTACATGGTGAAATTCAGCGAGGAAACCCTGGGTAAGGGTGTTGTTATTTGTAAAGACAGACCGAACTTTGTTGGTAACCGCATCGGCGTGTTTGATCTTTCCGATTGTATTAAACTGATGGTGGAAAAGAAACTGAAAGTAGACGAAGTGGATGCGATCGTCGGCAAGGCCCTCGGTCATCCCGGCACGGCCGTCTTCGGTACGATGGACCTCGTCGGCCTCGATGTAGGATACCATGTTGGTAAAAACCTCTACGATGCCGTTCCCGACGATGAAGCAAGAGATACCTTCAAGTCCGAGCCTTTCCTGGAAAAAATGATCGAAAACAAGTGGCTGGGCAATAAGACCAAGCAGGGATATTACAAAAAAACCAAGGATGCCAATGGCAAGACTGTTAAGTTGATGATCGACATCGACACGATGGAATATGTGCCTGCCGGCAAACCAAAGTTTGATTCTATTTCTGCTGCAAAGAAGATGGAAAATGTTGCCGACTCCATTAAGCACGTATTCAACGCAGATGACAAGGCCGGTGATTTTGCCCGTGCCTATTTGTGCAAAACCTTCATCTATTCGGCTAACCGGGTTGGTGAAATCTGCGATGACATCATGGCCATCGACAACGCCATGAAGTGGGGCTACAATAATAAACTGGGTCCCTTCGAGGCATGGGATGCCGTGGGCGTCAAAGAAGCCATCGAAGTCATGAAGAAGCTGAAATTGAAAGTTCCCAAGAAAGTCGAAGAGATGTTGAAGAAAGGTTGTGAATCGTTCTACGCAACCAAGGCAGACGGGAAATATTACTACGACTTTGAAAAGAAGGGCTATGCAAAGATTGATGCAAATCCCAAGATCATCCTGCTGCCCGATCTTAAAAGCCGCAGCAAGATTGTTAAGGAAAATGAAAGCGCCACCCTCATTGATATCGGAGACGGCGTGGTCTGCCTGGAATTCCATACCAAGATGAATTCCATTGACGAACCCCTGACGGTTATGCTTGCCGAATCCTGTGATATCGTCGAGAAAGACTTTGCTGGCATGGTCGTTGCCAATCACGATGAACGTGCTTTCTGTGCCGGTGCCAATGTGTTTGCGGTTCTGGTTGCTGCGCAGAAGGGTGAGTGGGATCTGCTGGAGAAGAGCATTGAAGCCCTGCAGGACGGCAATATGAGAATGAAATACCTGGAAAAGCCCGTTGTAACCGCTCCTGCCGGCCTGGCACTGGGCGGAGGCTGCGAAATTGCCATGCACGGTGCCCGTTGTCTGCCGAACGGCGAAACCTATATGGGGCTGGTTGAAGTCGGCGTCGGCGTGATTCCCGCGGGCGGCGGCTGCAAGGAACTTCTGGTCCGTCTGACCGAAGGCATTCCAGATGGTGTCATCGAGGGTGGTTTGAATCTGCAGTACCATATGGGCAAAGCTTTTGAAAATATCGCCACGGCGAAAGTAGCCACCAGCGCGATGGAAGCCATGGAACTGGGCTATATCCGCAAGACAGAAACCATCAACATGAGCCGCGATCAGCAGATTTATGAAGCCAAACAGATCGTTCTTTCTTTAAACGTGGCCGGTTACAAACCGCCCAGGCCCGCTCGAATTCCCGTGATGGGTGAGAACTTCCGCGGTTTGGCGGACGCTATTCTGATGAATATGCGCTACGGTAACTTTATCTCCGATTACGATCTTGTCGTGTCGAGAAAAGTGGCCCATATCCTTTCCGGCGGCGACTGCGCGGAAGGAACCTATGTATCAGAGCAGGAAATCCTCGATCTCGAAAGAGAGGCCTTCCTGAGCCTGATGGGCGAAACGAAAACGCACGAACGGATTATGCACATGCTGACCAAAGGTAAGCCGCTGCGTAACTAAAATATTATGAAACGATGCGCGGCGGTTTGAAGAAAACAAGAAAAGCCTCCGCGCCTTCTAGAAAATGAAGGAGGAAAATCATGAGTGATGCTGTAATTGTTGAATCCGTAAGAAGTCCAGGCGCTCGCAGAAGGGGTGGGCTTGCCCAAACCCGGGCGGATGAGTATGGTATCCAGGTGCTCAAAGGTTTGCTGGCCAGAGTTCCGCAGGTTAAGCCTGAAGATATAGATGATGTGATCGTTGGTTGTTCCTTCCCGGAAGCTGAAACGGGGATGAATCTGGGAAGAATTCTGGCGATGGGAGCGGGTCTTCCGATTTCCGTTTCCGGTATGACCGTAAACCGCTTTTGCGCTTCCGGTCTTCAGGCCATCGCCGATGCGACGGCCAAGATTCGCGCCGGATGGTCGGAAATCATTATTGCCGGCGGCTGCGAAACCATGACGCATATTCCCATGGGTGGCGCTGCGATGCGTCCGCATCCGGACTGGAAATGGGGTAGCATGCCCAATGTCTATATCAACATGGGCAATACGGCGGAAAATGTTGCTATGAATCATAATATTTCGCGCGAAGATCAGGATAAGATGGGCGTGGAAAGCAACCGCCGTGCTTATGAAGCCATTAAGGCCGGCAAATTCAAAGAAGAAATTATTCCGATCCAGGCCGCTAAATATAAGATCAAAAATGGTAAACGCATCAGAGAATATGTCACATTCGATACGGACGACGGTGTGCGTTGGCCGGCTACGTTGGAAAACATGGCAAAATTGAAATCGCCTTTCAAGGTAGGCGGTTCAGTGACAGCGGCTAACTCATCCCAGATGACCGACGGCGCTGCTTTCTCCATGCTGATGACGCCTGAGAAAGCCAAAGAGCTGGGTCTGAAACCCATTGCCAAATTGACGCATTATGCAGTAGCCGGTGTTATGTCCGAGGAAATGGGTGTGGGTCCTGCTTATGCGATTCCAAAGGTTCTGAAAATGGCCGGTTTGACGACAAAAGACATTGATGTTTATGAAATCAATGAAGCCTTTGCTTCACAGGCCATTTATTCCTGCCGCGTGGTCGGTATCGAAGACCGTTATTGGGCCGGCGACATTAACCCCAACGGTGGAGCCATTGCCATCGGCCATCCGCTGGGATGCACCGGCGCAAAATTGACTGCTCAGCTGCTTCATGAGCTGAAACGCCGCAAGGCAAAACGCGGTATCGTCTCCATGTGTATCGGCGGCGGCATGGGTGCAGCCGGTATTTTTGAGATGTTGTAATTAAGAAACCCCTCCAGCGCCAAGCTGAAAGCGTCGCTCTAACCCCTCCGCCATCAGGATTAAAAAATGGCGGAGGGGTGGGCGGCATTTTTTTAGGATTGGTGTGATCAATCGGGGGAAGTCTTTTTGCTTGAAGAACTATAAGCATTAGGCTATAAAAAAAACACGGGCGGTTAACTCAGCGGGAGAGTGCTACCTTCACACGGTAGAAGTCGCTGGTTCAATCCCAGCACCGCCTACCATTTGAATTCAAGGGATTAACGGGCAACTGTTAATCCCTTTTTTTGATTTAAATCCATTTTCAAATATCGAAGGCATCCATTTGTGGACAAGAAAATGATTTTGCTATATAAAATCGACAATTGGAGAAATAATGGATGTTTAAAAACAAAAAAGTCATCGTGGTGATGCCTGCCTACAATGCGGCTCAGACACTGAAGATGACCTATGATGAAGTCATGTCGCAGGAGATCGTCGATACCGTGATTCTTGTCGATGATGCAAGCAATGATGAAACGTCCTCGATTGCCCTTAAACTTCCCAAAACCAGGGTTCATGTTCACAAAAAAAACCTCGGTTACGGCGCCAACCAGAAGACCTGTTACAAGATGGCGCTGGAGGAGGGAGCAGACATTATCATCATGGTTCATCCCGATTATCAGTACACACCGATGCTGATTCCCGCCATGGCCTCCATGATCGGGAATGGCCTCTATCACTGCGTTCTCGGTTCGAGAATTCTCGGCGGGAACGCTGTCAGAAGCGGCATGCCGTTCTGGAAATATATTTCTAACCGTTTTCTGACCCTCGTTGAAAATGTGATGCTGGGTGCAAAACTGTCAGAATATCACACCGGGTATCGTGCTTTTTCCCGTGAACTGCTTGAAAAATTACCCCTGGCATCCAATTCAGATGATTTTGTTTTCGACAACCAGATGCTCACCCAGATCATCTGGTATGGTTATACCATTGCGGAGGTCAGTTGTCCGACGAAGTACTTTGCTGAAGCGTCATCCATTAATTTCCGCCGCAGCGTGGAGTATGGGCTGGGGTGTCTCAAAACAGCATGGAAATATCGAATGTCCAAATCCGGATTGATTAAAACACCGCTTTTTCCGGAGAGACATTGATGACTTCCGCAAACGCAAACCGTTTTCAGGATTTTTTCGAGAACGACCGGTATGTCACCTTAAAAAATTACCTGTACAACTATCTATTACGAAAACGTGCCGTTGAAAAAGCCATGCGCTCCGAGAAGAAAGAAACTGTTCTGGAAATAGGAAGCGGCATTTCTCCAGTACTGACATCGTGGGAGGATGTTGTCTATACAGACCTGTCTTCTTCCGCTCTCGACATGCTGAAGAAAATCCATGGCAGGGGGCAATATGTGGTTGCCGATGCCATGAATCTGCCCTTTGATGATCATTATTTTTCTCATGTCATTTTCTCCGAGGTTCTGGAGCACCTCGAGGATGATAAAAAAGCGCTGAGGGAAATTGCAAGGGTGACCAAACCGGAGGGGATACTGATGATAACGTTTCCTCACCGTCATTTTTATTTTGCCCATGATGACCGTTATGTCCATCATTATCGCCGCTATGAAATGGCTGAAATGATCTCCCTTCTGGACGAGGCCGGATTTCAAACCGAATACGTCAGGAAAGTGCTTGGCCCATTGGAAAAAATAACCATGCTGGTTGTTACGCTTTGTGTGTCCGGTCTTGAAGGTTTGAAAAAGAATGGGGCTGTGAAAGCAAAACAAAAAAATCCGGGTGGTGTAATCGTGAAACTTTTTCAATGGGGCAATAAATTGTACGCAGGCATTGCGTGGCTCGATGCGCTCATTATGCCCCGGGCATTATCATCGGTTTTGCTGATTAAGGCAAAGAAGAAGCAATCATCATAAGAGATGATCAGGTCACGTTTTTCATGGTTGCCAGATATTGCCGGCAAAGATACCGGTAGGCTTCGATGCCGTCTTTGGCCGCCTGCCTGTCTTTTTCGGTGACATCGCGGGTGATCTTGGCCGGATTGCCGGCCACAATCTTGCCCGCGGGAATATGCATGCCCCTGGGGACCAGCGAACCTGCCGATACAAAAACATCTTCTTCGCAAATCACGTTGAAAAGCACAATGGCGCCGATGCCGATCATGCAGCGCGCCTTGATCTGAACGTCGTGCAGGATGACGCCGTGGGCGACGGTAACGTCATTTTCGACAATGGACTTTGAACCGGGATAGACATGGATGACCGCATTGTCCTGGATGCTGGATCGATCGCCAATGATGACCGTCCCGAAATCGGCACGGATGGAAACACCCGGGGCAATCAGGCATTCATGACCCAGGCGTACGTCGCCAATCAGGGCAGCGTTCGGATGAACGAAAGAATCGGATGGGATCTGCGGTTTTTTGCCTTCAAATTCATATAAAGCCATGAATCAATACCTGTCAGGTCAGGGAAATATTGACCGAGCCGCCGCGGCCAAAAATGTCGTGCAGATGGACATAACCGATAAGCTTCTTCTTTGCATTTACCACGGCCAGAGCGGTGATTTCGATTTTTTGCATGAACTCGACCGTTTCCGCCAGCGATGCTTTTTCGTCTATGGTTTTGGGGTTGGCGGTCATAATTTCATCGATGGCAAGTCCTTCAAAGGATACACCTTTGCTGACCATCCGTCGCACGTCCCCGTCTGTCAGAATACCCAGGAGTTGGTTTTTTTTGTCTGTCACCAGCACAAATCCGACGTTCATACGGTCAATGACCGCAATAGCCTTCAGGGCGGGTGTGCTTGTCCGTACAACCGGTATTCTGTCGCCGACAACCATTGCGTCCCGAACCGTTGCCCGAAGCCTTGCTCCCAGGGAGCCGCCCGGATGAAATTTGTAGAAATCCTTTTCACGGAATTTACGTTTGTCAATCAGGGCGATGGCCAGGGCGTCTCCCATGGCCAGCGCCGCGGTGGAACTGGATGTCGGGGCAAGGCCGAAGGGACAGGCTTCTTTTTCCACGGACACATCAATAACGATGTCGCTGTTTTTGGCCAGTGTCGACGTGAGCACACCGGTAAAGGAAATGATCGGTGCACCTATGTGCTTTACAGAACCGATGATGGGCATCAACTCACGGGTTTCCCCGCTGTTGGAAATCGCTAGCAGGATATCTTCCCTGGTCACAATACCCAGGTCGCCGTGGATGCCTTCCACCGGATGCAGAAAGAGCGCCTGCGTTCCTGTGCTGGTCAGAGTGGCGACGATTTTCCGTCCGATTAATCCGGATTTTCCTATGCCCGTGATAATCACCCTCCCTTTGCACTGGTAAATCAAATTGACCGCGTGGGAGAAATTCCGATCAATTTTATTTACCAGGCTCAAAATACTTTGCGCTTCAATTTTCAACACTTCTCTGGCGCGCTCAATGGCCGCTCGATTATTCATTTTTTATCCTGCACCTTATCAGTTTATTTTTTTACACTATGAAACAATGTGAGGAAAAACTACCAAAAAACACCGGACAAAACAAGAATCAATTGCTGTTTCCCATTTGACAGATTCAATAAAATAAATAATGGTTTCGCACGCGATTGTCTGCTAAAGAACAAACATGTTTAAATCGGAAGAGAGAGAATTATGAAAGCTGTTTTTATATCCGATGCCCATTTGAAGCATTCAACCGACGAGCGATATGTACGTTTTATGCAGTTTCTTGACGATCTCAGGGAAGGGAAAGTCAGGTCTCTGGTGGATGCGCGGGAACTCGGACGGGAAAAAACATCAATTGACCATCTCTATATTGTCGGTGATTTTTTTGATTTCTGGTTTTGCCGGAGTGATCATATCCATCCTGAATTCCGTCTGGTGATCAGCAGACTGCGGGATCTGCAGAAAACGGGTGTCCACATCCACATGTGTGAGGGGAATCATGATTTTTTCATGAAGGAATATTTTCAGGATATCCTGGGCATGGAAGTGTTTGAGGAATGGGCAACCGTCGAAATGGACCGGCTTCGAATGCTGGTTGCTCATGGTGACACGGCGGACCATTCTGACCGCGTCTACATGATGTTTCGCAAAATTCTGCGCAGTCGCGCGTTCTATCACGTCCAGCGTTTTATTCCTGCCTCGCTGATATGGACACTGGCGGCAGGAACATCCAATGTCAGCAAACGGGTAAATGATGACAACAGTGATTATCTGGTCGAAAAAATGCTTTCCCTGGCAACGGTGAAATTGCGTGAGAATTATGATGCCGTAATCATGGGGCATTGCCATAAGCCGGTCCTGCGTTATTTCGAGGTGGAGGGCAGGAAAAAGACATTTGTCACCCTGGGCGACTGGATCCAATACTATTCATTTCTTTACTATGAAAACAGAAAATTCTTTTTAAGTTATTACAACGCGCCGTAAAACCCCTTCCTTCAGGGTGGTGAGGATGTCCATACCTGTATCCCGGCTAAAATGATGTTTTTGATGAAAAACTGGACATCTTTTCAGCTTTATGCTAGAAAACCACGCTTTTTATAAAAAAGCGCCATTTTTTCATGCTTTTCGGTGGGAAGTCCTGATGTGTTTGCTGATTCACCGCAAAACGGACAACCGGAAATAAAGCATCATAAATGAGAGGAATTATGAATTTTGGCGGCATATATCCTGAGTGCTCTCTTCGCAACGCTCACTTTGTGGTTGTTCCGGTGCCCTACGATCTGACCTCCACATATCAGCCCGGTAGCCGGCGGGGGCCGGTAGCCATTATCGAAGCCTCAACCAACATGGAACTGTATGATGAAGAGCTGAAGAAAGACACTTACCTGGCGGGGATTCACACTACGTTGCCGGTAGAAGTGGATGCCCGCGGCCCGAAGTACATGGTTTCCGCCGTAAGAAAAAAAATCGACAGGGTTGTCCATGCGGGCAAGATACCGGTTATGCTGGGCGGCGAACACAGTATTTCCCTGGGTGCTGTTCAGGCGGTTGCTGCAAAATATCCGGAGCTGACCGTCCTCCAGTTCGACGCTCATGCGGATTTGCGGGACAGCTATCAAGGCACTCCTTATAATCATGCCTGTGTGGCCAGACAGATCGTAGATTGCTGTTCACTGGTCCAGGTGGGCATTCGCAGCATGAGCAGGGAAGAGGCTGAGTATCTTCCCAAGAGCCGCGTAAAATCCTATTCGGCAGATTATGTATTTGAAAATAAAAATTGGGCACAGATGGTTTGTAAAAATTTGCGCGGTGATGTTTACGTTTCGATCGATCTGGATGTTTTTGATCCATCCATCATGCCCGCAACCGGAACGCCTGAACCGGGCGGTCTTTACTGGAGGGATGTTCTGAGTCTTTTGCGTCTGGTTGCAGGTAAATGCAATATCCGCGGGTTTGATGTGGTTGAACTGGCACCGCTGCCCGGAATGGTTGCACCGGATTTCATGGCGGCCAAACTGATCTATCGTTTGATGGGTTATATGACAAAATAAGCACTGAATGGAGATGAAAAATTGAATCCAAATGTTCCCAAAAAAATATTTTTGACCAAGGGTGTCGGCACGCACAAGGAAGAGCTGCATTCGTTTGAACTGGCCCTGCGTGACGCCGGTATCGAAAAATGCAACCTTGTCCAGGTATCCAGTATTTTCCCGCCGGCCTGTAAGTTAATTTCCAGGACGCAGGGACTGAAAGAGCTACAGACAGGAGCCATCACATATTGTGTGATGAGCCGATGTTGCAGCAACGAACCGCGCCGCCTGCTGGCTTCGTCGGTCGGACTGGCCATTCCCGCTGATAAAAAAGCCTATGGCTATATCAGTGAGCACCATGCTTTTGGCAGGACGGAAAAGGAAACCGGTGATTACTCGGAAGACCTGGCTGCCGCCATGCTGGCTTCGACCCTCGGCATTGATTTTGATATTGACGAAAGTTGGGATGAGAAAAAGGAAATATTCAAAATCAGCGGCAAAATCGTTAGCACACGCAATATTACGCAATCCACTATCGTCAAGAACAACTGGTACACGACGGTTGTTGCAGCCGCGGTTTTCATTTTTTAAACGATAATTTATTGTGGCAATCAAATCACGATCAAATATCGCCTTGACAAACATGATTAATAATGTTTTATAAACTTTCTTTTTAGACAGCGATTTATCGCGGGGTGGAGCAGCTTGGTAGCTCGTTGGGCTCATAACCCAAAGGTCGAAGGTTCAAATCCTTCCCCCGCTACCAAATAAAATCAAGGGGTTACGAGAAAATCGTAATCCCTTTTTCTTGGCCTAAAAATCAAATTCCCATTTACATGCTCGATTTATCCGAACAGCACAAAACTTTGATCATTGAAAGAATTCAGCTTCCCGGAAATCTGAATGGGCACGATTGTCACTTTTTTGATTGTTTAAAGGCTGACCCTGTTACCCTTTTCTCAATGACAGAGAGGATCCTTTCAACGATTGCGTGTTTCCCATGGGTTTGATTGAAATCAGTGCACAGTGCCATTGCTTCCGGAACGATTTTGCCGGACATATCTTTCAGTGTCTTTAAAAAAAGACGGGGTTTGATACCGACGGATTCGCCAAGCTTTTCCCAGTGTTTCTGTCTCATCCACGACGGTCTGTTTTCACCGCCAATTCTCATGGCCGACTTTTCCGTTAAATCGGGATAGACCTGCGTGCAGATCAAATCGTAAAATGGGGCAAGACAAGGTCCCCGGCCGGTGAATAGAATGGCGAGATTTTTTGCATGGGCGTCGGCATTACCGATCAGGAAATTAAAGATCACCCATTGTAAGAGGGCCATGCGGTCAGCTGCGGGTCTAATGCTATTTTCCTGCAACAACATAAAACAGTGCTTTAAGGAAGGTCCGCCTTCACTTTCATATTTCTGATCGGGCGAGAATCCCAAAGCCTGGCAGAAGTCTTCCTGATGTAAGCGTAAAATATGTCCATTCTTGTCGAGGCGGCGGTCATAGCGCTGGATAATGTAGAGTGGATCGGGACCACTGCGGATTGTGACAGGCGGTATGGTCAGGCCCATCTTATGTGCCAGCATCATACAGAAAGCTTCATTTTCGACAGTTCCATCCAGGTCTCTGATTGGAGGTTTCAGAATATGTGTGCTTGGTGCGTTACCCGAAGCGATAAAGATTCGGCCGTCTTCCATGTAAACCGGGAGCTTATTTTGTGCTCCGGCCAGAGAAAGTCGCATCCCTTTCAGGCCGGCCATCAGCGGTCGTCGGGGCAGGTTGGTGATGACCCGGCGTAATTCTTCATCATTGAGTTCCTTATAACCCGGTTTGATGGCAGGAACATCACCCGAGGGTAGCACGGATACCGCCCCGGCGCATTCGCCGCCGATGCTGTTTAGCATCGCAAAGTCATTGCTAACTGAAATTTGCAGGCATTGCGCGACAATTCGTTTTATCTCCGCTTCCGGCAGAAGATTCGAAAAAAAAGGCCGGGACAGATCATCGGAGTAAATCTGTGATCTCAAGGGGAGATGCAACGACAAGGGAACGGCTTCTTTTTTGCTGATCCATTCCGAATGATATTGAAAAACAAAACGCCTTTTTTCGTCCAGCCAGAGATGTCCGACCCTTTGGTCCCAGAGATAGACATCAAGTTCCGGTTTCCCAATATTATTTTTCATCCGGCCACTTCCTTGGTTCTACATGAAAATTTAGTCCTAACGCTTTCAGAACCTGCAGAACTTTTCCCATTTGCGCGGTTGCTTTACCGTTTTCCAGATCGGACATGAACCTGTACCCCACACCGCACAGAGCCGCGGTGTCAGCCAGTGTCAAACCGTCTTTTTTGCGTTTACGCCTTATTGCGGCGCCGATATCCAGTGTTGTCGCTATTTTGTTTTTCAAGATTTCCATCTCCTTTATTCCCTTACGGTAATAATATATATTTATACAATCGACGTCAAGCATTATATTCCTGTACGGTAATTTATGTATTTAAATTTAGCCTTTGTTGTCATAATATTACCGAACAGGAATATTATTTTATTTACTTGTATCGATCATTTTAGAGAAGTAACATTCAACCGGAATACAAAAGAAATATTTTTAAACTTGACATTGAGAACAGCAGTAATATATATTCATTTTAATGAAAAACGATTACCCTTTTGTTTCACATTGTTATACATTATTTATTGCTTACCCCGACACGAAGTCTCTTGCCGATCAAGATGATAAAAGGACGAAAATTAAGATGCAAAAAAGAGGAATACCATGAATATATTAGCTGAAAAGAAGAAGCAGATCATCCGGGACACCATTATTGAGGCTGCCGAAGAGCTTTTCAGTAAGAACGGGTACCACAACACCCAGGTAATGGACATCGTCAATGCCGTCGGCATGTCGGCTGGAACATTCTACAATTACTTCAAGGACAAACGTGATCTCTTCGGGCAGATCACGCATAAGAACCTGGCGGATCTGCGCAGCCGGATCAAGAATCTAAGAGAACCGCTAAAGATATGGGAACATACCGACCGGGAGGAAAAGCTCAACCAGAGTTTTGGTGCATACATCGACTACATCACCTCGCACCGCCAGCAGTTTCTCATGTTGAGGGGCAGCCTTGGTGTAGACGAGGAGATGGATGCAATTATCAGGAAGCATTATAGCGACATTGCCCAGGACCTGGCCGATGACATTCAAAGTTGGCTGGATATAGGAATTATCGAAAACCTGAATCCCCTTCCCACGGCCTATGCCGTGGTGGGTATGACCATGCATCTTGGTGACAGCATCCTCCTGGAAGAAAAATTCACCCGCGACGAGGCGATAGCAACCCTGACAAAAATGAGCCATCTCATGTTCGAATCACACTTAACAGAACTTGGAAGAAAAGCCCTTGAAGAGACGCAGAAAAACAAAACGGAGGTCCCGGGATGAATACCATTGATCATCAGTCTGTCTGCAACCAGATTTTTGCCCGCATCGTTGGCAAAAAAATGAGGTCTACTGGTTCAAAGGCCCTGGTTTCCGCTGTTATGAAGGAATCTATCAACAACTGGTCAAAAGACAGCAAGGTCAAAAAAAAACTTGCCGCTCCTGTCCTGTGGGTTGCAACCAAAGTTGGTAAGCCGAACCCGAACGAACAGGAC
>Ga0116161_1002902_pt1 | contig 15751 bp, 20 predicted proteins | sample AD_JPNAS3_MetaG_FD_89877 | JGI IMG/M metagenome (GOLD analysis project Ga0116161, IMG submission 89877) | Active sludge microbial communities of municipal wastewater-treating anaerobic digesters from Japan - AD_JPNAS3_MetaG | ecosystem: Engineered > Bioreactor > Anaerobic > Digestate | place... | reverse complement strand
TACGCCGTGCCCTTCGGGCCCTTCCTCTCCCTGGCCGCCGTCGCCTACCTCTTCTTCGGCGCGGCGTTCTTCAACTTTCTGATGTTTCATCGGCTCTTTTGATCCCGTCCCCGTTCTGACGGACACCGCCTTGTCGGCGCGCCCCTCGATCGGGGACATGAAATATTCCGATGTGGACAAAGACGAAACAAAACGGTAAAATCCGGCCGTAAATCTTTCGGATAGCAAGCTTTTTCAGGGAGGTGCACGAAGTCTCCCATCGAGACCTCCCGCGCGAGGAAACGTCGGGCAATTATGGACATGAACCGAAGCATGCGTAAAAGACACCGGGGGATTTGCGGGAACGAACGGGGCATGACCGTCGTGGTGGCCATCCTCATCGTGGCGGTTATCGTCATCGTCGGCTTTTCGACGCTGATGATGGTTTCGACCGACGTGCAGATCGCGGGGAACTATGGCTCGACGCAGAAGGCCCTGTTCTCCGCCGAGGCGGGGGTGAACGAGGCGCTGTCACGGCTCCGGGCGGATTCGGCGAACCCGATCACCGACGCACACCCGACCAGCGCCGGGTGGTCGGCCTTCATCGGCACGGAGGTGAAGGCCCAGGGCAGGGGCTATGACCCCACGAATGCCCTGCATTCCCTCTTTTCCAGCCTGCAGTCGGTCCTCGACTACACGGTCCGGATCCGTCATCAGACGGACAGTGCGGGGAATCTGCTCTATTGGGGGGATGCCGACGGGGACGGCGACTACGAACGCAACACGACCACCGGCAGCCAGATTTACCTCATCTCCAGTTACGGCCTTTCCAGCGGTTCCAACCGGACGATCGAGGTCGAGGCGGCGCGCAAGCCGCCGATCGCCGTGCCGGCCGCCCTGACCGTCAACGCGGCGACCACCATTCAGGGATCCAGCACCAGCGTCATCGGCAACGATACCTGCGGCGGCGCCGACAAGCCCGGCATCGTGACCGGCCAGGCGGTCTCGACGGTGACCACGAACGGCAACCCGACGATCAGCGGCTCAACCCCGATTGTCCACACCGACACGCCGCTGAATGTCCAGGCGCTGATCGACACCTACAAAACGGAGGCGAACTTCACGTACCACGTGGAGGGCGCCACCCACACCGGGATGAATTGGGGGACGCCCGTGTGGGGGGAGGACGAAGACGCCACGGATCCTTCGACATGCAGCGTGCGCAACCTCGTCTACTACAATACCAAGACGACGGCGGGGGTTCCCACGGACATCAGTCTGACGGGGGGGAGCACGGGGTGCGGGCTGTTGCTGATCGAGGGCGACGCCATCTTGCACGGCGACTTTTCCTGGAACGGCATCGTGCTCGTATCGGGATCGGTGACCTTCACCGGGGGGGGAAACAAGAACGTGACCGGGGCGCTGGCCAGCGGGGGGTCGACCGACGCGGACCTGGTCGGGGGGAACGCCAACATCATCTACTGCAGCACGGCCGTCGCGGCCCAGACCGCAAACCGCCCGCTCGACGTCCTGAGCTGGAAGGACGTGCGGTAAGGACCTGCTATTTCCACCAATCGGGGGGAAGGACGCCGTTGTTGAGGCGTTTGACCTCGTCGGTCAGTTCGTAGATCCGGGCCGAAATCTCCCGCATCTCCCGGCGGGCCTGTTCCTTGGCGGGCTCGTCCTGCAGGCGCGCGAATTCGCGCATCTTGGCCAGCACCACATCCAGTTCTCCCTGAAGCTCGATCTTCCTCGCCTTGTAGGCGTTGAGGTCAACCTTTTCCGCGACCGGCGGGGGGAGGGGCGGCGGCGCGACGGCCGGGGATGCCGCGCCCGCCTGTGCGGCCGGAGGCGGAAGCGCGTCTTTCCCGGCACGCTCCGCGGCCGCCGGTCCGGCCGGCGCCGGGGCCGCCACCGCGTCGGCATCGTCGGACACGATCTTCAGCACCTCGCGGCTCTCGATGCTCATGAGGCCGGCGGCGGTCTGAAGCACGATCATGTTCCCCTCGCGGCACCAGACCGGGGTGGTCAGGCGGCCGCCGTTTTTGAGATAGATGACCGATGCCGCTTGCGTGACGGACGGAACAAGAAAGACCAGGATCAAGAGAAAACGTCGTATTCGCTTCATATCGTACCCCCCGATTTTTCAATACCCCCGGCTTGCGGGACGCGTCAAGAAAATTTGCCCGTCGATTCTTCTGAAATTCTCCTTTTCATTCAATTTCGCCTGTGGTTTAATGACCGCTGCCAGCAATCGCGTGGGTTTGATAAAAAAGTCGGGAATGCCGGACCGTTCGCCGTGGGGATTCTCCCGGCCATGAAGCGTCGGCGGCCTGTCGAAGAGGAATCATGCGGAGGAAGATTCACCGGGGCGGTTTCAGTCTGGTTGAGCTGATCATCGTCGTCGCCATCATGGCCATTCTTTCGACCCTTGCCGTGCCCTCCCTGCAAACCTACATGGCGCAGCGGCGGCTGAACGGGGCGGCAAGGCTGGTTATGTCCGACCTCATGAACGCCAGAATGACGGCCGTGTCACAAAACCGTAATGTTCAGGTGAGCTTTCCGACATCGGCTGCCGCCACCTATACTTACGACGCGACGTCGGCGGCGCTGTCCAGAAATATTCAGACCGGTTTCGATTATCACGATGTGACCGTTGCGGCCGCTACCAGTCCGACGTTCGTTTCGTCCGGGCGACTGAGCAACACAGTCGGGATAGCCATTGCCTTGGCCAGCTCGACGCTGGGCCGGACGAAGACGGTGTCGGTCAACACTTCCGGGAGGGTGGCGATCGAGTGAGGATGACGCCAGCGGTCCGGTCGCCTCGGGCGATCGGGCGAGGAGAGGATCAAACAGTGCGCTTCACGCTGGATCATGGGGACGACAGGGACTGTCCGACGAAGACCGGGACGGGAGTCCGTCTGGGCGCCCAAGGGCCGGGCAGGGGCGGCTTCACGCTCGTCGAACTCATGATCGCCATGGCCCTCGGCCTCGTCGTCCTCGGCGCCATGTACGGCGTCTTCACCCTCCAGAACCGGGAGCTCGGGAACCAGGAACAGGTCGTGGACATTCAGCAGAACGCGCGGGCGGCCATCGACATCATCAGCCGGGATATCCGGATGGCGGGTTTCAATCCGCAGCGGGTAACCGGTACATTTGGCTTTCAGCTCTCCGCCAGCGAAGGCCGGGCCACGAACCAGGGCAGCGTGGCCTTTACCTGTGACGAGGACGGTGACGGGACCCTGGATGCGAACGACCGGGAGCAGATCGCCTTTCGCGTCAGCGGCGGCGTCCTTGAGCGCTACAGCATCGCGGCGGACGGGACGAAATCGTGGCAGCCGATTGTCGAGGGCATCGAGGCCCTGAATTTCACCTATACCCTGGCTGACGGGACCGTTGTGGCGAATCCGACATCGGCCCAGATTCCGTCCATTGCCCAGGTGCAGATCCAGGTGACGGCCAGGACGGCCAAGCAGGATCCCGCCTACACGGATCCGGTGAACAATGACCATTACCGCCGCTATACCCTGACGGCCGGCGTCGTTCCGAGGAACCTCTGAACCCTTGTGTGAAGTCGGTCACGTTGCCGGGGTGACCTCGGCCACTCAAAAGGGGCTATCGGGCGTGAATTCCTGTTGACAATCGAAATAGATCGCCCGTATGATACTCCCGTGTCCAGCGCTTGCGCGGGCCGCACCGCCCCAGGGGGAAAGAGGACGCACGTGAGGGAATATCACAGATCAGGCCGGGGATTCACGCTCATCGAACTCATCGTCGTGATCGCGCTCATCGCCATCCTGACGGCCATCGCGGTTCCCAGCTACCAGTCCTTCATGGTGCGGAGCCGCCTGAAGGGGGCGGCGAGGCAGGTCATGTCCGACGTCATGAACGCCCGGATGACGGCGGTCAGTCTGAACCAGAAGGTCAAGGTCCATTTCGAGGGCGACGGCCATACCTACAAGATCTGGAGCGATGCTAACGGTGATGGGGACGTCACCGCCAGCGAGGGGGTCAACCTTACGAAGGATGTCCGGCCGAACTATCACGATGTCACCCTGAGTACGGGGAACGATCCCATCTTCAATCCCAGGGGCGCCGCGTCCGCGCCCGAAACGATTACCGTGACGAATCCGGCCGGTTCGATCAACATCACGGTCGCGATTTCCGGCCGGGTCGCGATTCCCAATTAGGCAAAACAAATGAGATGCGGGGATGATAACAGGGCGATAACGGTTTCCAGACCGCGCAGGAGCCGGGGGTTTACCCTGATCGAGATCATGATCGCAATCTTCCTCCTCGTGGTCGCGATGCTGGGGGTCATTTCCGTGACCGTCATGGTCATCAAGGGGAATTCCTTCAGCAAGACGATGACGACCGCGACGACGCTGGCCGCGGACAAGATGGAGGAGTTGAAAAACACCGCCTATGCCAGTGTGGTGAGCGGGAACGATACGCAGGAAACCCTCTACACCCGCACCTGGGTTGTCACGAACAATTCGCCGGCAACCGGGATGAAAACCGTGGTCGTCACGGTGGCGTGGAATTGGCAGGGGAACAACCATGACGTGGTCCTCAGGAGCATCGTCAGTGAGTAGGAGTCTTGCCTTGCGCTCTCGAAGCACCATCGGACGTCGATTGGCGAAGATCGTCTCCCGTGGGAAGCCCGGAGCGGGGGAAGACGTGCGCGGGTTCACCCTGATCGAGATGATGATCGCCTTGGCGATCGGCCTCGTGGTCCTGGGCGCCGCCTACAGCGTCTTCACCATCCAGTACAAGACCTTCGGGAACCAGGAGGAGATCGTGGCCATGCAGCAGAGCGTCAGGGCGGGCATGGACATGATGACCCGGGAGATCCGAATGGCGCGGTACGATCCGTCCGGGGTGAATTCCGATACGAATACGGATAATGACTTCGTCGGGGTGGTCTTCAGCGACACGCAACTCGAGATCCGGGCGGACCTGGACGGCAACGGGGCCATCGGCGGATCGAACGAGAACATCGTTTACATGTTCGATAACAACCGGATTACGCGAAACACCGGCGGCGGCGCCCAGCCCTTTGTCGAAAACGTCCAGGCCTTCACGTTCGCCTACTTGGACGCAACCGGGGCCGTCACGGCCAATGCCGCGGATGTCCGCGCGATTAGAATCACGATCACCGGCAGGACGGCCAAGCCCGATCCGGCCTATGCCACCAATGGAGGTTACCGGACGTACACGCTGACGTCCGTCGTGACGGCCAGAAATCTTGCCATCTGAAAGGCAGGGGAGGTGTCAGCATGGCGCAGCTCATCGAACCCCGCAAGGAAGTTCGGCATTCCGACGAACGGGGCATGGTCCTCGTGGTCGTCCTGCTCCTGACGGCTGTCCTGGTGCTGCTCGGTTCGACGGCTGTGATCATGAGCACGACGGACATGAAGATCAGCGCGAACTACAAGGCCGGCACCCAGGCCTTTTACGAGGCCGAGGCGGGGGTGGAGCAGGTCATTTATTACCTGCGGAACAATCCGGTCGTCTATCCCACGGCCGGGTCCCCCACGACGGTTACCGTAACCTGTCCGGCTGGCTTCAGCTTCAACCCCGCGGTGACGCTCCACTATGTGGCGCCCTACCGGTACCGGTTCCAGATGACCGGCATCGGGACCAACAACACCTCGAAGACGATCGAGGCCCGCATCCGGAAGATTCCCCCGTCCACCACGAGCGCGGACGGCGCGGTCGCCATGTACGGCGGCGGGCCGGCGGTCGACTTCAAGAAAGGCGGGGGCGGGGGCTACGCGGTCGACGGCCATGATTACCCGGTGCCGGCCGATCCGAATTGCAACGGCAGCGCCTGCGACACGACGGCGGACAGTTCGCTGCCGGCCAAGCCGGGCCTCTACACCGTCATGACCCCGACCGTAACGGGAAATGTTTCCGCCCACCTGGGCGGGAGCCCCACGCAGACCCTGGGGCCCAGCCGGGAGACGGAGTACAACAATTTCGTCAACAATGTCCTGACGAACAACCTGTATCAGACCACGCTGGGCACGCGGGACATTCCGGCCATCACGGTCATTCCCAACGGAGCCACGTTAAACGGCACCGGGAACGGTGCGGGCATCATCATCGTCGACAACGGGGGTGAGCTCAACATCGTCGGCAATTTCGAGTTCGAAGGGCTGGTCATCCTGAGGGGGACCGGCCGGGTCTTCGGCGCCGGGACCGGCAATATCTTCGGGAGCATGATCACGATCGGCCACGAGAGCAAGCTGATCGACCTGACCGGCAGCATCAACCTGTTTTACAGTTCTTCGGCCCTGAGCAACCTGCAGAACATCAATTCGATTACCACGCTCCAGCGGACGGCCTGGCGGGATGTCTTCTAAAGGGGCGGATACGGCCCGTCTGCCCAGTTTTACGGTTCCGCCGGCTCTTCCTTCCCGATGCCTTCCCACCAGTCGGCGGGCAGAACGCCGTTGTTGCCTTCCTTCAGTTCATCGGTCAGACGGTACATTTCATCGGAGATCCGGCGGTTTTCCGCCGTGGCCTCCTCCTTGTCGCCAGGATCGTTATTTGCAGTGGCCTTCTTCATCCGCGCGAGCGTTCGGTTCAGGTCCGTCTTGAGCTTGGCCATCCGGTCCTGGTAGGCCTTCACATCGACTTGCTTTGCCGGAGGTTTTGGGAGCGCTGCGCCGCTCTCAACGTTGGCCGGAGACGAGGGGCTTTTTTCGGCCTTCTCCGCGGTATCGGCGGGGGCCCGCGCCGGTGACGGCGCTTCATAGACGACGCCCGAGGTCATGGCGGTTTTTTCGATGTGACGCACCATGTTTTTCTCGACTCCCGCAACACCCTCGCCCACGCAGAACTTCAGCTCCCCACCTTCCTCCCAGCAGTGGGGCGTCCAGATCCGGCCGCCGCTCTCGAGACGGATCAGGCAGGCGGCGTCGGTGACGACGGGGAGGAACAGGACCGAAATGACGACGGACATCCAGAGGAGATATTTTCTCATGGCGGGCCTTCCTTTTTGAATGAGGACTTTACCGGCATCTTAAAGAAAACCCTCCCCGAATGTCAAACCGTTTTTCAACGGTTTATCGGCGCGTTTGCGGACGCGGCGAGAGGCCCCGGAGAAGCGCCCCTGCGTGCAAAAATCCTTGACTTGAAAGGGGCATTCGTATTAGGGTTGCGCCGCCCGTCGGGGGAATATTCAAGAAGGGGGTATTGCATCATGGCCATGGATCGAAGGTACTGCGCCATCTGCGCCTGGAGAGGGACCTGTCAGAAAAAATTCAGCGTGTCCACGGATGCGACCGGGCAGGTCCACTGCGCCGATTACTCCCGGGACCTTGCCATCAAGGACAAGGATATCGAAGAGGCGGTGAAAAAGGAACGTGAGGGATAGCCCGTCCGCCCTCAGCACCGTAAGACAGCGAGGTGACAAGTAACAGCCGGGATTGGAGGGTTACTTGTCACTTTTTTTTGATCGAAACGGGGCGAGGCGGGTCGCGGCCGGCCCCCTTCGGCAGACCCGGGGCCACGGGACCGTGGAGCAAACCGGTAAGAGCTTAAGGATATGAAGAAACGGCTGGAACGGATGGTCGGGGAGGCCCTCGCGGCGTGCATGGAGAAGGGCACGCTCGCGGCGGCGGAACTCCCCGCGGTGGAGATCGAACTCACGAAGGACGCCGCGCACGGCGATTACGCCACGAACGCGGCGATGATGCTGGCCTCGCGCCTGAAGATGAACCCGCGGCGGATCGCCGAGGCCTTGATCGCGGAGCTGGCCGATCCCGGGGGTGTTGTCGCCCGGACGGAAATCGCAGGCCCCGGCTTCATCAATTTCTTCATCCGCGAGGGGTTCTGGGCGACGCTCCTGGAGGCCGTGGAGCGCGAGGGCGCGGGCTACGGCCGGCTCGACTTCGGTGCCGGAAGGCGAGTCCAGGTGGAGTTCGTCAGCGCCAACCCCACGGGCCCCCTGCACATCGGTCACGCCCGGGGGGCGGTGGTGGGCGACGCCGTCGCCGCGATCCTCGCCGCCTGCGGCTATGCGGTCGAGCGGGAATACTACATCAACGACGCGGGCAACCAGATGCACAACCTGGGCCGGTCGGTCCTCGCCCGCTGCCGGGAGCTGGCCGGCGGCGGCGCGCCGTTTCCGGAAAACGGCTTCCAGGGCGAGTACATCCGGGAACTGGCGCGGGAGGTCCTCGCGCGGGAGGACCGGCGCTGTCTCGACGAGGCGGAAGGGGAGGCCATCCCCCGCCTGACGGACCATGCCGGCGGGGTCATCCTCGACGGGATCAAGGAGGACCTAAAGGCCTTCGGAGTGATTTTCGACCGCTATTTCAGCGAGCGGACCCTCTACGAGAACGACGGCGTGGCCAGGCTTCTGGCGGCGCTCGAGGCCCAGGGCTTCATCTACCGCGAGGACGGCACCCTGTGGTTCAGGACGACGGCCTTCGGCGACGAGAAGGACCGGGTCGTCATCCGCCAGAACGGGGAGCCCACGTACTTCGCCGCCGACATCGCCTACCACAAAAACAAGTTCGAGCGTGGTTTCGACACCGTGATCGACGTCTGGGGCGCGGACCACCACGGCTATATCCCCCGCATGCACGCGGGCGTCCAGGCCCTGGGGTATCCGAAGGAGGCCCTGCGGGTCATCCTCGTCCAGCTCGTCAACCTCCTCAGGGACGGCAAGCCCGTGGCCATGTCCACCCGCTCGGGCGAGTTCGTCACCCTGCGTCAGGTGGTCGACGAGGTCGGACGGGACGCGGCGCGGTACAACTTCCTCATGCGGCGCTCCGACAGCCACCTGGACTTCGACCTCGAGGTGGCGAAGCGCCAGTCGAACGACAACCCGGTCTATTACGTCCAGTACGCCCACGCGCGGATCTGCGGCATCCTGAAGACGGCCGCCGAAAAAGGCGTGGCCGTGCCGGCCTATGGACAGGCGGCCCTGGAGCGCCTGACGCTCCCGGAGGAGGCGGCCCTGATCAAGACCCTGATCCGCCTGCCGGAGGTGATCGAGGGGGCGGCGCGGAACCTGGAACCCCACCGCCTGACCTTCTATCTCAACGAGCTGGCGGGCCTGTTTCACAGCTACTACAACAAGAACAAGGTGGTCTCCGAGGACGGGGACCTCACTGGGGCGCGCCTCTTTCTCGTCCGGGCGGTCCAAACCGTCCTGGCGAACGTCCTGGGGCTCCTGGGGGTATCGGCGCCGGAGCGCATGTAGAGCAGGGCGGGGATTGCACCCTGTTTTCCATGAAAGGCGGGGCCCCGTGCCTGATTGTTTCCGAACGGCGGTGGCGCATGGTCGCGAAAAACCGGAAGCAATTTGAAGTCAAACTGGGGAAGACGGGGATCTCGCTCCTGGTTTTCGGCATGGCGGCCGGGCTATTCGCAACCTTCCTCTTCGGGGTGACGGTCGGGAAGAACATCGATACCTATCCCGCGGCCATCGCCGGCTATCTTCCCGGCGTCCTGGGGGAATGGATGGGATGGAAGGCGCCGGCGGCGCCGGTCGTTCTCGGCGAGGCGAAGAAGGAGACCGCCCCCCCGGAAGAGGACGAATTCGATCTGACGTTTTACGATACCCTGAGCAAGAAAAAGGAGGGCGACATCATCCTCCAGCGTCCCGTCGCCCCGAGGCCATCGGCCAAGGACGCACCGTCGGCGCCGTCGGCTTCCCTTCCCGCGGCCCGATTGCCCGCGACTCCCACCGCCAAGGCCCCCGCGACGGCGGGCCAAACGCAGCCGCCGGCCGCGGCGGCCGTTCCCGGTGCGGGCAAACCGGCACCGGCGGGGCTTGCGGAAAAGCCGGTTGCGGGAAAGGAAAAGTTCCTTGTGCAGCTCGTCTCCTACCAGGAGAAGGCCAAGGCGGAGCAGTTGAACAAGAAGGTGGCGGCCCTGGGGTACCTGCCCCGCGTGGAGGCGGTCGAGGTGCCCGGTAAGGGGACTTGGTACCGCGTGGTCCTGAGTGGGTTCGACAGCGTCGAGAGTGGGAAAAAGGCGGCCGACGCCGTGTCGGCCAAGATCCCCGGCGTCAAGGGCGTCGTCCGCCGGGAAAAATAAGAGACGCGGGTCGCCGTCCCCGGGAGGGCTCGGGAATACCGGGTTCGCCGCCGGGGGCGGGACAACGAGAATTGACGGGGTGGTATGTTCGAGAGTCTTTCGGAAAAACTGGACGGCATCTTCAAGAAGCTCAAGGGCCGCGGACGGCTGGACGAGGAGAACATCCAGTCCGCCCTGAAGGAGATCCGCATGGCCCTGCTCGAAGCGGATGTCAACTTCAAGGTCGTCAAGGATTTCATCGAGGAGGTCCGTGCGCGGGCCGTCGGCCAGGAGGTCGTGGACAGCATCACCCCCGGCCAGCAGGTCGTCAAGATCGTCCACGACCGATTGATCGAGCTCATGGGCGGCGGTACGAGCCAGCTCCGCTTCGGCAACCGGATTCCCGCCCCGATCATGCTCGTCGGCCTCCAGGGCTGCGGCAAGACCACGACGGCCGTGAAGTTGGCGCGCCTGCTCGCCGCGCAGGGCAAGCGCACCTACCTGGTCTCCGCGGACGTGTACCGGCCCGCCGCCATGGAGCAGCTCCGGGTGATGGGAGAGAAGATCGGCGCCGGGATCTTCGCCGCCGGAGAAGAACGCGACCCGGTGAGAATCTGCGTGCAGGCCGTCGAGGAGGCCCGCCGCCAGGGCTACGAGGCGGTCATCGTCGATACGGCGGGGCGCCTCCACATCGACGCGGCGATGATGGACGAACTGAAGCGGATCCGGGAGATCGTCACCCCCTCGGAGATCCTCTTCGTCGCCGACGCCATGACGGGTCAGGAAGCCGTCAACGTCGCGAAGACCTTCGACGAACTGCTCGGCATCGACGGCGTCATCATGACGAAGATGGACGGCGACGCCCGGGGCGGCGCGGCGCTGTCGCTCAAGGCCGTCATCGGCAAGCCCATCAAGTTCGTCGGCGTGGGCGAGAAGATCGACGCCCTCGAGGTCTTCCACCCGGACCGCATGGCCTCGCGCATCCTGGGGATGGGGGACATCGTCACCCTGGTGGAGAAGGCCCAGGCGACGGTGGACGAAAAGGAGGCCCGCGAGCTCGAACGGAAGATCCGCAAAAACGAGTTCACCCTGGAGGACTTCCGCGATCAGCTCCGGCAGATCAAGAAGATGGGGTCGCTCACGGACATCCTCGGGATGATCCCCGGTCTGAGCAAGGTCAAGGGCCTGAAGGACGTGACCCCCGACGAGCGGGAACTGGTCCGCGTGGGGGCCATCATTGACTCCATGACCCGCGCCGAGCGCCTCAACTACCTGCTCCTCGACGGCTCCCGGCGCAAGCGCATCGCCCGGGGCAGCGGCACGTCCGTCCAGGACGTCAACCGCCTGATCAAGAACTACATCGAGATGCGCAAGATGATGAAGCGGATGACGGGGAAGGGGGGGCTGAAGGCCCTCCGGCGTGGTAATTTCCCCTTTTAATTCCGGAAAAAGTGTGTTAGATAGCGCGTTCGTTTTGAATCGCCATAGAACACTTCAGGAGGTTAGGACAGAGACGGATGGCAACAAAAATCAGATTAACGCGGATCGGCGCCAAGGGGAAACCCTTCTATCGCATCGTCGTGGCGAATTCCGAATCCCCCCGGGACGGGAAGTTTCTGGAGATCGTCGGGACGTACGACCCCAATCAGGAACCGGCCGCCATTACGCTCGCGGAAGGCCGCGTCGCCGAATGGCTGGCCAAGGGGGCGAAGCCGACCCTGACGGTCTCCCAGCTGCTGCAGAAAAAGGGGATCGCCGCGAAGGTGTAGCCTTCCCGGAGTGCGCCCGGAGCCGAGTCCGTTTCCGCGAACGATGAACGCAGGCGTCGACAGCGAGTGGATGAACGTCAACAATCCGTGGAGGTGGAGGCGATGAAGGAATTGATCAGATACATGGCTCAGGCGCTGGTGGATCAACCTGATCTGGTTCAAGTTTCCGAGGTTGTCGGCGAGCAGACATCCGTCATCGAACTCAGGGTAGCGAAGGAGGACCTGGGCAAGGTCATCGGCAAGCAGGGCCGGACCGCCAAGGCCATGCGGACCATCCTGAGCGCCGCCTCGACGAAATTGCACAAGCGGACGGTGCTCGAAATTATCGAATAAATCGAATAAAGAGATGCGGTTCATTGAAATAGGCCGGATCGTGAAGGCCCACGGCGTACAGGGACGCATGAAGGCCGTCCATTTCCTCGACGATGAGGGGCTGCTTTCGTCCCTCGATGAGATTTTCATCGCTGTCGGGCCGGAAGGGGCCGCCCGGAGCTACCGGATCCGCGCGCTCGAATCACGGGGCGGGGCGTTATTCCTCGATCTCGAGGGGGTGGCGGACCGCGACGCCGCCGGCGCGCTGGCGGGACAATTCCTTCTGCTGCCGGAAGACCAGGCGCCGCCGCTCGCTCCCGACGAATACTACTGGCGAGACCTGCTGGACATGACCGTCCGGACGGAGGCGGGCGAGGAGCTGGGCCGCATCACCGCCATTTTCCCCACGGGGAGCAACGACGTGTACGTCTGCACCGGGCCGGACCGGGAGATCCTCCTGCCGGCCATCGCCGAGGTTGTCCGCGAGGTCGATCGCGCCGGGAAGGTCATGGTGGTTCGCCTGCTGGAAGGGCTGTAGGAGGGGGACATGATCCGCTTCGACATCCTCTCGGTCTTTCCCGGGATGTTCGCCTCGCCCCTGGCCGAAAGCCTGATCGGGAAGGCGCGGGACAAGGGGCTCGTCGACATCCGTTTCCACGATATCCGGGACTATGCGACGGACCGGCACCGCATGACCGACGACGCCCCGTACGGCGGGGGCGGCGGGATGGTCATGAAGGTGGAACCCATCGATCGGGCGCTCGAGGCGATCCTGCCGGACCGCTCGGAGGGCCTGGTCATCCTGATGACCCCGCAGGGCGAGCCCTTCTCCCAGCGCCGGGCGGAGGAACTGGCGTCTCACCCGCGCCTGGTCCTTCTCTGTGGTCACTACGAAGGGGTGGACGAACGGGTGCGCGAGCACCTGGTCGACCGGGAGCTCTCCATCGGCGACTACGTGCTGACGGGCGGGGAACTCGCGGCGATGGTTGTGGTCGACGCCGTTTCCCGGCTGATCCCCGGGGTGCTCGGGAACGACGCCTCGGCCGCCGAGGATTCGTTTTCTACGGGGATTCTGGAGTATCCCCACTACACCCGCCCCGCAACGTACCGGGGCTGGCCGGTGCCGGAGGTCCTGCTCTCGGGGAACCACGCCGAGATCGAGGCCTGGCGGCGGACGGAGGCCCTGAAGCGGACCTTGGCGCGCCGCCCGGATCTGCTGGAAAAGAAAGTGGATTAGGTTGAGGAAAAACGCCGGGGCGCACCGGCGGGATCGAGATTGCGGAATGCCCACACGTTGCGTCAGGTGGAAAGACGGAGGTTGGGCGGCAAAAAATGAGTGCAAACGGGGCGACGGCCCTGTTTCCGATATCCGAAGCGAGGCTGTGAAGAGGAGGAAGGTGCGATGAATGTCATCGAAATGCTCGAAAAAGAACAGATGCGTGGGGACATCCCCGCGTTCAAATCCGGAGACACCGTCCGGGTGTATGTCCGGATCGTGGAAGGACAGAAACAGCGGATCCAGGCCTACGAGGGCGTCGTCATCCGGCGGCGCAACGGCTTGAACCGCTCCACCTTCACCGTGCGGAAGGTTTCCTACGGCGTGGGCGTCGAGCGGACCTTCCCGCTCCACTCCCCGGTCATCGACCGGATCGAGGTGGTCAACCGGGGCCGTGTGCGCCGCTCCCGCCTGTACTACCTGCGGGCCCTGCGCGGCAAGAAGGCCCGGATCAAGGAAGTGGGAAAATCCTGACGGGCGCCCCTCCGGCGCGCCCCTTGCGCCCATGCCCATCGATCCCCCCGGACGCGAATCCGCGAGGCTTCCGCGCCCGTCGATTTCCCCGGACGGGAATCCGTAAGGCTTTCGCAAGCGCCGGATTCCCGCTGAAGCCCGCCCCCGCCGCGGCATGTCGGGGGCGGAAGCCAGACCCCGGGATTCCATCAGGCCGGTTTCGCTTGCGCCACAGCCTGTTTTGTCATGTCGACCGTCCCACATGTCCTTTCGATCGTGCCTTTGTCATTTCGACCGAAGGGAGAAATCTTTAAGATTTCTCAGTCGCTGGCGCTCCTTCGAAATGACACATGAGGGGTGCGATACTCCCTCGAAATGACGTGATGCAAAGGCCTCTTGGCGATGAATGACTTTGAAAATCTTGCCTACGGGGAGGGTTACACGGTCATTGCCGGCGTCGACGAGGCCGGACGAGGGCCCCTGGCCGGGCCGGTCGTAGCCGCCGCCGTTGTCCTTCCCCGCGATTACCATCACCCCGACATCAATGATTCCAAGCAACTCTCCCCCGCCCGGCGGTCGGTGCTCTACGACGTCATCCGGTCGGCGGCCGTGGCCGTCGGCCTGGGGGTCGTCGAGCCGGACGTCATCGACGCCCTGAACATCCTCCAGGCCACGCGTCTGGCCATGCGCGAGGCGGTCCTCGACCTGGACTGCGCCGTCGATTTTATCCTCGTGGACGGCAACTGCCCCATCCGGATCGACACGCCCCAGAAGACCATCGTCAAGGGCGACGCCCTCAGCATCTCCATCGCGGCGGCCTCCATCGTCGCCAAGGTTTCCCGGGACCGGATCATGGAGATCTACCACCGCCAGTACCCGCAGTACAACTTTCTCAAGAACAAGGGCTACGGCACTGCCGAGCATCGCCGGGCCATCGACGCCTTCGGCCTGTCCAAGATCCACCGCAAATCCTTTCACTTGAAGGAGAGGGAGGCGGGCAAAACGACCAAACAAACCGTGCTTCCGTGGTGAGGCACGACAGACTGTTTTGTGATTTCGACGGTGCCTTTTTCATTTCGACCGAAGGGAGAAATCTTTAAGATTTCTCGTCGCTGGCGCTCCTTGAAATGACATGATGCAATCATTCTACAGGAAATGGTCAACACCAAAGGCATCGTGGTAGCTTTGCAGCAAAGGAGGAAGGGGGCGGAATGGTCAGGGGTGATCCGGAAAGCCCGTCGGAGGGTCGGCCGAAGGACCGGCTGGAGGAACAGCCAAGGGGTCGTCCAAAGGACCGGCCGGAGGGAAGGCTGAAGGACCGGCGGCGCATCGATACGGGGAAGGGGGGCGAGACGATCGCCGCGGCCTACCTCGAGCGGATGGGCTATGTCGTCCTGGAGCGGAACTACCGCTGTGTCTTCGGAGAGATCGACATCGTCGCCCGAGACGGGGCCGCGATCTGTTTCGTCGAGGTGAAAAGCCGCCGTTCGGCGCGCTACGGAGACCCGCAACTGGCCGTCACCCGAAGGAAACAGGAAAAGATGATCCGGACGGCCCGGCACTACCTGGCCGGCCGCGGCCTGGAGGACCGGCCCGCCCGCTTCGACGTCGCGGCCATCCGCCTGTCGCCGGACGGCGCCGGCACGGTAGAGCTGATCCGGAACGCCTTCGAACTCAAGCCCTGAAAGAAAACGGCGCCTGATGGCTCAGGCGCCGTCGTTGTCCCCGGATAATTCCCCACGCCGCCGGGCGCACAGCCGGGGCAGGTCTTTAAAATCCGCTTTTGATCACACCCCCATCGTCGCCCCGGAATCGGGGTGGCGGCGCTTACCCGCGGCTCAGGCGTCGCCGCCGTCCGCCTCCTTTTTCCGGCCTTCCTTGTCCGCGCCGTAGTAGCGGCTTCGCATCTTCTTGCGCGACCGCG
>Ga0116161_1002880_pt1 | contig 15849 bp, 17 predicted proteins | sample AD_JPNAS3_MetaG_FD_89877 | JGI IMG/M metagenome (GOLD analysis project Ga0116161, IMG submission 89877) | Active sludge microbial communities of municipal wastewater-treating anaerobic digesters from Japan - AD_JPNAS3_MetaG | ecosystem: Engineered > Bioreactor > Anaerobic > Digestate | place... | reverse complement strand
AGCAGTTTTACCGCAGTTTTCGGCTTAATGAGCGATGGCATATTTTTCATAATATTAGTTATACATATAAACTCTCAAGCAGTTCAAGACAAGTAGTAGAAAAGCAAGAGCAATAATCCTCTCCACAATAATTTTACACTTCTTATTTTAAAAAAATAATCGGGTAATCTTCATTTGCATCATACACTAAACCAGCAGAATCGGTAAGAATATGACCGTCCTTATCAACAGCCTGAATAGTAACTGTTGCGGCTAGAATTGGTTCATCTTCGGGAATACTGCCGAAATCTTCGCGTAAAGAATTAGTATCTCTAATAAGAATCGTATATAAAGTATCAGCGCCGGATGCAATCGAATGACCGAAACTGCCGTTCTCTGTTTTAACAAAAAGACGGATTTCATAGTTCTCCGCATCGTTCACCGGCTCCCAAGAAAACTGCATAGCTTTCTCATAACCCGGCTTTATAACTTCTTCTTCCATAACGGCAAATTTAGGACGTATTTGTATAGCAAATACCGTGTCTTCTCCGACTCCTACTGTAACAATTTCCGGTATATGAAACTTGCCGGCATCTTTTAACTGATAAGCCGAAAAACCGAAAATTACTTTATAAGAAGCTTCCGGTACACCAAAGAAATTGAACAGACCTTCTTCATCACTTACAGCGGAGAACGTATTTTCATTATAATCAAAACCCATATCCATATACATTGAGTTTTCTTCATAGGGCATAAGGTATGCGCTAACACCGGACAAAGGTGTTCCGGAAAAAGTTATTGATCCGGAAACTTTTTTTACTTTTCCGCCGTTTTGTGAACGAAAGGATTCAATCATTTTTAAGCCGTTTCGGGAACGCTGCCATGGTCTTTGTATTTCTATATCGAAAGCCTCTTGTCCTTGTGCAGCAAGCTCTGCCCTATATTCCTCGAACGAACTTATTGTTCTATTAAAAAGTTTTTCTGCCTCATCCAGCATTCCCTTCTCCAGGTACAGATGACCCAGCTCTGCAAGGACACCGTCCGTATCGCTGCACTCATCAAACTTCTCTGATCCGGCAATAGAAAGATAAAAATAATCCATTTCCTTATTACCTGATGCTCTTGCATTTTTTGCAAGGAAGTAATAAGACCGCCTCGCTTGAGATAAGGATGTTAACTCTTCAAAACCTTCAGCCGCTTTTGTAAGGATATCTTCTGCTTCAATATATGAGCCTGATGAAGTAAGAAATAAACCCAATCTTTCATACACATTCCACTTCCACATCTCCATTTTTTGTGCTTCCGCAACCCGGAGTATTTTCTCACTAAAGTTTTCATCGACACGGACAGTTCCTTCTTGATTATGCCTTTGTGAACTAAACCATGGGCCGATTACAATATCCTTTGTGTAGACCGCATCAATACCGTCTGTAAAAGGAAGAGAGCTAAGAATAAGGCCCTGTGTTTTTTCATGAGACGGGAAAAAACGGATCATTATATCAGTTAGCTTATAAGCGCTCTCCATTTCATTTTTCTCGAGACTAACAGATATTGCCCCGTATAAGACCCGGGGTAAGAAAACCCCATAGAGGACTAATAAAAGAACAGAAGCTGTTAAAAAAAAGAAAGCTCTAATGAGCGCAGTCTTAGTTTTCATTACATTTCTCCTCAATAAGAGATGCATAACGGATAAAGGCAAAGGGCGTGTTATTGTCGATTGAGATACTAGAAGGATTCTCTCTTGTAAAAAAACCGGATGCGGTAAAGGTAAACACAGAGAAACCTACAACAATCAGAATTGAAAGAATACAGGCTGCCTGTGTTATACGTAAAAACACAAGAGCAGCTTTCTCAAGCGGATTGTGTCTTTTTTGTAATGCAAAACTGATAACCTCATCTTTTTTGTTAAAATGAATTGAATCAACACTTTTTTTGAACAAATCATGCATAAGGATAACCCTCCTTCTTAAGCAATGCTTCGAGCTGAATTTTTGCCCGCGATAATCTGCTTTTTACCGTCCCTTCCGGAATAGAGAGACAGGAAGAGATGTCGGCAATGGAATAATCATTAAAATAAAATAAGACAATGACGGCTTGTAATTTTTGACTAAGACTTGCGACAGAGGTTCTAACATGCATGAGATCATCTGATTTCTCATTAACAATTTCGGGACTGAATGTATGATCGCCTTTTACCGTATCTGAGAACTCATTATGATACTTTCTTTTTTTTCTATACCGGCTTACCCTATTAAGCGCTATTCTGTACAAGTATGAGTAGGGTTTTGACTCGCCCCGGAAAGGAGAAGATGAACAAATAACCGATACAAATACATCCTGAACAATATCCTGCGCAGTATGTTCATCGCCCGTTAAGAGAGTTACAGCCTTTGTTAATGAGTCTCCGTATTCATCCATCCAATTTTTTACGAGATTAAGCATTACCTGTTTCCTGAACTATTAGAGACACATTCTTTTAAAAAGTTCCATTTAAATATTTTTTTTTACTTCACTCTCATTGTTTTTCGTACAGGCTTTCAATCAGTGCTATTCCGCTTTTTGTTTTAAACAGTTTTTTCTTAACTGAAGAAATCTGATCTGCACTCATTGCATCTTCAAAGATGTTAACTATAAAGTCTGCTTCTATGAGGATTTGATAATCAATCCCTTCAATATTATTGTACGTATGATGATGAGCGATGAGAAATGAAATCCGGTCCAGAACGTCCTCCGGTAATGACAGAGGAGACAGAAGATCCCTTGCAACAGGAGGTCCTTCTATTTCCTGATAGTTTCCTGCACACGAATTATATTTTTTTTCGGCATTGTGAATGCCTATGTCGTGTAAAAGTGAAGCAGCCTCAATTATAAAAATTTCTTCATCAGTGCAGGCCTCAGAGTGTGCAATAAAGGACGCAAACGAAAATACTTTAAGCGCATGATTAATGCGCGGCACATCGCTCCCATTGTAGGAAATCAAGGCCTTTGTAACGGCAGTTATTCTATTCAATTTCAGCTTCCTTAATCATTTTTTCGGTTCTACGGCTGCTTAAAAAACCTATTGCAGACATAAGAGCTGGAAAAAGGATAATCCATAAAACCGCTGTAATCAAGGAAGTTTTCAAGGATACTACAATATAGTCAGTTGACAGATCTTTATTGCTTATAATCTGAAAAATAAAGTATATACAGAAAAACAATAATGCAGAAAACAAATATGCGAAAAATGCTTTCAGCTTTGATTTCTTTTTACCCGTGGTGTCTGATAAAACCATCCCGGAAGGAATAGAACCTAGACGTATAAGGAAAAAGAGGTGGACAATTCCTCCTCCTAGAAAAAATAACATTGAAAAAATACTGATATCAAGTCTGTCGAATACAAGCCCGAACAACATACCCAGAAATAAACAAAATAACACAAAGACAAAACTGTAGTTCCCAGCCTTATCTATACCGGACCTCAAACGCTCATCGCTATTATACAGCGGGCCGAACAGAAGCCTATTCAGTGTATCAGTCTTATTTTTCTTCATAACTTTCCTCCCAGAATAATTCATCGAGTGTCTTATGCAGTTCTTTTGCAATCTTAATGCATAGATTGAGCGTGGGATTATAACAGCCCGATTCAATGAGCCCTATAGTCTGCCGGGTTACACCAACCTTTTGAGCCAAATCTTCCTGTTTTAATTCCAGCATCAGCCGTGCAGCTTTTACCTTATTCATAGAGAAATTGTAATATATAACTAACCTCATGTCAATTATATATTACATACAAAATTTTAATCAAATATCGTGGGATAATCCGCACTCCTGCTATGTTTTGTTCCATTACATTGCGTCTATGATACTTAGTCACGAAAAGTGCATCATCAGCTCATACTATGAATAATCAATTTATATTTTCTTTATTACGCAGCTTTTTTCTTTCCCGCTGCAATAAGCAGGATTAGAAGCAGAACCGGAAACACGATGCCCGCTAACACACCGGTGTTTAAGTTTCCGCCTGAGGCGCTCGAAACGAGACCGACAAGGGTTGGTCCGCCGCCGCAGCCAAGATCGCCAGCAAGCGCCAGAAAAGCAAACATTGATGTACCGCCGTTTTTTATGAGTTTAGAGGCCGTACTGAATGTTCCCGGCCACAAAATACCGACCGATAAGCCGCACAAGGCGCAGCCTATAAAACCGAGAACCGGGAAGGGAGAAAATGAAATGAGAAGATAAGAGCCAATACAGAGCACAATACTCAATTTCATAAAACGCGCAAGATTTATTTTATCGCCGTATTTTCCATAATAAAGCCGTGAAAGTCCCATCATGAGCGCAAATAAGCTAGGACCGGCTAAGTCCCCGATGGTTTTACTAACACCTAAGCCCCGTTCTGCAAACACAGACGCCCACTGACTCACGCCCTGCTCGCTTGCACCTGCACAAACCATCAATACAATAAGAAGCCAAAAAGCCTTTGTTTTAAATAATTCCTTTAGAGTTAAGCTTTTTTCACCATCTGCAATAAGATGATTAATTGGAACCTTTGCAAAGAAAAAGATATTTGCCAGAGGAACTAAGGCCCAAAAAAAAGAAAGAAACATCCAGTTGACAGTGCCGAAAAGCACAAAGAAGAGTGTCGAGATGAGCACTACACCTACATGACCCCAGCAGTAAAACGAGTGAAGGAGGCTCATCGCCTTTTCTTTATTATCAGTAGGACTAGCTTCCACTATAGGGCTTATAAGCACTTCCAAAAGTCCGCCTCCCACGGCATACACTACAACTGCAATAAAAAGCCCAATTGAAGGATCTGAAAAAAATGAAGGAAGCACAGGAAGCAAAACCAGACCCAAGGCAGAGAAAATGTGAGCCAGAACGACCGACACTCGATAGCCGATTTTATCAATAAACAGAGGAGACAAAAGATCTGTGATGAGCTGCACCGAAAAGTTAAGCGTTATGAGCAGTGTAATTTTTGCAAGCGGTATATTATAGCTTGTCTGAAAGGTGAGAAACAACAGCGGTGCAAAATTGTTGATAATTGCCTGAACAATGTAGCCCGTAAAACAGGCGTAGACGGTATGTTTGTAAGTAAGTTTCATAGTTACCCATAATGATATAGTTCTGTGTAGAAATCAAGCATTCATTCCGGCTTTTTTTGCTTTCTTTTGTCCGGTATTTTACTCATACCTCAGCGCTTCACAGGGATCGAGTTTAGATGCTCTTCTTGCCGGTAAAAAACCGAAAGCAAGTGAGACAAGCACCGAGAGTAAAAGAGACAAAGGTAAGGCTCCGGGAGGAACAAGAGCCGGCCATTGAGATACACGCGACACAATTTGAGCAATGATGTATGCCAAGACAACACCCCCTAAACCGCCGGAAAGACAAACAGCCAGCGACTCAAGCAGAAACTGCTGTCCTATCCATGAACCTCTTGCCCCCAGTGCTTTACGGGTTCCTATTTCTCTCGTTCTTTCTTTAACTGATATAAGCATGACGTTCATAACACCAATTCCTGCAACAATGAGAGATAATCCTGCTACAACTGCAATAAACGTTGTAACTAAGCCGGTCATAAGAGACACTTCTTCTATCGCGCTTTTTCCGGACTCAACTCTGAATTTATTTACTCCTTCGCCCCAGTATCCGTGATTCCGTGCAAACACGGCTAAAATAGCCTTTTCGGCCCTGTCTATAGTTTCTTCAGACTCAGCTTCTGCAAGAATATTCCATGCTCTATTTTGACCGCCGAACCTTGTTGCGGTTGAATAAGGGACAAATAATGTCCCGTTATTTGTATTATCATAATTTGAAAAACCGGAAAACAGACTCGTTTCTTCTTTCTTAAGAATTCCTATAACTTCTACCTCGCCAAAGCTTCCTATTGTAATTCTCTTTCCCAAAGGGTCTTCATAATCATGAGATCCCGGTTTCCCAAAAAGCTTGTCGGTGAGGTTTGCTCCAAGGATTGCAGCCCTTCTCTTTTGTACATCATCTTCTGCATTAAACATTCTGCCCCTTTCAAGCTGCAGTTTTTCCATAGGAAAATAATCTGATGAAACACATACAAGACGTGTTACATTTGACTTATTGCCGTAGCCGGCTTGAAATTGGAACTCAGATAAAGGACTCACACCCCTTACAAGTCCGGTCAAATTCTTAATATCTTCAATATCTTCATCTGTTATTGTTTCGGGAGAATCAACGTAATTAGTTTCCCACAAGTAGCGCCAATTTGCAGAAATACTTAAACTGGTCGGGCGTCCGTAAGAACCCATCTCTTTCATAATGATTGTCTTTAATCCCTGCCCTGCTGCAATTACGCAGACAACAGCTGTAACGCCGACAAGAAGACCAAGAGCGGCAAGCAGGGCTTTTCTCATATTCGAAGCCAGTGAATCAAGAGCCTCTGAGGCAATGTACTTTATATTCATTATTCCCTCGCCAGTGCTGTTACAGGATCAAGCGCTGCCGCACTTTTTGCAGGTGTTATACCAAAAAAAAGCCCGACTCCAGCGCTCACAAGTACTGCAATAATTATTGCCTGAGGCGGCATAACATACTGCCATTTTGAAACAAGAGACACAATCTGTGTTATTCCTATTCCAAGCACAATACCAATAATGCCTCCCGTCAAGCAAAGAAAAAGAGACTCTATAAGAAACTGACTCAAAATATCGCCTGAGCGGGCGCCTATGGCTTTTCGAATACCTATTTCACGGGTGCGCTCGGTAACAGCCATGAGCATAACATTCATAATTCCTATTCCGCTTACTAACAAAGAAATTCCTGCTATAAACGCTATTACTCCGGTTACTGCAGAAAAAATTGTCCGTATCATTTTGAGTGCGCTTTCAATGACTTCAATTTTAAACCTGCATTGATCGTTTACCTTTCCATAGGTGCTGTTCAAATAATCTTCTATGTTCTTTGCCGTACTGCTTACAGCATCAACCGAAGAAGCGCGAATCATCAATTCAAATACTTTAGGCGATCCGAACCATGTCCAGTCAATCGTTCTTTCAAGCACCGAGTATGAGAGGAAAACCGTATTTCTGTTTGCTCCGTCGCTTAAAAGCGCTTCCTTCTCAGGATATTTGAGTACTCCTACTACGGTATAATCAAATCTTCCAATAGTTATTTCAGAACCGAGAGCATCCCCCTTGGGGAAAAACTGTGAGGCATAATCCTCTGTTAAGACACAAACTTTTGCTAATGTATCTTCATCGCCTTGATTAAGCGTTCTGCCTGCAAGAAGTTCCCGCGGCCACATATCCCAGTAATGAGGATCAACACCGTATATTCTTCCTTCCTCACTGACCGTTCCCTTCGTTATTTTGTAGCGTTCATTATTTGTACGGACAAAGAGTGTATTTCTGTTTTTTAAGCGGAGTGCCTCCACATCTTTATTAGTCATATAAATCGGGCGCGCCATATAATCAGAAAGTTCCCAGTTGTTATACACGACAATAAGCCTCGCCCCAACACTGTCAGCCTGATCTATGAACTCGTGACTCATCATGGCCCCGGAAGCAATAACGGCAACAACAGAGGCTGTCCCTATTATCATTCCTAAAAGCGACAAAAATGTGCGCAGCTTATTGTGCCGTATTGAGTCTGCCGCCTCATTGATGCCTTCCATTATGGTCATAAAATAATCCTCTTATCGGGCGTCACGTGTTCATCAGAATTTATAAGCCCGTCGCGGATATGCACAATACGGCAGGCGTGGAGAGCAACATCGTACTCATGCGTAACCATGACAACCGTGGAACCTGCAGTATTTAAACTTTGAAAAAGAGCCATAATATCTTCACCTGTTTTTGAATCAAGGTTTCCTGTCGGTTCATCGGCAAAAAGGATTCGGGGATTAATTACAAGAGCGCGGGCTATTGCAACACGCTGCCTCTGGCCTCCCGACATTTCATTAGGACGGTGATGAGCCCGGTCTGTTAAACTGACTCGGTCCAGGGCCTCAAGCGCCATTTTTTTCCTCACTGCAGGTTTTATTCCTGCATAAATCAGCGGCAGTTCAACATTACGTAATGCGCTCATTCTTGGAAGCAGATTAAAAGTTTGAAACACAAATCCTATTTTCCGGTTTCGTATATCGGCAAGATTATCATCAGAAAGAGAAGCTACATCTTCATTGTCAAGAAAATAAGATCCCGCTGTCGGCCGGTCAAGGGCGCCGATGATGTTCATCAATGTAGATTTACCGGAACCCGAGGGACCCATTATTGCAATGAACTCGCCCTCTGTTATTGTTAAATCTATGCCCCGTAATGCTTCAACTTCCGTTTTACCCTGCAGATATTTTTTGCATATATTTTGAAGCTGAATCATAGCCCTATGTTCTCCTTCAAAACCTTCATGCCTTCGCTGAGCATCATCGTCATATCGGATACAACAACATCACCCTCTTCAAGACCTGATAATACCTCAAGAGAGCTGACCGTACTCAAACCTGTTTCAATTTCTCTTCTCTGCAGCGTATACAACACAGCAGACTCAGATTCTTTATTCTCTGATGAATCTAAGACGGCAGTTGAGGCAGCATCAGACTCTGCATCTGATAGTGCATCCGGAACGGCAAGCCACACTGCATACGGCGAAGTTCCGGGGATCAGGGAAGAAGCTGGTATTATGAGACAGGAAGAATTGAGTACAGAAACTATGCGGGTTACACAGGAAGCGCCTGTTCTTATGGGAAAGGATCCTGCATCAATTAAGGCAACCTGAACCCTGCATACTCTGCCGCCGCCTTCGTTCATAATACTTGGCCAAATTCTTCTAACCCTTCCTTTTATTTCTGTTCCAAGCAATGAATCGGTCGTAACCGCTGCAGCCATGCCTTCTTTTATTTTACCAATATCAACTTCATCAACAAACACTTCTGCAATAATCGATGAAAGATCCTCAATTTTTGCAACTATAGACTGAATAGTCAGCCGGTCTCCCACCGAAGCACCTATCTGTGTCACAACACCGGCCGATTCAGCCTTAATAACACAGCCCTCGAGCGCTCTTTGTGCAGCTTCTACAGCAATAAGCGCCCGCTTGTACGACGGTGTCTGCTTAATAAAGACGTCATCTTTTTGAGCATTAAGAACCGGAGTCTTATCTGACCCCAAGCCCTGTGCAACACGAAGACGGTCTTCGGCATTCCTACATGCAAGCCTGGCAGAATTCTGCTGCTCAAGAATTTTTTTATAATCTTCTTCTGCAAGACCGTCCACTTCGCGAAGTTTTTCTGCCGACGCAGCTGCCCGTGCCGCCTGATCCAGTGCAAGAGACGCTCTTTGTATGTCGCTCCGCATTGCTGAAAATTCAAGATACAAGGATCTGCTTATTTCTTCGAGGGCAATTTGAGCCGAGGTCAAAGCTTCCCGTGCATCCTGCTCATCAACAAGGGCAATAATATCCCCTTTTTTTACGGTGTCACCCGGTTTAACAAGAACGTCCTTGACAACACCATTTGTTTTACTTGAAACAACGGAATATGAATCCGCTTGAAAACTTCCCGATGCCGATATTTTCTCTTCCAATGATTCTTTTACAACAGATGAAAGAGGAACAGACATAACAGATGTGCTGTTTGCTCTGTTTATAAATATAAAAGCTAACACTCCTGCTATAAGCACTAATGCAATAATTACAATTGTAAGCCCTCTTTTCTTACCTTTCTTCATGTGTCTCTCCTGTGTGTTTTATGCCGAACAAGTCTTCCGGATTCATCCCAAAATACGTATATACCGATAATGCGGCTTTAAATCGTGAAATTCCTTCATCTTTTAATGCAGATTCTGCCTCAAGAACAGAAAGAAAAGCCCTGTCTTTATCAAGTGCTGTAGCTGTTTCTGTTTCATAGGCGCGTTCAACCTCTTTGTAGCGGGTCTTAGTCTGCGCAAGTATTTGAGAGCGCAGCCGTTCTCTTTCACATGATGTCTCATATTCATCCATTAAACTCTGCCCCTGCTGAGTACTGTTCTGTCTAGCTGATAATTCTTCCTGCACAGCTGCTTCCTGCTTCAAAAGTGCTGCTTCCTTTCTAAGCTTTTGTGCACCCGCAGGAAGAGGAATTGAAACAGAAAGCGAAGCAGACCACGAAGGATCCGAATTCAGTCCGTCTGTTTTTACAAAGGTATTTGGAAACCCGGCTCTTCCGGACAGTGAAAGAACAGGCGCATACTGAGCTCCGGTTAGTACGCTGTTCATCCGTGCAGCAGTAACCTGCAATTCTGAAAGCTGAATATCGCTCGGAGTACCGGAAATTTTTCTTAATTCTTCGGGTCCAATGTGCGGGGGAACAGTAAGGCCGGATATGTCTATACCTTCTATTCCTGTAGCAGAGGAAAGCCGTACTGAATATAGATTAAAAAGGTATTGTAATTCCTGTACCGATATTCTAACCTCATCACAGGCTTTTTGAGCACTGTCAAACACCGAAAAACCGGTGTTGCCGGATTCCCATTGAATTTTTGCAATTTCTGCTTCTTTTTCTGCAAGAACAAGCCGTCTTTGAGCAAGCTGCAGTTTTCTTGAAAGGGATTCAGCATCGAGGGCGAGCCGTAATACAGCATCCAATACAGACAATTGTCTTTTTTCTGCTGCAGTTTTTGCCTGGACATAAGGAGCTTCAATGCTCACAAAGACCGCAGCCTCCGTTAAAGACTGATCAATAAATTTCCCGTTAACAAAGACAGGAATACTTGCAGATGCGCTGATACCAAGATTGTCTGTCTTAATATTCTCGCCAAAGGAAACTGAATAATCAGAGCCTGCCTGAATCTTTGCACCTGCAGGAGCCTGAAATCCGGCATTTATTCCGGCTCCGGCGGCAGGAGTTATGACAGGATCAGAAAATGCTGTACCCTGTACACCGCCCTGCGCAGTCACAGAACCTGAAAATATTTTTTCTCTTCTATCCGCTTGAACTTCTGCAAATGCTGTCTGAGCGGAGATCACCGCACTAACATAATCCGGATTTTTTTCTTTAACAGACTCTAATATTTGTCTTAAGTCCTGTATTTGACCAAAGCATAGCGTAAAAGCCAGCAGGAACAACACTATACCAATACGTTTTTTCAATTTTCGAGCTCCCTATATTATTTAATGTACTTTCATTTCTTACATAAACAAATCGTTCATATATCAGTTACACATCATTAGTGTATTATACTACTAATACACTAATAGTCAATATATATTATTCACTTTTTACTTGATGAATTCGCTAAAGTACCTGATAATAGAGGTGAGAGCAATAAACATCAAGGTGATATTTTGGATACTGAATCTGCAGAAAATGAAAAAAGAGGACCTCCCCAGGATTTGGGTCGAAAGGTCTTTTTTGTTTATCCCCCCAGCGTTGTAAGAGAAGAACTTATAACCCGCCTCATAGACAATGAATACGAAACATATATGATTAAAGATATTAAAAGAGCAGAAATACTTCTCGAAAAGTATCCTACTTCAATCTGCTTCGTTAATATTGACACAGGAATGACAGAGCCCGAGTGGGAATTATGGATCCGAAAAATTATGAGGGAGCCAAAATTTTCAGGAGTGGGCATTGGTATAGTTTCCTACAACAATAACGACCGGCTGCAGAAAAAATACCTCATGGATATTGGAATACAATGCGGGTACATTAAGCTCAAACTTGGAAGAGATGAAAGTATAAAAATTCTCCTTGCTACACTTAAGGCAAACGAAGCGAAGGGCAGGCGTAAGTATGTTCGTGCAGACTGCTCAACAGATACCCTGACCAGTTTTAATTTTACTCATGGAAGACTTACCGTTACCGGCAAAATACTCGACATCAGTGTTATAGGATTTTCCTGCATACTCAATCCTGATCCGAATATTGCAAAAAATACGCTCCTTGAGGATGTCCAGTTAAAACTTAGAGCCAGCCTCCTACGCACAAACCTCATAGTCTTTGGAATGAGACCGATGGGCGACAGAACACTCTATATAATTCTTTTCCCGCCCACTCTTGAGAACCATCAAAAGAATAAGATAAGAATCTATATTCAGAGTGCTTTACAGATTTTTATAGAACAGGACTGCAACGAAGCTTTAAAAAATATGCCGAAAGAAATCAGTAAAAAAGAAGACGCGCTGCCGGAAGTTACTGAAAATGATTTACTACAGGAAGCTGATGAACTTGAATCGGTACAGGAGGTCGACTTTCCGCCGGAATTGCTTGAAGCCGAAAAGAATTCAGATTCAAGCAGCCTTCCTTACTAATTTGTATAATTATCGAAGTAGCCTTGAATTAAAACAATGGGAGTGCCCTTGTCGCCGCTTCCCGACGTTAAATCGCTTAAAGAACCTACAAGGTCAACCAGACGGCGGGGAGTTGTTCCCTGCGTGACCATAGTCCCTACAGAGCTTAGATCCTTCTCTTTTATATACCCCGATATTGCGTCTTTAAGAGCCTGACCGGAAAGATCTGCAAATTGATTATCTGCAAGGTACTTAAGTTTTACCTCATGAGGCTGTCCTTCAAGACCTTCTGTAAAAGCCGGAGAAACAACAGGATCTGCAAGTTCCCATATTCCCCCTACCGGATCCTTAAAAGCACCATCTCCGTATATCATAACTTCTATATGTTTGCCCGTTTTTTCAAATATTTTTTTCTGAATACCGTCTACCACGGGTTTGCATTCGCGCGGAAAAAGTTTAACAGTGGTTTCTGTTGCCTTATTGCTGCCCAATAAACCGTACTGTTCATTCCAGCCGCTTCCATTAACAGATTTATTTAGTATTGCATCTAGGCTGTATACTTTTTTTGCCCCTGCTGCTTTTAAGAGCCGCTGTGTTCTTTTTCTTGAATGAATGTCGCAGCACAAAACATTCTGTGTATAGGGAAGAATTGCTCTGCAGTCATTTGCAAGAATAATTTCTGCTTCACAGCCGGTTTCCCGTATTAATTCTTTGTAATATTCAATGTAATCCACGCCGGTAAACTGATGTTTAACAAAACCGAACAGCTGGCGGTATTTCTTTTCTGATAATACATCGTTCCAAGGATTTACCCCTTTTTGATCAAGCAGATCAAGGTCTACCAGCTGGTTTCCAACCTCATCTGAAGGATAGCTGAGCATCAGATATATTTTTTTAACACCCATGGCAATGCCCCGGAGGCAGACAGCAAAACGGTTGCGGCTGAGTATTGGGAAAATAACACCAATTTCATCCGAGTCAAATTTTGAGCGGATATCCGAAGCAATATCGTCGATAGATGCGTAATTACCCTGTGCACGGGCTACTACAGCCTCTGTTACAGAGACAACATCTCTGTCCCGTATTTCAAAACCCTCATTCTTTGCCGCTGCTAATGCGCTTTCTGCAACAATATCAATTATATCATCGCCTTTTCTAATAATCGGCGCGCGAATACCGCGCGAAATGGTGCCAACCAGTCTTTCCATACTGATTTTCCTCCAGAGAAAAAAAATGATGTAACCGGAATTACACGCTATGGTACATTGATATAATAATTTGGGCAATAGGAAATTTTTACTGTATTTGCACAGTAAGTGACGTTTTCCATGCGTGAAGGGCCGTTCGCGAGTCGCGTTTTCCAAAGGCTGCAATAAGATCAAGCTTGCCGTTTTTCACATATTCTGCACTTTTTACTGCAAATTCAAGTACCGTTTTTCCATCAGCTTCTTTTACAGCAGAAGAAATAAGAACATTTGATTTATTTATGCTATGTGATTTACCCTTGCCGGTTTCCTCCGTAATTGAGGTCTTACCCTTATTATCAAATGCAAAAACCATAAAAGCTCCATTCATTTTTAAGGAACCCAAACCAAGCGAAACCCAGCCTTCTGCCGGAGCTGTAATCGAGAGATAAAGAATTGCGCTGTCGGAGGAGAGGGCAATACCAATATCAGTATTTCCGGCAGCCCTTACAAGAGGATACTCTCCCGGAGCTATGATTCCGTCGCTGACAGGAGTATCCTGCCCCTTAGGAAGAACCTGTGCCGTAAGACAGAACATCATAAGCAGAGTTAGAATACTCATAACAATTTTTTTCATAGCAAATCTCCTGTTTATTTCTTTGTATAAAACTATTTTCTACCCCGGATTCTATACACTATATAGGAAACAAAACAAAACAAGGTCCAGGCAAAAAGTACAAAAGTTCCAGCCGGGTTAAAAGAAACATCAGATAATGAAGAAAGAAAAACATGAACGCAAAGTACGGCTGCGAGCAAAACTGTCATATTATGGGAAGCTCTTACCTTTGAATATGAAAGCTTAAAAGCAGAATATACTCGATCTTTAATATTTTTCATAAATTTATTTTTTGTTATGAAAGTATTTGCAAGAAGAAGAAGAGCTGCAACAATAACCAGAAGCAGGAAAAACCAGGATGCAAGGCCTATAATAGCCTGTGCTGTTTCCAAAGAAAATCCTGCACTTTCTTTAAGAAAACGGTGGACAAGCGATAATGCCAACACTATGAGAGGGACTGCGGAATGCAGTGTAAGAATTTCCTTAACTGATAAAATCCGCTGCAGCCAAAGAGGTCTGGAAATAAGGAAAAGCTGCCCTGCAAGCAGAGTATACGAATAGACACCGAGTGCAATAGAAAGCGGATACACACCCCATGAGGAACCTGCACTGCTCATATATAAAAACGAAGGAAAGAAGGGGAAACAAAACCATAAAATAACAAAACCTGACTTTTTCATGCTATTGAACTCCTTATCTAGTACTATAAACTATATTCTCTCAAAATGATAGAAATTTCTTGCAATTATACTCTTTTTAGATTAGACTTATTTTATATTTTATAGAAGATGGAGTTAATTTAGTTCATGACGAAAAAAGCCGTTTTTTCAGCAATAGTAAAATTTCTAGTTCTTGCTTCATGCGTTTTAGGATTATCACTCCATAGATATTCCTCCAGCGGCGGTTTTATGCATTCAATTTATGGAGCCTTTACCGCTCAAAGTAACATTTGGATCTCATTAATCTGCATTATTTTTTTTATTATGAATGCTGCCGGAATAAAAAAAAATCGCCTGCTTTATCTTATTAAATTTATGTTTACCTCTTCCATCCTTTTAACATGGCTTGTTTTTGCAGTCCTCCTCGCCCCCATTCTCGATTCATCATACATTCTTTCTCCTTCTAATATTTTTCTTCACAGTATTACCCCCATACTTGCGATGGCGGATTTTCTTCTATTTGATAACGAATTTTCGATAAGTTTAAAATCCCTCTGGACTGTTCTCGTTATGCCTCTTATATATTTAGTTTTTGCATTTACCGTTTATGAGCAAAGCGGATCGCTTCCTACTTATTATTTTTTCCTCGACTATAAAAAACTGGGCTGGTTCACGATGACAAGCACCGGCATAGGAACCGGATTCTGGATACTCTTATTATCAGCTGTACTTTATTTAAAAGGTATAATTCTACTGATATTGAAAAACTCCGTTATTCAAGGAAGCTCGGCTGCTCAAGCTCTCCCGTTTCTAAAAAAAAGCACAGTTACTGCAGTATCGGCCATAACAGTAATGGTTCTCTGTTCAGCAGTTTCTACTATAATGAGCCTCATAATAAACTCTTAAGCTCAGCCTTTTTTATTGCCGTGAGCCCCGTGTTTTATGATATAATCATAAACATGAATACTTCAGAATTTAATCCTGACAGTCCTTTTATATACGGACTGGCTTTTATTGTCATTGCTTTTATTTTAGCACAGTCACTTTTTTTTCTTATTCATGCCGTGAAAAGAGCAAAGGCAATTGGAATGGACAAAAGCATTGTATTACGAACAATAGGTTCTACAGCGCTTTTTACCATTGCCCCCGCGGTCTCGATTTTGCTTGGGGTCATAACCCTTGCAAAGTT
>Ga0116161_1002879_pt1 | contig 15852 bp, 6 predicted proteins | sample AD_JPNAS3_MetaG_FD_89877 | JGI IMG/M metagenome (GOLD analysis project Ga0116161, IMG submission 89877) | Active sludge microbial communities of municipal wastewater-treating anaerobic digesters from Japan - AD_JPNAS3_MetaG | ecosystem: Engineered > Bioreactor > Anaerobic > Digestate | place... | reverse complement strand
TGATAATAAGGGGGCTGTCTTTTTTGAGACAGCCTCTTTTTTGTGTCATAACGGGGTGGCGAGTTCCGTGTTCCGGGGTCGCGTGGTCAGGGGTGGCGTGGGTGGGGTTCTCGCTGATTGATGCAGATGATTGGTAAGGATACTCAACCTTGACTGGTGAACCAAAAAATGAAGACAGAGATTTTGCAATACACAAAATGATTTTTACCTTTGTGTGGCATTTTAACTTCCATGAAAACATGTATATTCTATTCTAGAAAATTTTCATCATTATCAAGACATAATATCATTAAACTTTTTATATCATGAGAAATCTGAAAACCATTCTATTTATCTTTTGTTTCACTTTAACACACATTCTGAGCGCACAGGATACGAATCTAAAAATTCATTATAATTTTGAAAACACAGTCGGCAAAACTGTACCCGACGAATCAGGTTCAGGCTATAACGCTACGTTAATGAACCAGGCTTCCGTCATAGAGATGGGGCAATATAAAGTATTGTCCCTGGGCAACGGAACCGGCTATTTGGACATGAAAGCCCGGGCAGGTGAAGCCATTAAGGCATTGGAGAACTTTACCGTTTCTGTGTATTATCGTGTTGACAGTGACGCATCACTGAGCGGTGCCGGATATTTTTTGTGGTCCTTTTCCACCCTGGCAGCCTGCGATGCCACCAATGGACAGTATATCGCTTATCGCCTAAACGCACAACGCATCGCTTCATCTCCCGGCGGCTTTAAAAATGAAGTGGGATATGAGGTGGGCAGAGAATCAGCCAAAAACAACTGGATACATGTACTGTATTGCCAAAGCGGCAGTACAGGCAGTCTTTATATCAACGGCACATTGGCAGGTAACGTTAATTCCATGCCTCAACCTAAAAATTTCTTCTCCAAAGCACCCACTCTCAATTGGATAGGCCGGGCGCCCTTTTCGGCTGACAATTATTTAAAAAAGACTTTGGTGTATGACTTTCGGGTATATGACAAGGCTTTGTCCGCTACAGAAATCAGGGACTTGTCTGCCGTAACCGCCGATTTGGACTATGCTCACAACTATGGGGGAACAGTTGGAAATTTCACACAACTAAATACCGAGTTGATTGCGTGCAACAACACAATTAATTCAGCTTCGAAAAACGACTATCCGGAGATAGCCTTCATTGAATTCCGGGATGCCATCGACCATGCTCAGGCTTTGGTCGACGAAAACAAGGCTTCCCAAAATTTAATCGATCAGATTCTCTCCGAACTTAGAAATGCCAGATCGGCATTCAACCTTTCCAAAGGAGTGAAGTTTGAACCCAAGCCCATGCCTGTCCTTCACACAAACAAAGGATTTAAACACCCGGGAGCCTTGCACACACAAGAGGATTTCGACAGGATAAAAGCCTTGTTGGCAGCAGGAGATCCTACCATTACGGCGGCTTATGAAAAGTTGAAAGCCAATGGCTACTCTCAATCCAATGTGGCTACCTATCCGGTAGAAACCGTTGTAAGGGGCGGAGGTGTAGGCGAAAACTATATGAATGCGGCACGTGGAGCTGCCATGGCTTACCAAAATGCACTGCGCTGGAAAATCAGCGGGGAAAAAGCACATGCAGAAAGAGCCATCTTGATTTTAAACTCATGGGCTGACGTATGTAAGATGGTGGGAGGAGACAGCAACTACGCCTTGGCTGCCGGACTTTATGGATATGGTTTTGCCAATGCTGCCGAACTGATGCGGGATTACGAAGGATGGAAGAAAGAAGATTTTGAAAAATTCAAAGCCTGGATGATCAAGGTGTGGTATGCTCCCAATATCGGTTTCTTAAGAGGCAGGAACGGCACGTGGGAACAAGGGCGTCCGGGACATTACTGGTCAAACTGGGGCTTATGCAATTTAGCATCCTTACTGAGCATTGCCATCCTATGTGATGATGTTTACATGTACAATCAAGGGCTTTCGTTTTATAAATATGACCAGGTCGGCAGTTTTGCGGACAATCGCCCGGCACCCATCGTTAATGACGGACTTACTGAATTTATCGGTAACCTGGTCCCCATTACCCATGCAGACGAACGCGGACCATTTGGCTATTTGGGACAAATGCAGGAATCCGGACGAGACCAGGGTCACTCCCTGATGGCCGTCGGACTGGCTGCAGATGTGTGTCAGATATGCCGGAACCAGGGCGATGATCTGTTTTCATTGATGGATAATCGTTTGGCAGCGGGAATAGAATATGTTGCGGCTTACAATACAGGAGTAAATGATTTGCCGTGGACAGAATATTGGTACCACGATGTGAGAACTGCCATTCACAACTCCTGGAAGATGACAGTCATAAGCGAAGGTGGTCGCGGACAGTTCCGTCCGTACTGGGACAGGATCATAGGACATTATGAAGGTGTTATGGGAGTGGATATGCCCTACTCTCGTGCAATGAGAGAAAAGGAACCCATAGACAACGGTGGCGGAGCATACGGACAAACCAGCGGCGGATTCGATCATATGGGCTTTTCAACCCTGACCTGTTACAGACCCACGAAAGCATCTGCTGAGCAAGTACCCACCCCTATTATTCCAACCATAGAATACAATGGCAATACTTACAATCAGGGTGAATTGGGAGGTTTAGCCAACACCTGGCAGGTGAAAACTCCCGATGTTATCCCGCCGGGAAGTACCATCAAATTCATACCTGCCCTACCCGATGGGATCAATGACACCGGCAACTGGAAGTGGGATTCGGGTGAAACGACCAAAGACTTGCAAATTATGGCTGATAGCAGTGCTGTATATCGCGTTACCTACACCAATGAACATGGGGTAAAATCCATGCAGATTTTCACGATCGCCGTAGCCGGAGATTGCACCTACGAACCCATCATCCCTGAAATTGATGATGGCAATAAAATTATCAACGATACCGTCATTACAGTATTGCAAGGTTCATCCCTGACCCTGTCCATTACATCTTATAGTTGGGGTTGGGGAAGCATCAAGTGGAATACCGGGGCTACCACCAGAAGCATAAAAGTGAATAATATCCGTTCGGACAGGACCTATTCGGTCTTGTACACCAATCAGGGAGGACGGGAAATTGTTAAGAACTTCCACATCAAAGCCAGATTTATGATCCCCTCGATTGTGGTTGACAATGGAGAGGCACAGACAACAAACAGGGTGGTTATCAGAAGAGGTCAAACTGTTGAACTGAAAGCTGTGGTACAGAGAAACACTGCTGATGGTACCTGGCTTTGGAACACCGGTGAAACTACGCAAAAAATCACCCTTAACAAAGTGCAAAATACAGGGCACTACACGGTAAACTATGCATACAACGGAGTGAACTACCCATTGGATTTTCATGTCTATATTCCCATTACCAATAAACCTACGGAAGCAGGAGATTATTTTATCAAAAATGCAGGGAACGGACTTTATCTGACCAATACCGGTACTGATGTGCCCGGCTTCCGGGAGAAAAATGAGGATGATTTAGACACCCAGATCTGGTCTATCAGTAAACCAGGCACCATCAGGTATCAAATTACTTCCAAAGCTGATAACCGATTTCTGAATGAACTGGCACACCTGACTGATGAAACTTTTACATTGAGCAAACATGGATTTGCATTTCATGGTGTGGAGGACGGTAATTTATATGCTATTCAAAATAATACCGGAGGTGGTCTGACATTGTGGAAAATAGGTGAAGGTGGTACCATCGACACCAATGGCGGAAAAACACTTGGCGATTATCCGTTTGAAATTGTCGCAATCGATGAAGATACAAACGGAATTGAACAGACAAGTTTAAATGCAGTTGTTTTCTACCCCAATCCTGTTCGGGATTTTTTGAGATTTCAATTGAAGGACGGATATGAGAGGGCTTCATGTTCTGTCTATTCGGTGGATGGCAGCCTGCTTAAACACAGCATCGTAAACAACATCACGAACCAGATTGATTGCAGAGATCTGCAAAGTGGATTATATATAATGATCATTGATGACGGCGAAAGAATGAGTTCATTTAAATTCTTGAAAAAATAGCTGTTTTGGTTTTAGTTTTTGCTAACTTTGCGAACAAGTTACGAGATTAGTTTCTCGCGGATTTGCGCAGATTGAAATCGCAGATTTATACGGATTGTCGGTTTAGAAGTGTAATTAAATGACGCGATCGATCTCGTTTGATTAGAATATTTGACCCTTTTTTGCTTCAGTCAAGCCAAAAAAAATGAAGAGAAATTGCGAGATTCATCGAATATTAATTTAAAATATGATCATGATAAAAAAAACATTATTTTTTTGCTGTATTACCATTCTGATGGTAACTTCCTGTAAAAGCACCCGCATCAGTTCGGCACAAGCGGAACAGGAGAAAAACCAGATAATAAGCACCATTCATCTGGTTAATAATTACTGGCAATCCAACAACAAACCCCAAACCTGGGCATTTTGGGATAATGCAGCCTATCATACCGGTAATATGGAGGCATATTTTCTTACCAAAGAGCCGGCTTATCTGAAATATTCCGAAGACTGGGCCATTCATAACGAGTGGAAAGGCGCTAAATCGGATAACAAAAGTGAGTGGAAGTACAACCATTACGGAGAAGGGCATAATTATGTTCTTTTTGGGGATTGGCAAATCTGCTTTCAAACCTATATTGATTTATACAACATAGAACCTGCAGACCACAAAATCGCTCGTGCCCTTGAAGTGATGGAGTACCAGATAAATTCAGACAAGAACGACTATTGGTGGTGGGTTGACGGACTTTATATGGTCATGCCGGTGATGACCAGGCTTTATAAACTGACAGGTAATGAGTTGTACCTTGATAAGCTCTATGAGTATTATCAATACGCTGAAAGCATCATGTATGACCCGGAAACTGCACTCTTCTACAGAGATGCCAAATACATCTATCCCAAACATAAAAGCACGAACGGTCTAAAAGACTTTTGGGCGCGTGGCGACGGCTGGTTGCTGGCTGGGTTGGCGAAAATCATCCCTGACCTGCCTGACAGCTATGTACACAAACAAAAGTTCATCAAGCAATTTACCGACATGGCTGCCACATTGATACAAATTCAACAACCCGAAGGATATTGGACACGCAGCATGTTGGATCCGGAGCATGCACCCGGACCGGAGACCAGCGGTACCGCATTCTTTACATATGGACTACAGTGGGGTGTCAACAATGGTTTATTGAAAGAAAAAAACTACCAACCGGCCATAGACAAGGCCTGGAATTATTTGACAAATACGGCTTTACAGGCAAGTGGAAAGGTGGGCTATGTACAACCTATAGGCGAAAGAGCCATTCCCGGACAGGTCATCGATGCAAACTCACAGTCTAATTTCGGAGTGGGTGCATTCTTGTTGGCTGCTTGCGAAAGGTATAGATATTTTGATAAAAAATAAACTTAAATAATTAGATACATTTTACATTTCCTAAGACCTTAAAATATGACAGATTTATAGAAGTTGCTGAAAACTTTCTTTGCATTATAATTTTGAATAAAACAACATCATCAACTAATGTCATATGAGAATTGAAAAGGTTCTAAACATCAATTATAAGTACCTCGCAAGTTTATTTATAATCCTTTTTGCAGCCGTGAACATCGGGGCACAAAACAATGCTTTCTTCCCCGGAAAAGTATGGCTGGATAACAATGGCAGGCTTATCAATGCCCACGGAGGCGGAATATTCTATCACAACGGCACCTATTATTGGTTTGGTGAGCACAAGGGAGAGCGCTCCAATTCTGCCTGGGTAGGCGTTACCTGCTATTCTTCCACCGATCTATACAATTGGAAAGATGAAGGAGTTGCACTGTCTGTCAGCAAAGATCAGGATAGTCCAATCGTAGAGGGTTGTATCATTGAACGTCCGAAAGTGATATTCAATGAGAAGACACAAAAATTCGTAATGTACTTTCACCTTGAACTTAGGAACAGGGGATATGAAGCTGCTAACGTAGGCGTTGCCGTCAGCGATAATCCGACCGGTCCGTACCGGTTTTTGAAAAACGGGCGCGTCAATGCAGGAATATGGCCACTGAACATGACAGCCGGGCAACGAGCTCTGAAAGAACTGCCTGACAGTCATGAATCGTGGACTCCCAAATGGATTGAAGCTGTTAAAGAAGGTTCCTTTGTCCGTCGCGACTTCCAATCAGGACAAATGTCAAGAGATATGACACTGTATGTTGACGACGATAAAAAAGCTTATCATATTTATGCTTCCGAAGAAAACCTCACCCTTCAAATTGCCGAACTCACAGACGATTATCTTGATTATACAGGAAAATACGTCCGTGTACAACCGGGAGGTCACAATGAAGCACCGGCAATCATCAAGAAAGACGGAAAGTATTTCATGGTAACTTCCGGCTGTACAGGATGGGCACCCAATGCAGCGCGTTTGCTCACAGCCGGTGATATCATGGGCGAATGGACGCTGCACCCTAATCCTTGTGTAGGCAAGGATGCCGAACTTACATTCCATTCTCAAAGCACCTATTTATTACCCGTTCAAGGTAAAAAAAATGCCTTTATCTTTATGGCAGACCGGTGGCGTCCCGATAATCCGATTGATGGCCGGTACGTCTGGCTGCCCTTGCTGTTTGAAAACGGCATGCCTGTATTAAAGTGGTTCGACAGATGGGATTTGGACATCTTCGATCAGATGAATCCGGATTTCAGCGAACCCAAAGAGATAGCAGGATATCAACTTGTGTGGAATGAGGAATTCAATTACGAAGGAGTGCCTGATCCTGAAGTATGGACGCATGAAAAAGGCTATGTCAGAAATGAAGAATACCAGTGGTATCAGCCGGACAATGCAGTCTGCAGTAACGGCGTTTTAGTTATTTCGGGACAAAAAGAAGAAAACAGGAAAAATCCCAATTACGAACCTAACAGCAGAGATTGGCGTAAAAACAGAGAATTTATCAACTATACCTCATCCTCCATCAAAACACAAGGGAAGAAAGCTTTTCAATATGGCAGGTTTGAGATTAGAGCCAGGATCCCGACAGCAGGAGGCTCCTGGCCTGCAATCTGGACCCTGGGAGAATCCATGCGATGGCCCTTTTGCGGCGAGATTGATATCATGGAGTACTACCGCATCAACGGAGTGCCTCACATTTTAGCCAACACTGCCTGGGGGAAAGCCCAACCCTGGCAGGCTGAATGGAACTCCTCAAAAATTCAATTCAGGAGGTTTCTCAGAAGGGACCCCAATTGGGCTGATAAGTTTCATGTTTGGCGCATGGACTGGGATGAGGATTTTATCAGGATCTATTTAGACGACCAACTGCTGAACGAAACCAGGCTGGAAAACACCTACAATGCACCGGTAGAAGATAAGATCAATCCGTTCAGGCAACCACATTATATATTGCTAAACCTGGCCATCGGAGGCACCAATGGGGGTGAACCTGATGATGCTGCTTTTCCACTTGTGTACGAAGTGGATTATGTCAGGGTATATCAGAAGAAACCTTAAAAACATTTCCCAAGGCGTTGCCATTGGATGGTGTGCTGCTGTTACCTCACACCTGTCTTCATTTTTTTGTCTTGACACAAAAAAACGAAGCAAAAAAAAGTCAAGACTGCGCCCGCTTCGCTCGAAAAATTAGCGTTCGAACAGCTAAATCGTCCAAACTCGCAACTTCGTTGCTCAGACAATGGACGATTTTTAACGCTGTTCTCACTTATTTTTCGGCTCACCGGACGAGGTCGGTCGCGCACCATCAAACATATTACAAACCTGATGTTGATTTTTAAGCAGGTTCTTAGACGGAACTTATCGATCTGTGTAAATCTACCTGATCCGCGTCATCCGCGTGCATCTCCCAATGTTGAATACAATCCTAAAACTTCACACTTTTAGCTTTTCCGTTGTAGGATACTTTTTTGGTAAACTTTTTCGATTGTTCTGAACCTATACCATTTTTGGTATCTACAATGACGAAATTGAACTTCCTGGACTTCAGCATGCCGGGGAATTCTCCTTCACGGCTGCCTATTGTCAGCGTACGGTTGGCATCATCCCAATTAAATTGGATGGTTGTATAAACACCCTTTTCGTAATTGTAGTTGTCGTTTTCGTCTTCATACAACACAAATTCACCATCAGCTCCCGGATAGATACGTATCTCTAAATTATCCCATTTCTTTTCGGCAGCATACTGTACTTTCGGACCGAAGGGTAAAATAGAGCCGGCACGTATGTACAACGGAATAATGTCGATAGGTACTTCCCTCTGAATGGTCTGCCCGCCTGCATGAACTTCTCCTGTCCAGAAATCTGTCCACGTAGTACCTGCCGGTAAATAAACCTCTTGTGTTTTAATAACAGAGAAGTCTTCCACAGGATCTGCCCACCTACGTCTGTTGGATTTTACGTACATGGGATCAGTAACGGGAGTAACCAGGAACGCCTTTCCAAACATATATTGATTACCAATATTATGAACTTTCGTATCCTCATTAAAGTCCATGAACAAAGCACGCAATATGGAGCCTGAATTACTGGTCACCTGCCAGGCTGTAGAGTACATGTATGGCAACAGTGCATAACGCAGGTTGATGTACTTCTCTTTGGTGTCATACACCCAATCGCCTTTTTTTCCTAAATTATAAATTTCCTTCTTAGCATCTGTTCCATGCGAACGCTGCATGGGTGTGAAAGTTCCATACTGAAACCAACGGGTGTACAACTCATGATAGGCTTTATTTAAAGAACCGCCCTCATAATCCCACAGAAAGAAGCCGCCTATATCCGAGTTCCAATAAGGGATACCGGTTAATGAGAAGTTCAGTCCGGTAGGAACCTGTAACCTCAATGAGCCCCAGGTACAGGTAACATCTCCTGACCAGGTATTGGCGCCATAACGTTGCTGACCGGCAAATGCACAGCGCGTTAACATATACACACGCTTATCTTCTGATACAGCACGTTGATTTGTATATATACCACCGTTGGTCATCAAAGGGAAAGCGTTCACAACACTGCGGTAAGTACCCAGGCCTGTCGGCACATCGAAATCCTTTTCTTGTACATTCAAATGATCCGGCTCGGTGGAATCCGTCCACCACGCATCAATCCCTTTTGAGAATAATCCTTTATTCAGGTGTTTCCAGTAAACATCGCGGGCTTTTTCACTATAAGCATCATAAACTCTTACGCCTGAAAGTTTTGATAAATCAGGAGGCCATACTGAATATGCAGATTCAGGCCACGTGGTAAATTCCAGCAATCCGTCTATCTCTTTTAATTCTTTATATTGTTCGGTATCCGGACCAAAAGAAGCCCAGATTGAAATCATAATTTTGGCATTTTGACTATGAATGTGATCGATCATCTTTTGAGGATCCGGGAACTTGGGATTATCAAAATTCATGGAGTTCCAGTTGGTATTGGGTCCCCAATACTGCCAGTCCTGGATCACACAATCCAGAGGCACACCTAATTTACGGTAGGTGTCTACCACCTCCATGGTTTCTTCCTGCGATTGGTAACGCTCACGTGATTGGAAAAATCCGAATGTCCACAACGGGAACATAGGAGCCTGGCCGGTCAAATCACGAATTTGAGCAATCACCCCATCCGCATTTCCTCCATACATAAAATAGTAATCTATGCAATCCCCCACCTGCGACTCAAAAGACATTTCCTGCGGATTGTCGTTGTAGGTGGTCGGTGAACAATTGTCCCAGAACATACCATAGCCCTTGGGTGACTGAATGATGGGCACACTGGCCAAAAGTGCGCGTTGGCGCATGAAGTGTTGGTGATTACGCTGGTTTAACTGAGCAACCTGCTGCTGTCCCAGTCCGTAAATTGCCTCATCCTTATCCAACAAAAAGGCCTGGCGAACGGTATAAGTCGCATTGCCCGCATCATTAAAAGGTGAGAACTGCGCCCCATAATCTTTTTCTGTAAATAACAGATCACCATTAGGTTTCCGGAAAGAAACACGTCCCGTTACAGTATTATACTCAACCCAGAGTACATCAGTTTTCAAATTAGCCAAATCTTGCTGCGAACTAACATTAACCTGAACCTGTTCGGGGGATTTGATCACTGACAAACTTTTCTTTCGGGGATTTAATCCTTCGGGAGATTTAAAAACACGCACAATACCCGGTGCATAAAACTCAATACTTACATCCATGGACTGCACCTGACCTTTGATGCCTTGAGCTGTCTTTTGGAAATCTTGAGCATTTACAGCTGTAAAAAATACGGCCGACAGCAACAATAAGCTGATTTTTCTTAAAAATTTAAAATGCATAAAATAAAAATTTAAAATTAAATAATTCGAATTGTATTTCAATCTTTAAGTCTGATTGACGAGGCCAACTTATCACTTTTCCCGAAAGAAGGCTTATCGTCAGCATTATATATTATAAAATAATTTTAGAGCTTAGCTGATGATCTCCGGCTTTGATAGAAACGATATACACACCGGCTGAAAGATTCAGTGCTGCCAAATTGATATTTGCATGTTGTACACCGGCTTTCAAAGCTTTAGTCAAGCGGTGCAATTCCCGACCGTTAACATCTACAATAGAAAACGTAATATCATCCGACATGAATGCATTAAAGTTAACCTTTAATGTTTGACTAGCCCGATCAAACACCATCTTCACATCGTGATCAGACTTGACCGGCAACACATCCGTGAGAGGTTTCGTTACCATCTCGTAACTCCTTCCAATGCGCAACTCGTCAAAACTTGCAGATACACCGGCAGTATTTCCGGAATGACAAACTATGCGATTAAAGCCGTTACTTAAGTCAATCGTAATTGAGGTCACTGCTTCAGCAACATCCGGTTCAGCAGAAAGATCAGGATTGATCCACATATACACCGGTACTTGAGAAAGATTAGCTGTAAACTGGAGCTTAACAACAAGTAGCGTTGCAGGCAAATTAAAGGCACTGACCGTACTTAATCCGCTGGCAGTGCCAACCACACTAAGTCCTAACACACTTTTCTCCCAATCTTTTCCAATTAAAAGCCTTTCCTGAGTACCATCAAATAAAGAAATCCCCTGCCAGGTAGCTGCTATTGAGTTTGGATTATCAATCTCCATCCGGAAACTTATCCAGATATCTTCATCAGCAACTGTCCAACCGGGACTTAACTCACGTGCGACACGAAGTCCTTGAGATGAGCTTAAGTTCAATAATAACTTGTTACCCGTCGCAGGTGTTCCTTCACCACCGGAACCACTGACAATCGTGGCATCTGATTGTGTGCCTTCATATACTGTCCAGGGGCCTTTCCATCCATTCCCGGCTTCACCTTGATTATGCAGGCCGCCAACGGGATAGTCAAAGGATTCTGTAACAAAATTTATTTCCGTTTGAGAATCTTCCTTCTCAACAATTAAACGCTCGGGATCAAAATCTACGATCACTTCATTTCCCACGTAATGAACTACTGTATCGAACGCTGTGGAAATATCCGGGCCGATCCCATTGGATTTATCAACCAGAACTATTTTGAATGTGCGCTCCGTAAGCATGCCTTCAAATGAGCCTACTCTTTGTCCTATGGTTAATTTTCCTTCATCATAATTAAATTGGAAAGGAATTTTAGCATAGGCTCCATCTTCGTAGTTATAGGTATCTCCTTCATCTTCATACAGGACGAATTCACCATCAGCACCTTTATAAACACGGATTTCCAAAGGATCAACAGCTTCTGATGCATATTGAATAAACGGTCCCATGGGTATGATAGACCCCGCCTTCACAAATAGAGGTATGATGTCCAGGGGAGCCGGAGCCGATATGTTTTTTCCGCCTGTATGATATTCACCGGTCCAGAAATTTACCCAATCACCTTGAGGCAGGTACACAAAACGCTCTGTCGCTCCCGGGGTTGTAACGGGATTCACCATCAAAGCAGGACCAAGCATAAATTGATTATCTATATTTCTCACCCGGGTATCATTACGATAATCCATGATCAGATGACGCATCATCGTATAATTTTCATGGGTTACTTTTCCGGCCAAAGAATAGATATAGGGCATCAATCTGTAACGCAGGTTATCAATTTTTGCAAGATTTGCAATGGTTGATCGCCTCAATGTGGTAGTCGACACCAGTGATTTTTCACCTTGTCCGTGAATTCTGAATATCGGACAAAAAGCCCCGTATTGAAACCAGCGTACCATCAATTCATTATTTTCCAGAGGATACCAGTCTATATAAAAGTATCCGCCTATATCCGTAGTCCAGTAAGGCATACCGCTCAGGCAGAAGTTCAATCCGGCTGACAATTGAGTTTGGAAATCATACCAGTTGCTGTTAATATCACCCGACCATACTGCGGTCGCATAACGTTGTTGTCCCGAAAAGGCCGACCGGCTGAGTACAAATGCCCGTTTGTCGGGAATATCTTTTCTCCAGCCACGATAAAAACCTGAAGTGTGTTCAATGGGATAGGTGTTATAATAGGTTACTCCGGAACCCTTTGCTGTCATAAAATTCTTGCGTTCAACAGCATCCGGGTACCCCTGAGGCTCATTATTATCAGCCCACCAGGCATCCCAACCATAATTGGAGAATAATTGAGTTTTCAACTGATTCCAGTAAATCTCTTTTGCTTCATCATTGTGCGGGTCGTAAAAATGATGTGACCCACCGCTGGGATAGAGAGCACCTATATTATCAAAAGCCGAGAAATTGCGCGCGTCCCTGTGAAAAACGGGCCAGATTGATATCATGGTGTGAACATTCAGGGCATGCAGCGAGTCAACCAAAGCCTTGGGATCCGGATATCGGGTCGGATTCATGATGTGCGACCCCCAGGGATCAGGTGTCCAGTAATCCCAATCCTGTACAATACAATCCAAAGGAAATCCGTTTGCCCTGTATTTGTTTACCATGGTGAGCAATTCCTGGGCAGAACCGTATTTATCCTTAGATTGGAACAGACCATAAGCCCATTTGGGGAACATGGGAGCCGCTCCTGTAGCAATTCTATACTGATTGATAACATCATCAGGTTCCGGACCATACATGAAATAATAATTGACCATGGAGCCGCTTTCGGAATCAAACTGGTAACGGGAATTATTTGCAATATTGGCTGAAAAGACCGTCTGCGAATAATTATCCCATAACAATCCGTATCCTTTGGTTGACAACAAGAACGGCAAAGCAACCTCCTTGTTTTGTTGGTCAAGGACCACCTGATGTCCCTTGTGATTCATGATCCTTTGCTGATGCTGACCCAAACCGTACAATGCTTCATCCTCCGGAGATTCAAAAACCGCTTTACATTGGTTGGTCTCAAAACCTAAAACAGTTACAGGTGTGATATTTTTTTCAGATTCAGCCAGCAGAAGATTTCCCGCGCTGTCGTAATATTTCAAAAGACAGGTCAGTTTTGAGATCTCTACTACTAACTTTTCAGTTGTGATGGTAATGCATTCATCTGATTCTTCAACTTCAAAGGAAGGAATATCCCAGGTTCTTTCAACTATAATGGAATCTTTCAGGGGCAATGGCGACTGATTGGCAAGTGTTACTTCAACAATGGCCGGAGAACAAATTTTGACTTGCATGGAACCGTTGGGCACAATCATTTCCACTCCATCTTCCGTAAGCCGGTACGATTCTTCCAGCAACTCATAATCAATGGTATATGTTTTAGTTGTGGTACCATCTATGGAAGTAACAACCAACTCAGAAGACAGGATACCTGAAGAGATGTCCACCTCGTCATCACCCGTAACGGTCTGCCCCTCCACCTGGAACAAAACTGTGGGTTTAACTTGTTTGGTACCTGCAGGCAAAGTAGCAGTATAGTGCGTAGTATCCGGATTGAAAGGTTTATTCAGTGAACCGCTACTCAAAGAGATACCCTTCAATTCAGCTACTTTCGATACTTCAAATAATTGAAAATGATCAAACTTGAAGAAACCTTCGTCCCTTTTAGGTGCTACGAGGGGAAACACAAAGCCTTGGGTAGTATTTCTACCACTCACCTTAAATCCGATTTTTAAGGTACCATCCTCAACACGGGTAACAACAGACATGGGCTTAAAAGGTCCATTTTCTGCCGATGACTCAGCGTGTCCGGCGAAAGTATAAGTTTCTCCCAAACCCTCCAAAACTGAAAGATTATGTTCCGAATAACTTGGAGCTGATTCCACACCGTACAACTGTGAGCTTAAATTAGCAAACAAGCGCTGATTTGAAAGGCGATTTACGCTCACTGTTGCCAAGGCTCTGACCTGGTAATAACCGGATTCAAGTCCGGAAATAACTTGCGAACATTCGGCATCAGCAATGCCGTCGTTCCAAATGCCGCAGATATAATTTCCATTTTTGGTGAGATCGCCATCGGTATTGGGACCTAACCAGGAGTATCCGCTTGCTCCGTGCCATGTCCAACCGGATAAGTTGCCGGTCTCGAAGCTTGGATTTGTTATTTTATGGCTCATGTCAACTTGAGCCATCAAGTTGCCCATCACCAACAGTCCGGGCAACACCAATTGCAAGATTGATTTATGTGTTTGTTTCATGTTTGTGTTTTATTAGTAAAAATTTGTGACAGTAATGACAAATATAGCAAATAAACAGGAAGTGAAAGCGGTTTCTATCCAATTCCCATTAACATTTTCTAATCTGTATGTAATGCGTGTAAAAAAGATTGTAGTAATTCATGGCTGAAAGCCCGGCAATTATGTTTTGCAAATTTAAATCAAAGTCCAAAGATAGCAAATTTCAAAGGGTTAGCACAGTTGTATTTCAACAACATTTAAATTATCTTTGCATTGCTTGGATTTTCAGGTGGAACATTATTAACTTTTTTCCTGCACAGATCATGAGAATCAATTTTTTAACCCCATTTTTATTTTTTGTTTGTTTCGGTTTCGTAAATGCTCAACATGCTAATCTCTACATAGATGGCTCTCAAAAAGGAGCCGATGTCCCTAAAAGTTTATATGGAATTTTCTTTGAAGAAATCAGTCACTCCGGCGATGGCGGCTTATATGCCGAGCTGATCCAAAATCGCGGCTTTGAAGAACATGTGTTGCCATCAGGCACCACCTACAGGGATGGCAGGGCATGGGCACCTTCTAAACCCGACTATTTCAGCGGTCAGATAAAAAACTTCAGTGTTTCCTGGGATATCGAAAGATTAAAATATACGGCCTGGAGCCTGGTTCAGAGTAAAGCAGAAGCTTCAATGACTGTTGTAAACGAGCATGTTTTGCATGAGAACACACCTCATTCCATGAAAGTGGAAATCAGCAATGTACAAACAGGTGGTTATGCTGCCCTGCAAAACTCAGGATATTGGGGTGTACCACTGAGAAATGGCGAAGTCTATAAACTTAGATTTTATTTGCGCTCCTCAGACTATGATGGAACAGTTCAAGCCAGGGTAATAGGAGGCAGTACGGTCATGTTGCAAGAAGAATTCAATGTTGACAAGTCAGGTGAATGGAAAGAATACACGGCTGAAATTACGGCAACGGGAACTACCAACACCGGCGTATTTCAATTGAATTTTTCTGCTCCCGGCACTGTTTGGGTTGATTATGTGTCGCTATTTCCCAAGGATACTTATAAAGGAAGGGAGAATGGATTACGCAAGGATGTTGCACAAATGCTTGCTGACCTGAAACCTGCATTTATGCGATGGCCCGGAGGCTGTATTGTTGAGGGCATCACCATAGAAAACAGGGTAAAGTGGAAAGAAACTTTGGGTGATCCCATGACACGCCGCGGAGAGTGGAACCGCTGGGGATACCGCTCCACCTATGGCTTTGGATATCATGAATTTTTACAGCTTTGCGAAG
>Ga0116161_1002866_pt1 | contig 15889 bp, 10 predicted proteins | sample AD_JPNAS3_MetaG_FD_89877 | JGI IMG/M metagenome (GOLD analysis project Ga0116161, IMG submission 89877) | Active sludge microbial communities of municipal wastewater-treating anaerobic digesters from Japan - AD_JPNAS3_MetaG | ecosystem: Engineered > Bioreactor > Anaerobic > Digestate | place... | reverse complement strand
TATAAACTCGAAAGTGGTTTACGCAAGTTTGAAACTTTGCATTTACGAATGTCGTATATTAGTTGCGTAAATAAGACGTTAGCCGTCAGTGTAAAAAACGACACAGCAGACAATTTGCTACTTAAAGACAGAAAAAGAAATGATAAAATGAACAGCCAACCCACAAAACAACACATTTGCAAACCGCTCCAGCCGACACGAAACCAAAGTTTGCAAAAGAGTTGTTTTCTTGCCGACGCACCGCACGAAATTGATACATTTGTAGTTATTTGAAACGGATTTAAAAAATGACAATAGAACAATACATAGACAACATAAATAAACGCTACAAATTAGGTAATGCGACTGAACACACATTTCGTGGAGATTTGCAACAACTGATTGAAAGTTTAATACCAACGATTCGGGCGACAAACGAACCCAAAAGACAGAGTTGCGGAGCACCCGATTACATCTTGACAAAAAAGGATATTCCAGTTGGATTTATTGAGGCAAAAGACATTGGCGACAAAGACCTTGAAGGAGCAAAGAAAACAGGAAATAAAGAGCAATTCGACCGTTACAAGGCATCGTTAAACAATTTGATATTTACCGACTATCTCGATTTTCATTTATACCGTGAAGGACAATTTGTAACTAAAATTGCAATTGGAGAAGTTACCGAAAAAGGGATAAAACCCATAACAGAGAATTTCGAGCGATTTGAAAACCTGATAAAAGACTTTTGTACCCATATTGGGCAAACAATAAAAAGCAGTAAAAAACTTGCAGAAATGATGGCGGGCAAAGCCCGCCTTCTTTCTGAGGTTATTGAAAAGGCATTGACAAGCGATGAAAACAACAGCGAAGACAGCACACTGAAAGACCAAATGAACGCTTTCAAACAAATTCTGATACACGATATTACACCCAAGGGATTTGCCGATGTTTACGCCCAAACTATTGCTTACGGAATGTTTGCTGCTCGTTCGCACGATGCCACTTTGCCAACTTTTAGCCGACAAGAAGCATACGAACTAATACCAAAATCAAATCCATTTCTTAAAAAACTGTTTGGATATATTGCTGGTTTGGAGGTTGACGACCGCATAAAGTGGATTGTGGACGATTTGGTAAATATTTTCCTTGCTTGCAACGTAGATGAGATTTTGAAAAACTACGGAAAAAGCACAAAAATGGAAGACCCAATTATCCATTTTTACGAAACCTTTTTGAGCGAATACGACCCAAAATTACGTAAAGCCCGTGGCGTATGGTACACACCTGCACCTGTTGTAAACTTTATTGTACGTGCCGTTGACGATATTTTAAAAACCGAATTTGATTTACCGCAAGGGCTTTCCGACACAAGCAAAACCAAAATAAAAGTTGACGTACAAGGCAAAAAGATTGAACAGGAAGTACACAAAGTTCAGATACTCGACCCAGCCACAGGCACAGGAACATTTTTAGCCGAAGTAATCAAGCATATTCACAAAAAGTTTGAAGGACAACAAGGCATTTGGAGCAATTATGTTGAAACGCATTTGTTACCACGCCTAAATGGTTTTGAGTTGCTTATGGCAAGCTATGCTATGGCACATTTAAAACTTGATTTGCTATTGACCGAAACTGGCTACAAACCTACCACCAACCAGCGTTTTAGAGTTTTTCTTACAAATAGCCTCGAAGAATACCACCCCGATACAGGAACTCTCTTTGCCAATTGGTTAAGCACCGAAGCAAACGAGGCAAACCGCATTAAAAAAGATACTCCCGTAATGTGCATTATTGGTAATCCTCCGTATAGTGGCGAAAGTGCCAATAAAGGAGATTGGATTATGAATCTTATGGAAGATTACAAAAAAGAACCTGGTGGTAAGGAAAAACTAAAAGAACGTAATCCAAAAATGATAAATGATGATTACGTTAAATTCTTGCGTTATGGTCAACACTTTATTGAAAAAAATGGTACTGGCATTTTAGCTTTTATAAACCCACATGGCTTTTTAGACAATCCAACTTTTCGAGGTATGCGTTGGAATTTACTTAAAACATATGATAAAATTTATACTATTGATTTACATGGTAATTCAAGAAAAAAAGAAACTTCAGATGATGGATCAATAGACCAAAATGTATTTGATATAATGCAAGGCGTTTCAATTAATATCTTTGTGAAAAAAGGATTAAAGAAATCTAATGAATTAGGTAAGGTTTATCATTTTGATTTATATGGGAAAAGAGATTCAAAATATAATTTCTTAATCGAAAAAAATCTACAGTCAATTCAATTCAAAGAATTGATTATTCAAAGTCCTATGTATTATATGGTACCTAAAAATTATGAATTAAAAGTTTCTTATGAAAACGGAATAGAAATATTTAAGCTATTTAACTCATATTCCTCTGGTGTTAAAACCTCTAATGATAATGCATTAGTGAATTTTGATTCATCATCGCTAGAATTAAATATTACTAATTCCTTTAATATTGAAATTAATTTGAATTGTATAAAAAAATACAGCTACAAACCCTTTATTGATAAGTATATTTATTTTGATGACAAATTAATAGGTAGAAGTAGACGAACTTTTATGTCAAATTTCATTAACAAAGAAAATTACGCTTTATGTTTAATGAGGAACTTAGTTAATACAGAAGATTATAATACCGTATTTATTTCAAAAAACATTATTGATATAAATTATTATGGCTTTCAAACATATAGTTTAGCACTCTATCTCTATCCCGAAAAATCCACACAACTTTCAACTGTGAAACAAGCCGTACGAGTTCCAAATTTGAATGAAGAAATAGTAAATGAGATTGCTAAGAAATTAAACTCTACGTTTTCTTCAGAAAAAGAAACAACAGAAAACACCTTTGCACCTATTGACATTTTGGATTATATCTATGCGGTTTTACATTCACCAACATACCGCGAAAAATATAAAGAATTTCTAAAAATAGATTTTCCGAGAGTACCGTACCCAAAAGACAAAGACACCTTTTGGCAATTGGTAAAATTGGGTGGAGAAATTCGGCAAATACATTTATTGGAAAGCCCAACGGTTGAGAAATACATTACGCAATACCCGATTGATGGCGATAATGTGGTAATCAAACCAATTTTTCAAAACGGAAAAGTTTACATTAATGACACTCAGTATTTTGATAATGTTCCCGAAACGGCTTGGAATTTCTACATTGGGGGCTACCAACCAGCCCAAAAATGGCTTAAAGACCGAAAAGAGCGGAAATTGGAATTTGAGGATATTTTGCACTATCAGAAAATAATTGTGGCTCTTTCGGAAACAAACAGGTTAATGCAAGAAATTGATAAAACTGAAATTGAATGATTCCTAATGTTTTAGATAATACAACCGTTTCGCTTTTAGAAGATTTACAAAGGGATTTCGATATTTCTTTCGAACAAAAGAACATTAACTTTTGCGAAGTCTTTCAAAAAAGTGGCACAGCAACCATTTATTATAATCCTAAAATTGTTGATTCTGCCTCAATTGCTCATGAATTGTTACATATTTGGCTGACACGTTTTAATTACAGTATAGGGAATCATATTTATTTGTGTTTGCAATCCGATAAAAAACTGAATAAGATTTTTAATAAGTTCCTATGCGACTACATTACAAATTGTTGTGACCATTTTAAAATGTACCCAAAGTTTATTGGATTAGGTTATAAACCTGCTGATTTTTTAACAAACAGTTTGGAATCTAAAGCAACATTTAAAGACGTAAAACGGATTAAATTAAAGTTTTTGGGTTCATATAATTCAAAAGCTATTAATTACTATATCGGTTCTCTGTTTTCAATTTTCGCTGACCATGTTGATAATGATTACTCAAAACAAGTTTCATATTTAAAGAAATTGGATTCTGATTTATTTTCAATCGTTTCTGATTTTTGGAATAAGTGGGAAATATTTGATATTGAAAATATTGATGCTATTTATAATTCAGATTTAGATTTAACGAATAGCTTTATTGACAATATGTCTGATTGGGTGGAAAATAAAAGAATAATATGAAATTCCAACGCTTCACAGCCACACACATTGCCAAGTCGCTCGAAAAGCCAACCGCACGCCCAAAACTTGTCAAAGAGTGTGTCTGTCCCAACGCACGGCAGTCCGAAACGAAGTAGCAAATTGAAAGAAAAAATGACAGGAAAAATAAACACCGAACGGCTAACAACGTGTATAAAACATTTGGCAGTCAGTGCGTTATCGAGCGGCACAGCTCGTATCAAAAGTAGTTGTAACTTGACAGGGAAGTGCTTCGAAATGCCAAACGTTTCATACACGCAAACGTTACCACCAATGCTAAAAAGACAGACGACACAGAAAGACAATGACTAATAATGGACTCGACATACAGACCACATCAACCAAGCAGACAGACTTTCAAACTGACCGTGTTTTGCTGTTGGGACAGGTGGCAGAAAAGAAAGAAAAAGCCAACCCTTCGCATTTTTTAAAATTTCTTTTAACCAACCCGCATTGCACACATTTGGTTTTGCCCCAAACACAAGCCAACGCTTCGCAAAACCAAAAGAGTGCAATTTTTGCAAACATACCTTGGACAGTATGAAAGATTGGAAGCAAATATTATATGACATTTATGCCCCAGAAGTTGGTTCTATTTGGGCAGCACCTAATGGAATTTGGACTAATTCATTTGCTTCTAATAAATCTGAAACAGACTTTCATCCTTCTGTAGTAGGAAAAGTAAGTTCTTGCAGGACAAGCTGCCAAATTGTTCCTGGAACCTCAAAAGATTACAGAAAAGGAAGTTGCGTTTTTAAGGTGCAGTTAAATACTACTGACCCGGCTTGTCCACTTTCATATTTTCTAATTGATCTTTGGATGACATTCAGTAAAAGTGATTTATTGACATTGAAACAAGGGTGGAATGGAATCGAAAATTTAAACGAGGTACAGTTAAAAGCTTTCAAACAACAAGTTAAATTCTGCAAAGGCATAGATGTTTAAAACTGAATACATATACGAAATATTATCAGGGCAACTTTCAAATGAGGGTTACAAACACTTTATAAGTGTTGTGTCAAATTTTGTACGTAAGTATAATTGGCCTAAATCAATTATTGTAAGCAGTGAAACAAATGCAACTAAATTTTGGTCAGCAGACGAAATAAAGGAGTTAACACATCAATTTTTTGAATGGTCATTAGCTAAAGGAAAATTTGATAATCTAAACAAGATACCTGAGAGCTATTTGTCGTATTACTTTTCTCAAATTCTCATATCTTTTGTTGCTAACCGTATAAAGGAAGAACAGCAAAAAGAAGGCTTGAGCTTTGAGAAATGCAGAGAATTAGTTATTTCAATATGTAAGGAAGACTATATTAACAATACGATTGAAGGGAAAGATTACGTTTTTACTAATTCTTTCTCAAAAGACGACCTCAAACCATTGGAAGATATTGAAAATGCACTTACTTATTTGTCGAAGATTCCCATAAAAGTATCCACTAAACATTTCAAACCATTAGTGAAGATAGCCATCGAAGATGTTTTCAATTCTATTGAGACCCCAATCTCACTAAACAAATTAACTATAGCTGTTTTCAGTTTATTCGACCAAAAAAGCTTCAATATTTTAGAAACAAAGGAAGAATCGATTGCCATAGAAGAAATCGCAAGGACAAGTATAAAGTATGACAAGATTATTCAAAAGCTTTTATATGGTTTGACAAAAATTGATGCAAAGTTAATTTCCCACTTTCTTTTCCAGAATGAAAAAGAACAATCTTTGGCTGAACTTGCTGACTTATATAATATACCTAAAAGCACATTCCATCATAAAGTGGATACTTTTAAAAAGAAAATAGCTTTTAGTTACACTCCTGAAAATGAGCAGGATGGAATTCTATTCATACAAAATATTTCAAAAGCTTTGGACGAACACTCAAAGTAAGGGTATAGTATCATTAAACAGCAAAGAATGAAACCCATTATTCAATTTCTAAAAAGTCAAGTAGACACCTTTACAGAAGATTCTGAAAAAGTTGTCACAACAGAAAAGGATATTGAAACATTGACAAAACTGTTTATAAACCGCTCCAAAACTGTAAACCAAACAAGGCATCTCAAAATACAACCACGAATTCAAAGAAATCAAATCTGGACAGTCAAAAATGAATACGATGATTTTCAAGGTATTTCACAAAAAACATCGCACCCATTCATCGTATTGATAAATAATGATCCTGATGATGTGGAAGGTGAACTTTCTGTCAGAGTTTTAATAATCAGCCCATTCATTGAAATGGCTACCCCAAGCGATGAATTATGCAACGACCATTCAATAATAGGATTTCCATTTTTGGTTGAAACTTGGAATGACCAGCCAATTCTTGCAGAATTACTAGATGAATATGTTGGCTACTATGAACTGAAGTCAAAATCTTTTGCAAAGTCAGAAGCTTTCGAATTAGTAAATGAACCCATTACTGATTATTTAAAAGCAAATTCTGAAACTTTATCTGAAGCCCAACAAGAGTTTAGAGATATTGAAATTTCAAGAGCTAAATACATAAACCACTCTGTCCTATCGTTACTAAGTTTCTTGGAGAACAGACAAAGCCAGGATGCAGGGGCTGTAATTTCAATATTCGGCAAGACAGGATATCCTAAATTCTATATTGATCAAACTCAAAAAGAACCAACCCTTGCACTAGCAGCAAAATCTGGCATTGACGGTGAAGACAAGTATCTACTTTTAGATAATGAAAGTCTTCCGTTTAAAATTTTTATCAGAAAAAACGAAGATGGATTTGTCCTATCCGTTTACACAGCAGATAAGCTAAAATTAGTTACAAATCATAATAAGGAAATTACCGGAAAATCAAACAACGAGAAAACGGTATTTGCAAAACTTCAAGCAGGAAAGTACACTCTGATTTCTGAACAAGTTAAAGAATCCATTAAAATTAGATTGAAATAATATGTCAGCATATATCCCATTAATTAAGACGACAAGGTGGATTGATTTAAGTCCAGACCATAAAAATTTACGAAAAGAACTTGAACAGGACACTTTAAAAGCGAGTGTGAATAAAGAACAAATACAACCTATTATGCTCCAAGGGGCTTTTGGGATAGGTAAAACTAATTCACTCTATTACATATTTCACTATGGATGGTGCAAACTAAAAACTCCAACCTTCCTTATTTCGCTTGACGAAATAACCAAAGCAGTAAAGGATGTTGCTTTAAAGCAGCCAACAGGCAAAATACAAAATGACCAATTGGGACCATTCATAAACAAGCTTCTTTTAAGCCAAATAGAAGCCCTAAAAAGCGAAGATTGGTCAAGTTTGGATAAAATATTCTTTCCTGAGTTTAATGGTGGTGACCTAAATAAATATCTTAAAGACTTTAAGCAAGTCGAAGTTATTGAAGATTCAAAAGCTCATTTGACTTTTGACAATACCTTCTCCAAATCAGTTATTTTAGAAGCAGTTAATACGAGCCAAAGGCCAATTCTGTTAATCGATGAATTCGAATCTAAATTCTATGAATTAAAGAAATACATTGAAACATCAGGAGGCGGAGTATTAAGAGAACTTTTTGACCAAATTGTACAAGACACAAACCTATTCTATTTAATTATAGGGAATGGTCCAGCTTCTGGCTATGAAATAGCTAAGGAAAGAGGAGACAGTAGTTCAGATAGTGAGACTGCTGCAAACAGAAGGTTAAAAACTAAACCGATTCCATTTCCAACTTCCAATTTATTACAAAGGTCTTTCTTGAAGGATGACCCTAAAGGCTACATTAACTTTATTTGGTGGCTTTCAAGGTGCAGGCCAGGTCATATCCTAAAACTTAGAGATGCGTTGGGTTCAATTGAAAATCTGAAATTGCTCAACACAAATGAGTTAATCACCAAATCGATTTTTAAGGAGCCTATAGATGAAGGAGGCGAAGCTGTTTCATATCTTAAAACTCAATTTTTCAACGAGATTAATGGTAGAATTCAAGCAGCTATACTTGGTAAAGTAATTACCGAATTTCAGCCTATTGAATTTGATATCAAAGAATATAAACAAGATTTAAGGGAATGTGTTTCTTACTTTTTATGTAGTTCAGAAAATATTAATACTGAAATCGACTTAATTCCAGTTTTAAGAGAAGATTTGTATTCTATTCACCTTAAGAAATATCAAGAAGAAGGCAAGTTTGATTCAGTAAATTATATAGAACACATACAACCATATTTTAGCTATATCTTAAGTGGTATTTCTGATGCTGAAGGAAATATTGCATTCGGGATGATTAATGATTCAAAACCAGATGAAGTCCTTGCATCAACTTTCCTCAAACCATTATTAGAGCTTACTTATGACTTTATAAGTCTTTATCAAGACGATTCTATTAAAGAAACAAGAGAATCATTAGACTTCATATTAAACATAATTAATCAAATAAACATCTCTGAGGAGACAGGTGAACTTGAACTCTTTATCCCTAATATCTTTGATAGGTTTGAAAAGTGTAAATTATTAAGGAATGATAAAGTATTTCTTCAGTTATCATTATACGCTATCAGGGAATCAATTGAACAGCCGATTGGCTCCCCAAAACTCAAGTATAAAAATGAACAAGCATCAGCCCTACTTGCAGATGTAAATTTAAAAGAAGCATTGCCATTAATCTTCCATAAAGAAGAAAATCTTTATAATTACTTCATTCCTGCACTCTCAAATGAAATCTTAGACAAATATTTAGAAGATCTTCAAAAGCATCTTTATGCGAGCTTTTATGAAAAGTTTCATAAAGACGGTGATATTGTAATACGAGTTATATATTTCGACAAGAATCATAAGATTGATGATTTCAGAACCAATCTATTATACAAAGATGGCGATTCTAATCATCCAGAGGCGATTTATTCCCTAAATAAAATTGATGTAGTTGATTTAGAGTCATACCAGTTAAACTTTGGTAGTCAAATTAGGGATTACATTGATTCTGTTTCTCAATTAGGAATAATTGGTGTATCAAGAAAAGAGCCTGCCATTTTTAGTCTTGTTAAGGATGAATCGATTTTAAACCTTAAGGACATTATCAAAGTCATTGGTGACAGACCTTGGACTGAGAAGAAAGAAACTATTCGAACAATTGAGCACTACAGAAAATTACTATTCGATGGAGATAATTCAACATTCAAGTCGATTCATAAAATTGCGAATGAAGAATATAAAGCTAAATTGACAGAGTCTGTTTGTAAGCAAGACGAATACAGAAGCAATATATCTGATTTATCATACCTTGATAATATAATTAAGGACGAATCAGAGGCATATGATGATTACACTCTGAGTTTGGCTTTATTATTTTTATTTGAGAACAGGGAAGCAAGTCAAGACCTTAAAAACCTTCTAAAAATAGCAAAAGATGTTTACAAGGTAGAAATAGATAAAAGTAGTGACAAGAAAAATGAATCATTAGAATTTAAAAATCTACTTCAAATACTAACCAAAAATACCCAAGCCCTTGGACACCACATTAATAATTTTGATTTAGAATCAAATTTTTTGTCCCGTTTATCAAATTTCACAACTCACATTAGTGAAATTGATGCCTTTAGCAACACAGAAGAAATAATTAAGTTTCTCGCTGAAAATGCTAAAACAACATTTTTGGAAAGTTATAATTCTGTGCTAGGAACGGTATTAAGACCGTATATAATTAACACTATATACAAATTGAATTTGGTAAAAACATTTCCAATTATTACTTTTCAGGAAGAGCTAAGTGATTCAATACTAAAAGTCAAACAAAGACTTTCACAAGTAAGAACTGACATCGTAAATGAAATTGCAGAATTTAAGGAATTACTAGAGGAGGATAAAGATCTCAGCAATTACGTTAAAATATTAAGCAAAACTCTTGACAGCATTAATCTTATTGAAAAAATAACCAAAGAAACTGAAAGCCATTCTTTGTCAATATTATTTAAAATAATGCTAGGTCACTGTGAACTAGTGACAATTAATAGTGAGGAATTTCTTAATCAACTAAAATTGATTAACCAATCTATTTTTAAAAACAAAGAGAATGTATTAAAGTATCAAGTACAAGTTGATGAATTTTACAATGATCCATTAGCTGAAAAGCTTATTGACCTTAAATTTACTCCAAAAAGAAATCGGGAATATTTTTGGAAAGCAATTTTCCTAAGATACAATATGAAATCTCAAGACTCATATAACAAGCTAATTTCAGTTGTTGAAAATAAATATGCCTTAAATCCATTTTCTAATCATTTAATATATGATGCTACAGTAAAGAATTTTCAGCAATCCTTGAAAGACGTCTTTGATAAAAAAGAAGTTGAATTCAAAAAGACAATTTCAGAAATGCAGGAAATTGTCAGACAAGTTACTACCACTAAACAGCTTCAAGATTATATAGCACAACTTTTAACTCCAGTCGAAGAATGATAGACATTTCAATATATACTGAGAAACTTGACATTGCACTTAGACAAAAAAGCAATGCAACCTATAGTAAAAAAATAGCTAGTGAATTAGCCAAACCTGAATGGCAGCAACAGCTATTTGAACTTGAACGTACCTTTAGTAAAGTTAAGGATGAGCAAGACTTTCAAAAATATCAAAATACTTTAACAAAATTATTTGATGATATTTACGAAGTAATCACAGCCCCTGGCGTAGATGATTTTATTGGATGGTTGAATGAAATAACGAATGACAAAAATAATGCAAATGCCAGAAAACTAAGAAACTACCTAGTTGAACATTATTCTGAAACAAGTATTAGTGAATCTATTGAAATTATAATTTCGAGTAAACAAGTTTTAGAAATTGAAAATTCAATTTTCGCCAATCTTATAAGCGAGGTTTCAAAAGAACTAAAAAAGGCTACTACTACCTTTTTAAATGACCCAAAACAATTTGAAAATAATATTGATGATTACTTTGATTTAGTTAAATCAACTCTTGACGGATTGCGGGAAATAAATGAATTATATTATACTAAACCCAATGAACTTTTTAGCAACGAGCAAATCGATAATAATATTGATTTCTATATAGATATCGTAAGCCTTGTCATTGAGAAAAACCAAAGTACAAAGCCAATTAACGATACTGATAACAATCTTGGTCTAATTGATAAAATTAAGAATCGAATAAGTGACATAAATATATGTATAGTATTATTATATAAAACCAAAATAGCCAACTCACAAGACACAACGCTTCAGAAGCTTTTTCTAAAGTTTACAGAAGATATGGTAAAATATGAGGGTGGGGTAAAAAACAATCTTGAGGAGTTTATTGATAATAAATGGACTGAATTAGAAACGAAATATAATACGATAAATGAGTTTTTTGAGAATAAACAAACTATTTCTTATGATTCAAAGTGGGATTCATATCTTAATAAAGATGAACTACAATCAATCATACTTCAATACAATTCACTAATTAAAGATAATATTCTTGACACAATTCTAACAAAAAGCGTTCTGAGTATACAGCAAAGTCTTACCAGTAAATCAAAAGCGATAAATGACTTTGAAAGCTATTCAGCCACTGTGAGAAATAATATTCTCTTAGTATTTAAGGGTTCTTTGTCCGAATATGAATCTAAGAACTTAGCGTTATTAGATAGTTTAGTAATTTCAAAACCAAGCATAAATTCAATCATCACTGAAATTAAGGAATCTTTAGAAGGTTTGAAGAATGGTATCAAATCCTTGGAGAGGGCAACAGATTTAATTTCTTACTTAAATGAGGACTTCTTAATTGATTTAAATACAAACAATGACATAACTGCTTTATTCAGGAAAGCACTTAATGAGTCAGGAATGTCAGAACACTTGAATTGGTTAGAATCAAAGCTAAATGGTGAAGACAACGGAATCGTTTCATCTCAAGACTTTGGGAACTCTAATTTAATAAAAGAATTACTTGACAAAGGGCTTATCAAAATTGAAATACAAAAGACTTTTTAAATGGCAAACAATAATATACAATTAGTTAAAGCCCTAGATAAGATACGTTTAGGAAATTTATATGTCCACAATGATGAACTTTCTGACGTTAATTTCACAACACCGTCTCTAAAAAGCAGAAAGGTTTATTTAGTTGAAACACTTGCGGTAATTAATGCCCTAGTGGATAGAGGTACAATGTTATTATATGGTGGACACGGTGGCGGCAAAACAACTTTAGCAAAATATTTAGGTCAGGTATTTTACAAACTTTCAAAGGATGCAATAGAAGATTGTATTCTTAGGGGGCATCCACAATTAACAGAAGAAAAAATTCTAGGTAGTTTAGATATAGCTCAATTAACTAGAGCTAAAGAATTAAATGCCAACAAAAAAGTTGATGTAATCTGGAATGATTTTGTGGATTCTCCTTGGAAAATTATCGATGAGTTAAATCGACTTTCACCTTATGCCCAAAATATATTGCTTTCTCTGCTTGCCGAAAGCTCAGTCAAATATCACAATGAGAGCAAGAGGTTACCTAACTTTTCATTGTATGCAACAATGAACCCAAAAGACGAAGGTAATTTTATAATGTCTTTACCTTTTCTTGATAGGTTTGCATTAGCCTTACCTATTACAATGCCAGATTATGAAAGTCTTAGCACAATTGGTAAAAAAGATAAATCGTCTAAACAAGACGATCTTGCAAATTATCTAAATGCTTTTGATTTAAAAATAGCACAAGAAGAAGTAAAAGACATAAGATACTCCGAAGAAGCAGAACTTTTCATAAATGTTATAATTTCCTCATATAGACTCTGTGATAGAATTTCGAAAGAATCAAATGACTCAATTACTGTTGAAAAAGGACTTTGCAATGGCTGTCATTTCAATGCTCCAGAAAAGGTTTGCAATAAGATAATCCACCCATTAAGTGTAAGGGTAAAAGAAGACTTATATCGTTATGGAAAAGCCTTAGCTTGGTACTTAGGTGACACTGAAGTGCAACCGAATCATATAAAAGTTTTAGCCCCCTATATGATATGGCATCGTTCATCATTGAGTAAATCATTCAAGAATGAACTAAAAGAAGGAAGATTTGAGTCTGGTATTTTTTCTTTAAATATTGAACTTGACTCAACAAAGGAATTGATTGAGAAAATTTCATTTGAATTTGAAGGACTTTTACCATTACTCAAAAAATTTGAAAGAGTAAAAAAAGGCAAATTATTGTTGGAGGAATTTCACGATTTTGTTAAAACAATTAAGCAATCAAATAACAATTTTTTGATTACAATAAAAGAGATTGTACCTATTCTTGAGCAAGCCTACGTCCCAGTGTATAATGAAATAATTGGTTACAATAAAAAAATAGAAGGCTCTCAGAACTTAGAAGAGCTCGGCAAGTTAAAACAGGAACTTTCGGACAGATACGATATACCCAATCGCCAATTTTTAGCTGACCTAATAGAGAAAGAGAGAAGAAAAATTGGTTCACAATCATTTTCTGAAATTAAATTCAAGATTTCATTCGATAATTTTATCGAGTTAGTCAGTAAAGAATGCTTTGACCTTTACAAACTGGTTAATTCAAGGTTTAATTCAGACTTTAACCCCAGTATTCGAAGGGTTGAAGTGCTTTCTGACATAAGCGAATCAGAATACAATTTGACTATGGAGAAAGTTAGTGAAGGTGGTGGAAATTACAGTCTAAGGTTTTTATATAGAGGAAATTACGACAATCCAATCTGCAATTTTCTAAAACAAAATAATGTTGGATAATTATGAGATATATAAAGAAAAGGCTCTTGAAGCTTGTAGGCAGGTATTCCTAGGTGAATACAATCGTTCTATTGGCATACCATTGCCAAATATTGATTTTATTTTACCAGATTCAAATAATTACAAATCTGGCGAATATTACATTCGCATTGGAGACACTTGGCAGATTCATTTAAACTTCGGGCTACTACCCACAAGCTATAAGGATTTCCAAGAAGAAGTGCGTGTACTTACACGTCACGAAGTGGAACATTATATTTGTTGCCCTTTTGATGTTCTTACCCATTTTCGAATGTTGAAAGCAATCATTGACACCTATCATCAATATTACTCACACCACTTAATTGATATTGTTTCCTTATCAGGAAGTCTTGCTAACCAAGCAGCAGACATAATCATTGATACAAAGAACTTTTATCGTCATAAATCTGAAACACTTAAAAGCGAGATAGCCTGGATTAAAAAAGGAGGCTATGAATCGTTTAAAGACTTGCCGAGGCATTCTAAGTTAATGTTTCTTACCAAGGAGGCTATTTGGAAAGAAAGTTTAGAGCTTTCAGAAGATGATGATGAACTAATTAACGAAGTAAATTCATTAGCAGAAAAATTTGTAAAAGAGGGAATTGATAATAAAGGTTTATTCATTTCAAAGACTATTGAATACACTCATTCTTTTTTTAAGTTATTTGAAGAGGATAAAAAGGAAGAAAAACAGCAATCAGATTCATCCACTGATTCAGGTAAATCAAATGAACAGCAAAATGACCAACCTAAAATAACTCCAACTAAAGATTCTCAAGAAAATGGGAGTCAATTTGTTTTTCAGTCACCAGACAAAATTAAAGAAGCACTTATTCAATTAGCACAGGAAGCATCATTAGTGCAATTTGGTCAAATATTGTCTGCTGCAGGCCTCTCATCCTTAACAGAGAAAGAGAAACAGAAAATTTGGTTTGATGCTCAAAACACTGATATAATTCCAATTATTGAACAATCTCCTAAAGGCTCAAATGACAATTACTCCTATCCTACATCTTGGAAATTGGGAGACCCTATAGAAGAAATGGATATGATGCTTTCTTTCTCAACTTCTCCTGTGATTATTCCCGGTGTAACAACAAAAAAATGGGTGCAAAATCCTGTATATAGTGCAGGATCTGAAAAAAAAGATACAGACCTTTTATTAATAATAGATACGTCTGGAAGTATGGGAGCAATTACAGATCCCAAATCTAATTTACACCAAGCAGTATTAGCCGCTTATGGTATCATAAAATATTTTGAAAATAGAAAGAATCAAATAGCATTGTTAGGATTTTCAGACAGAATTACAGCAAACGTAGATTGGACAAAAGACTATGATTCCATTAGAGAAAAACTTTTATTAAACGGTGGAGGTGGGACAAGCTTTCCAATAGCCAGAATCCAGTCAATAATTGAAAGTTCCACAAATCCGCTTGTGACTGTGATAATAACTGATGGTGAAATTCAGAACACAAACCAGACGATTGATTACTTCAAAGAATATTTAACTAATGGGAATAAACTTTTCATCTTTTTGCAAGACAGAAAATCTACAATTGAACACTATAAAACGCTTACTAATTATGGAGCCAAGGTTTTAAAAACATTAACAGCAAATGAAATGAGAGATTCAGTACTAAATGAAGTTATATAGCCAATGCATTTTGCAAGCACATTTAAAAGCCACACAAGCCAACGCTAATCCAAAGCTTTTAAAAGAGCTTGCAAAGCCAACCCAGAGAAAAAGAAATTTTAAAAAATGCCCAACCGCACGACAAAAAGACAATGAAAATGATAGCAACAAATAGACCGACAAACCACCCCAGACAAGGAAGCACTGGTGGTAACAGGCGTTTGGCTCAATGGCGGGTGACGTGGTTAATTGAACATTCTACCTCGCATCAACTTTTGTAGTGTATTGACAGTTTTGTGCTCCGAAATCCGCCACTGCGCCAAGCGCCAAAACGTTATGGGCAATTTGAGACAAGTTAAAACCATACCTGAGAGATGTTCTCTGTTTGGGAGAAAAAAATAATAGAGAACTAACAATTTTGTCTATAACAGGAGAAAAATTTGACCTGAACACT
>Ga0116161_1002859_pt1 | contig 15909 bp, 20 predicted proteins | sample AD_JPNAS3_MetaG_FD_89877 | JGI IMG/M metagenome (GOLD analysis project Ga0116161, IMG submission 89877) | Active sludge microbial communities of municipal wastewater-treating anaerobic digesters from Japan - AD_JPNAS3_MetaG | ecosystem: Engineered > Bioreactor > Anaerobic > Digestate | place... | reverse complement strand
CTTCTTGTTACATTTATCCCAACTACTTCTGGGGTTGTCAGAAATGATGTTGGATCTTCTTGTTTTACAGATGTTGGATCTTCTTGTTTTACAGCGGTTTTCTCCATAGAATTATTTTTACTTGCTTTTGTTAATTCTATATTTCTTCTCAAAGCTTTTCCCCAATTCCAAGGAGTTAAAGACTGAGCAAGCCCTTTTCTTGGATCTAACCCATATTTTTTAGATAGTTGTCTTCTAACATATTCTCTGTTTTGGTCAGATTGAGTTTTTAAACTTTGAGCTAAATATAAAATATGATCTGCAGAAGCAGGGTCAAAAACAGAAACAACCTGAGCGACCGATTGAGCTAATCGGAATAAATCTTTAGTTAATGCATATGTTTTAGATATTCTTCCAAAAATTTTATTGAAATATGCGTCTCTTATGAATTGTTGGAGGCCTCCCAATCCAGCCCCAGCAATTGCACCAACGCCAGCAAAAGGAGCTCCAACGCCAGTTCCAATTGCTCCTCCAGCACCAGCTCCTGCACCAGAAATTATATTCTCCATATACTCTTCAAGATCTGACTGCCCTCTAATTGCAACTTTCACATTTTTATTTCCAAGGATTTCACTTTTAAACACCAATAAAGCCTCTTTATCTATTTTTTCAGCCTCTCTATGAAATCCAATATGATCAATTGCATTTGCATATAAAAGATATTTTTGAATTAGTTCTATTTTTTCTTTTTTATTCATTTAAATCGCCTGTTTGTTTTTTAATTTCTAATAATAAATTTTTAGTTTTATCATCTATATCTTGTTCGATGTTTTTATCTCTAATGTGGTTGATAATTTCAGCGATTTTATCCATAATAGGCTTAATAGAAGATTTTATAAAACTAGGCCCTTTTTTAAAATCGCTAATATTTTCAACATCATCTATATTTTCTGAAAAAAAGTTAATAACATCCTTATTAGTTTTACAATCATTTAAAACGATTTTCTTACCAATATCGCTTGCAGATTTAAGAACGCTAAATGTTTTTGCAGCACCACCATATTGTGCCTCTTGAATAATATCATTTTCTGCTTGATGTAGAGCCAGTCTAACTGCTTTTGCATGTTCATGCAATCCTGCTTTTCTAAATAAAAACTCTAAAGCTAATGCATCTTCGATTAAATCTTGATCAATATAGCTCATATTTTTACTCCTTTTCAATAAATTATAGTTATTTATTTGTTGTTAATTTACCTTCTTTCATTGTATAATAAAAGTCGAGGTGATATAATGAGACATTCTTTCAAAAAAGGCAATAATAATTTTATAATAAAACTAACAGAGAAAATTAATAATAAAGTAGATGAACCATATAGACAAAAGTGGTATGATGTTATAGATAATATTGTATCAGAAAGTAAATTAAACCTTGATAAAGTAGAAAACATTATTAGTAATATTTTGCAAGATTATATGCAAGAATCAGTAGAAAATATTATTGAAGAAATAAATAATAGATATTGTAATGAAGAGGACACTTTTATAGATAGCGATGAGGTTGATGTTGATCATTTAAAAGGAATCGTCAATGAATGGGAACAAATAGAAGAGCAATCTCAAAAAGCAATAGGTAAAAGCATATCTATTGCTAATAATGTTGCTATTTTAAAAGGCGACGAAGAAAGTTCTTATGAAATATCGAATATAGATAATGTTGAGATTATTGATTTAGGCTTAGATATGGATGAAGATCCAAATATTTTTAATGATCATGTTGATAAAGCGAACTATAGATGTGTTTTCTGCAATAGTAAGAATATTTTAGTTATATCTTCAACTGAAGCATTTTGCAATAATTGCGATAAAAACTTTTTAGTTGCTAATAAGTCTAATGTTCTACCACTGAAATAACATCTCTATTTAAAATAACTATCCCAATTCTAAAAAGGCAAGATATATTATATACATCTTGTCTTTTTTCTATTTTAATTTTTGGTTGAGATTTTGCTACTTTCCCTAGAATATTTGATGCCCCCATAAAATAAACTCTATTTTTGTTTACTCTATTTTCTGGACTAAAAATAATAGTTCTTATATTAAGGTTATCAAAAGTTTCTTTTTCTGAAAGATATGCTTTTGTATTTGCTAATATATTATCTACATTTTCATTTTCTCTTTCAATTAGCTCAATGGCTTGATTGATAGATTGGTTATTTATTTCTTTTTCTATTTTGTTTCTTTGAGATCTAACTGCTTTATTTAATATTTCATAAAGAATATTGCCTTCCCATTCATTTTTACTTTTAGAAATATGGTGATAAATCTCATATTTATTAGCATTAACAGGAAGATTTTCTATAATATATTCAATTTCAAATATTGGAAGATTGATTATATTATTTTCAATAATAGAATTCCTTGGAGGAAATAATTTCATCATTAAAACATCGTGAAGAACTGCAACTGTTATATCTGGTTTATTATCATAAGAAATAATATTAAAAAACTCATCGTCAAACGATATATCTATTTTACTTAAACAATAATCTAATGGTGATTTTGAGTTATTTAATTGAATAATAATTTCTTCTTCAGAAATTTTTTGATTATTGTCTAAAGATATATTTTTAATATTAATATTTTTATATATTTTCTTAAAAGAATCTGGATAAATACCTAAATATTTATCTTGGTCTTCTTTTGTAAAAATGTCGTTATTGATCATGGTTCTCATCCTCTTCAGTTATTAAAAATACAGGATCTTGTTTTAATTCTTGAATTTTAATATTTATATTACTGATCATTTTTTTATTTTCATGTAGTTGTTTTGCAATAGTTTGAAGTACATCAACAACATCAAATAAAAGTTTTGTTTGTGTTATGCTTATTTGTTTAATATTATCCATAGAAGGTTCTTTTTTTTCTAAATCTTCTATTTCTTTTTTATATTTTTCTAATTTTGACATATTTTAAAATCCTGTTCCTTTCCTTTTTCTCCACAAGATAAACATTTAATATTTTTTATTTTTATTGGCCCCATTGATGGGCTGTCGATTCTCCATATACCTTTATCTAAGTATGTATTAATAGAAATTAGTTCAACATCAAAAAATATTTGAAATCTATTTTTATTATTACATTTTGGACATTTTATTTCATCTCCTAAGTTTTCATTTAGAAATCTTGGGAGTTTTTCAAAACTATTTCCTATATGTTCTGATTTTTGAAATACTTCTTTTTTTATTTTCATATTATATTTTTATCAATTAAATCTTCTAAAATGATATTAACTGAATTCATCTATAATGTTATATAAATCTTTAGCATGAGTTTCTAAAAATATTTTAATATCATTGAAAATATTTAATCCATCTCCATCTTTTTGTTCTCTAATGCCATCTTGAATAATTTTATCTGGAAGCGGCAAAAAATATATAATTTCATAATCTTGAAGGCTTTCAATAGATAATTCGTAAATTCTAACCAATGTTGCTCTTTCATGTTTATCTTTCTGACATACTCACCACGCTAAATCTGTGGGGATTCTTGCGACTCAATGATCACAGAGTCCTGCCCGGACTCATATTTTTCTAAATATATTTTTAAAAGGATGCCAATTCATCCTACAAGCTAAAGCATGTGGTTTTCTTGACATCGTATCAGTAATTATCTTTCATTTGTTTTTCTAATTTAGTTTTTCCATCATAGATTAGCATTTGTTGATGGATATTATAAATAGGGCCGTATTTCTCTAAATAATGTCTTGCGTATTCTCATGGGACTTCTCTTGTTTTATTTGCAATTTTCCATCTTAATAATTGAGCAATTGTTGTTTTTCCAGAGCTTGGTGCTCCACATATGTCTATTACTTTGTTTATTGATTAAACTCTTGATATATTCCTAAGCCTAATCCTTTTATATTAGACTTATTCTTTTTTATTTCTTCTTCTAAATTTATATTATAATCTTTTGGGAAAGGTCCCCCAAGAGAATTTAAATCCAGTCCAGATTGGTCTCCAATTATTTCAGTTCCTATATTAAAATCTAAAATAACATCTTTTATTTCTTTATGAGATAAATTATAAACGGGGTTCCAATCAAACATAGAACATGAAGGAGAAACCCATGCATTTTTTATTTTTGATTCACTTATCCCAGATAATAGAATTGCATCATTCCTATCAGAAATTCCTTTTAATACGGTATTTCTTATCATTGAAATCATTTCATATTTTTGCATATCTGTCATAGTATAGTGAAGCTTTTCTTTTTCAATTCTTAACAGATCTATTTGTAAGAATAGAGTTTCAGTAATTGCCTTGCTTATATCTACATCACAATATTGAAAACCATAAGTTTGGCACATTGTTGAAAATTTATGTGGCGACATAGAATTTGAATAAGACGAATAGATATTTACGCATAAAACATTATGAATATCAAAGCATTCTATTGCAGATAAAGCAACAGCCCAAGATTCTATGCCGCCTAAACCTATTACAAAAAAGTCTTTATTTATTTTATTTTTACATTTTATTAATTCTTCTTTTATTATATTTTTATTCATGGTTATAGATTGTATATTTTGATTTATTATTTTTAAATATTTTATTTGCGACTTCAACGACTTGTTTTTTATTAACTTTCTTAATTAAATCTATCATTTCCCAATGGAATGCACTATATTTATCATCTTCTAGTATAAAATTCCCCGCGATGTTTCTTGCTAAGAATCCTCCATTTTCCAAATTTCTTATGATTGATCCAATTATATTATTTTTAGATTCTTCTAAATCATTTTCTTGGAATTTGCCATCATTAACATTTTTTAGAATTTTTTCTAATAAGTCATTTGCTTTTTTAATATTTTCTTTTCTACTATGGAAATAGAAAGAGAAGCATCCAAGATGATCGATTAATATTGAATTAAAACATCCACAGCTATAGCATAGACCTTCATCATCTCTTATCTTTTTAAACATGATAGAATTATTATATCCTCCGACCATATTATTAAGAACATTTAAAGCAATTCTCTCTTCTTTTAGCATATCTTCTGCATTATAAGGCATAGCAATCATAGATGTTGATGATTTTATATCGTCCCATGTTTCAGAGTTATCATAATTATTTTTATCAAAGTTAGTGTCTCCAAAATTTCTTTTTAAAACAGTGGAGTTAGATCCTCTTGTTTTTCTCACAAATCCATGAGCTTTTTTATACAATAATTCTTCTAATTTATCAGGTTCCGGTAAAGCTCCACATAATGCAAGAACAGTAGTTTGTGGTCTATAATAACCTCTTAAATATTCTTTCATTCTAGTAGATGTGATATTTTTAACAGATTCTTTTGTTCCAGCTATTGGAAACCTAAAATTATGATTGGGGTATAAAAACCCACAGGCTTTTTCAAAAGCTTGATTAGATGGATCGGATTCGCCTTCCATGATTTCTTCAATAATAATATTTCTTTCAATTTCTAGAGCGTCTGAATTAATCAAAGGTTTAAAAATTAAATTCTCCAAAATAGAAAGAGTATCATCCAAATATTCAATTTGAGTCCACATGTTATAAGAGGTATAGGAAACAGAGGTTGCAGCATTAAAATATCCACCCCTACCAGAAATCATTTTATTCATTTCATCTTTAGTATAGTCTTCTGTTCCTCTAAATACCATATGTTCTAAGAAATGGCAAATCCCTTTGTCTCTTTCTAGTTGTTCATCTCCAGATCCAACTTTTACTAATGCATAACAATATATACCTTTGTTCCAAGGCTGGTCTATTGTTATAAAAGTAAGTCCGTTTGCTAATTTTGAGATTTGTACATTTTCTGGGATCATTAAAGTTTTCCTTTCCCTATTTTTGGTCTTTTCGGTCTGTTGCTTTCGAGATTTGCTTGTATAATATAGGTAGACATTTCTAACAATAATTTCCTTGCCTCCTGCAAATCATCAGAGTTGGGGAAAGAAACATCTATCTTAGATAGTATACGATATATATAATCATTAAGCAAGATTTTATCCAACAAAACATCATTATTTCCCATTGATTTCACCTCGTTTTCATCATATTATACAATAATATGCCCAAATACGGAGGGAAGATGAGCAATAAATATTTAAAAGAATTATTAATGCAAAATTTTCAAAGCCATAAAGATACAACTTTAACTTTTGATCCTGGCGTCAACATGATTACTGGAGATAATAGTTGTGGAAAAAGTTCTATTATTAGAGCAATTAGGTTTTTGGCTTATAATAAACCGATTCAAGAGGTTGAAACTAATCTCTTAAGAAAAGGTAAAAATTCTCTTATTATTAAAGCAACAATGAGTGATGGTAGTTGGGTGATAAGAGAAAAAGGCAAAGATGTTAATAGATATATTATATATGACGATATTATAGCCAAAGATTATGGAGGCCCATTAGAACTAAATAGCTTTGGAACATCCGTTCCAGAAGAAGTTGGAAGGGTTCTTGGGATTTCTCCTGTTGTTTTATCGAAGTCAAATGATGTTGAGATTAATATTGCCTCTCAACATGACCCAGCATTTATGATTTCTCACAGCAGTCCAGAAATAGCAAGGTGGGTTTATTCATTAACTCACATGGATGATTTAAGGCATGCTATAGATGATTTAAATAAAGATCATCGTAAAGGAAATGAGAAAATAAAAGATTATAATAATAGAATTAAAATATTAAACGAAGAGACAGAAAAATTTTCCAATATAGAAGAAAGAGAAAATAAAGTTAAATTATTAGAACAATCTAATGAAGAAGTTGGAATTTTAATAAGTGAAATAGAGAAATTATCAAATATTTATAAAGATGTTCAAGACCTCAAGTCTAAAATGATTCCAACACAAAAAAGAATTTCTTTCATAGAGAATAATTTATCTTACTTATCAAAAGATTTTATAAATGAAATTGAGAATAATATAAAAGATTTAGATTTTCTTGTTTCGTCTCAATCTCAATTAATCGATCTCAATTATAAAATAGAAAATAACAAAAAAACTATTGATAAATTATCTCCAGCTAATAATATTGATGAAGAGGATTTAGAAAATAAAATAAAAAATATTAAAGAACTTTTAGATATTTTTAATTATTTTAATAATGTTCAATTAAAAATAGATAAAATTAAAAAAGAGTCTTCTGAAATAGAACAAAAAACTAAAGAAATGTCAATCGAATTAGAAAAAATACAAAAAGATATTTTTGGAGACAATAATACTAAATGTCCTGTTTGCGGTTCAGACATTGATGATAGTTTAATCGATCATATAATCGAGGAGATAGATAATGGCAAAAATAAATAGTCGGGGATTATATATAGCGGATCCTCATTTTACAGATTCGTCTATACCTAATAGAAAAGATGATTTTTTAGAATCTTTATCTTCAAAATTTCAAAATGCCTTGGAAATAGCAAGAGATAAAGAATTAGATTATTTTGTTATATTGGGCGATTTATTTCATTCTCCTGATCCTTCTGGCACAGTTAGAAACAGAGTTATTAATATTCTTTTATCAGGGAATGATTCTAAAAGATGGCCATTTGATATATTTTTAACCATTGGAAATCATGATATTTTTGGCCATAATATAAAAACTATAGATAAGACAGCGATTAAAACTTTAGAGGCTGTTAATTTAATTAAAATATGTGATAAATCAGATAAGTATGGGATACATTTTGGACATTACAAACATAATATAGAAAATGAAAAAATAGATGTTGATAGTCCAATTATAGCAATTCACGCTAATATTGTTCCAAATAATTTTTATAATTCTGTATTGATAGAAGATTTCCATGTAAATGAGAAGAATAGAGTTGTAATTTCTGGGCATTATCATCCAGGTTATAATTTAATCAGTCATAACGAAGTATATTTTGCAAACCCAGGATCTTTTGGAAGAATTTCTACAACAGATTCTAAGCATGAAATTCAAGCTTGTATTATTGAATTAAAAAATAATGATTTAGAAAATATTGAATATATACCAATCCCAAATGCTAAAAAATCAAATTTTGTTTTTGATTTAGAAGTTATTCAAGAGAAAAAAATAAATAAAATTGAAATAAAAGATTTTATTAATACAATTAATGAGGCAAAAATAGTCATTAGTAATGAATCAGATGTTATTCAAATGATTAAAGATTTTGGTGAAGCGTCCAAAATAGATGAGAAAATTGTAAACGAAGCTATAAAAAGAGTTAATAATCAAAAACCTATGGAGGAAAACAATGAGTGAATTTAAAGAAAAATATCAAGATTTAATAAAAAAATATAAAAACATTAAAGAAAAAAGAGATAGTTTTATGAGTGAGCTTTCTGAGAAAAAAGGCAATATGGCTGCTTATGAAACAGAAAAAAAAGAGTTAATTTCAAAATTAAAATCAATGGGGGTTGACCCGAAAAAATTAAAAGATACAATTGACAAAAAGATGGAAGAGATTTCAGAAAAAATAGATAAAAATATTAAAATTTGTGAAGAGTTAGAGGATATCTAAAATATGCTTGATATTATAAAACAAAAATATAATAATTTATCAAATAAAATAAAAACTGAAAAAGAAAAAATTGGAATTGAAAAAGGTAAATTAGACCAAATTAAAAAGCAAATAGAAGATGAAAAAAAACATTTAGAAGAAGTTCAAGAAAAACAAGAATTATATCAAGAAACTGCTATTTTTTTGACTTCTCTTCTTGAGAAAAATCAAAAAAGCTTAGAAGATGTTTTTAGTAAAATTGGAAGTTCTTCTATCCATAAAATATTTGGAGAAGATAAAAATCTTTTATTTTTATTTGATAAAGCAAAAAAGAAAAATCCTTCTGTCAATATTAAAGTTTCACAGCCTTTTGATGAGACTCCTGGCGAAGAATTAATTACAGATATTATGGATGCAGAAGGTGGAGCGATGGTTGATATTGTTTCTTTAAGTTTACGTCTCGCCATGATAGAATTAGTTAACCCAAAACAAACGGGACCTATTTTCTTAGACGAAACATTTAAATATGTCGCAAAAAACGAAAGTATTAGATCTGCTGGGGATTTTCTGAGAGAAACTTCTGATAAAATGAATAAACAAATGATTATTATTACTCACTCTCCTGAAATTCTTCCTTATGCAGATAAACTTTTTATTTTAGAGCAAGGGCCAAAGAAAACAGTTATTGTAAAGGAGCAATCTTTCAATGAAAAAGATTAAAGTTGACCCAGAAAAATTACCACCAGAAATATTAAATTTATCAAATGATTTAATTAAAATATTAAATAAATCAGTAGATTCTAATTTAAATAATCTTTTATACAAAAAAGAAAATAAATCACAAAATTGGTCTGATTTAATATTGAAAAATTCTATCCCCGAAGATATTAATGATTGGTCTAGTAAAGATTTTGCTCATTGGTTTGCAAAAGAGCTTAATAGTAAAATAAATATACCTTATGTCATTGAATATAGTAGGGATTGCTCTTCTATTAAAAGGATTAAAGATAAATTTATCTCTGTTGGTTTTTCTGGGAATCAGATGGTCAAAGATTTTATAGAATGGTGTATTTCTCAATACAAAGAGATTAAAGAAAATTCAAATAGATTTGACCTTACTATTTTACATGATTATATTAATCAATTCCTACAAGAAGAAAATAAAAACGAAGAAATTCAAGAAAGAAAATTAAATTTTGATATATTACAAGAAATGAATAATGAATGCGTTAGTAATAATGGAAAATCTATGAATATTTTACTTAAAAAATATGGACTGCCTTTAACTTATCAATATTATAAACAAAAAGGATATGAAATAGATAAAATTATTGAAGGGATTTCTTTACGGTTGTATCATTTTAAAGAGAAAGATATAGAGACACTCAAAGAAATTGCAAAAAAAAGTATAGATTTTTCTCCTTATCCAAACTGGTTTGGACTTTTAGATTGGAGACTTAAATATATTGATATTTTCAAATCTTTAAAAACAATGAAATGGTGGAGGGAGCAGGACTATTCTGGCAATTATGTTGTTGAATATGAAAACTTTAAGGAGAAATAAATGTTAAAAGTTAGCAAGATGAATGCGAAGCAACTTGAAGACGAACTAATTCACGGCCCAGAAAAAGATATTATAGAAGAAATAGATGTTTCTATTCGTGGTAAAAATAAAATAATTCAAATCATAACTCAGGACGAAGAGAGAGTTATCTATAGATTAAGACAGATCTCTAAATCAATGTTCAGAAAAAGCGTTTTTTGGACTTGTGCCTCTGGCCCTTTTTTTTATAATAATAAAGATGAAAGAGAGCCGTATAAATTAATGGTCAATGGAGAAAATTGGGGAGATAATAGAATAGAAACAGATCCAATGACTTTTTTAGATTATATTAATGAAGATGACGATTTAAGTCCCCCTCAAACAATTAATAAAAATGGGAAAGATATAAAATATGGAGGTGGAGCTAACTATATTATTTTAGATTTACCCAATTTTATGCCTTCTTCTAATGGGGCTAATATGTCAAGTCAAGAGATTTTAATTGCAAGAAAATTAAAAGATTTAAATTATTTTTTGCATGAGAAAAACGAAAAAAAGAACATTATTATTGTTAGTAGAGATATTTTTATTTCTGAAGATCTAAAAAAAATAGTCCCAATTATTGATTGGCCTATTCCTAATAAAAAAGTTATTTTAGATCATTTAAAATATTTATATAAAGAAATAGAAAATATTTATTCTTATTTTGATATAAATACTAAATTTTCAGATGATGATTTATCTAAATTAGCAGATTCTTTACTTGGGCTAACGTTGGATGAAATAACTGGCGTTTTTAGAAAAACTGCAGTTAGATCTAATTCAATGGATTTAAAAAATTTTATTAAATTTAATATTCAGGCAAAAAAAGATATTATTAGAAAATCAAGATCTGGTCTTGAATTTTATGAATCTGACGTTAATATAACTGAAGGTGTTGGTGGGTTAGATTCTCTTAAAAAATGGCTTGAGAAAAGAGTAAATGCTTATAGTGATGAGGCTATAGAATATGGCTTAGAATATCCTAAAGGATTGTTGATAGTTGGGATCCCTGGAAATGGAAAATCTTTGATTGCAAAAGCGATTGCAAAAGAATGGAATAAATTATTATTGAAATGGGATGTTGGTTCTGTTTATTCATCAAGAGTTGGTGGCTCTGAAGCAAATATAAGAAACGCAATTCAAACAGCGGAAGCTGTTGCTCCATGTGTTTTATTTATAGATGAGATAGAAAAAGCTTTTTCTGGCGTTTCTAGCTCGGATAAAAGTGATGGTGGTACATCAGCAAGAGTTTTTGGAACTTTTATTCAGTGGTTATCTGAAAAGAAAAGTCCTGTTTTTGTTGTCGCGACAGCAAATAGGATAGATCAATTACCAGCAGAATTAATTAGAAAAGGAAGATTTGACGAAATTTTCTATGTTGACTTACCTCAGAGAAAAGAAAGAGAAGAGATATTTAAAATTCATTTTAATAAAAGAAATATAGATTTTAAAAGTTTTGATATGGATAAAATACTAGATGCTTCAGAAAATTTCACTGGTGCAGAAATAGAATCTATTATAAAAGAAAGTATGTATTCTGCATATAGCGATAATAAAAGACAAGTTAATGAAGATGATATTATAGAAGAAATTGAATCAATTATTCCAATTGCGTTAACTATGGAAGAACAAATATCTTCATTGAGAACATGGGCCTATACTCGTGCGAAATGGGCGTCTGAAATTAACATTACTAAAAAAACAATAAAGAACCAGTTGAAAGAAGCTAACCCAGATAGTATAATAGAGTGGCCGAAAGGAGAATAAACATGGGGGAAATATGTAAAATTTGCAATGGAACAAAAATGATTTTAAATAAAGAAAATATTCCAATTCCTTGTGAATGTCTTAAGAAAGCTAGATTAGAATCTATTTATAAACAGATTGGAATTCCTATTAGATTTATGGGTTCTAATTTAGAAGACTACTTATTAAAACAGGACGCTCATGGGAAAGATATCGATCCTATTTCAGAAAGTAAGAAAACAGTTGCAAGAAGTGTTGTGAAAAAATTTATTGATTCATTGCCAAATATGATAGATGGGGAGCCGTTTTCATTTGAAATTGAAGGGAAAGGCGAAGTTAAAAGTTTCACATTATTAATGATGGGACAAGAGCATAGTGGTAAATCAATGCTTTCAGCCTGTATCGCAAAAGAAGCCATTAAGAAAAATATTCTTTCTTTTTATCTTGAATGGGCTGAAATTATTAATTTATGTTATGATTATTATAGCGATGCGTCATCGAGAAACAAGACTAAAATAGAAAAATATGAGAAAATTATATCAATTGTTGAAAGTGATAAATTATTAATTATTGATAATTTTAGTTCTGTTTATGAAAATAATAATAAATTTGAAGAAGATAAAATTACTTCAAATGTTAGAAGACAAATAGACGCTATGTTTAGTGAAAGATCAAAGAAAGCTGCCCCAACAGTGATTGCGACTAATCAATCTTTAAAAGAGTTAATTTCTGACAATAAATATGGCCCAGTATTTTTAAGTATTATTGAAGATTCTATAAAAATTGATTTACCAACATTAGGGAAAAGTTTTAATAATTTTGATATTAAAAAGGTTAATTAAAAGGAAATAAATATGCAATTTAATATATCTGATTTTATAGATGGTATGAATAAAATAAGAGAATATATTGGTGCTAATCCGGTTTTAGAGATAAATAATCAAACTATAGATATTTATGCAATTTCTTCATCTCTTGATGGAGGATCAATATTTAAAATATTGAAAGAAAATTTTAATAAGTATGATGTCACAGCAGACAGAGATGCAACTGGAGAGTATCATATTAGAATTAAATTAAAGGAGTAGATTAATATGTGATCATGAGGATTCCGGGCTAAACGGAAGCGATTTAGAACTTGATGCTATTGATGAATATGTTCTAAGAGACGAAAACGATGAAATTGATTATAGTAAATAGATCCAGATTATAATTTTAAAGATATTATAGATACAATAATTAATTTTGATGAAAATAGCTATAAATAAGCTTTAGCATTATCGGATTGGCTTTTAGATTTATGGTATGGCACATCTAAATATAAAAGCAATTTAAGTGTTTATATAGATGGAGCTTATAATAATGCTGATAATTATACTCCCCCGGATGAGAGAATAAAAAAGATTAGAGAATTTGAAAAGAAACTTAGAGGTGAGTAAATATGACGCCAAAAGAAGTTGAAATGAAAACAATCGCTCATATTTGTCAATATGAAGATGATATGCAAATGCTATTATCTGAGGGCATCAGTGAGAGTTTTTTCATTTATTCTGAAAATAATGAAGGGCCATTATTTAGAGCTCTTTTTAAAAATTGTATAGAATATTATATTAAATTCAATAGACTATTATCAGAAGGTGCTTTGGAAGAAAAAATAAAAGAAAAAAGCACTCCGAAGAGTAGAAGATTATTATCTCTTCTAAGACAATGTTTAGTCGAAAATATAGACCATAATTCTTTCCCAATGGTATTAAAAAATTTAAGGAAAAATAAAATAAAAAATGTTATTTCTGAAATCGTTTCAAACGTCACTGAAAATATAGATAATGATGGTCCTTTATTAGCGTTCGAAAAGATGAAAGAAAGCATAATATCATCTGAAAATGAAATTATATATAATAGAAGTTCGTCTAATGAAACTTATATTTTTAACCAAGAATATAAAAATATTATAAATGAATATATGGATAAGAAAAATAATCCTGAGAAGTATAAAGGGTTAGAAGTCGGCTTGTCTCCAATTGATAATGCAACAAATGGGTTTAAACCTTCAACGTTAAATATAGTTGTTGGTGCATCTGGTACCGGGAAATCTATTATTCTTCTTAATATGGCAAGCGAAATTTATAAAAGATGTCATAATGTTATTTTCTTTTCTTTAGAAATGCCAAAAGAACAATTAAAAACAAGATATATTTGTCGAGAATTATGTGTTGATTATAATAAATATTATAATGCAAAATTATCTCCGGAAGAAGAAGAAAGAGTTTTTAATGGGTTGGAAAATATGTTTAGTTCTGGCAGTCATTCTTCAACTTTTAAAAATGATAAGTATTTAATCTTTGATATAAACCATGATAATCCTGGGATAGAGTATATAGAAGAAGTTGTTCGCAGATATCAGAAGTTATATGGCAAACCAGATGCTGTTTTTGTTGACTATCTTAACAATATGAGGGATCGAGAAATATCTAAAAATAGGGGTAGCCTATGGGAGCATTCTGGAGCAAGTGCAGCAGGTTTGAGAAAATTAGCAGCAAATTATAACTTGACTGTTTTTACAGCACAACAAATTAACAGAAGCGGCCTTCAAAAAGGGAGGAAATCAATGACAGATTCCCCTGAAGACTTTCAATTTCATCAAGAAGATATTGCTTCAAGTCAAAATGCAGTTCATGATTCAGATTCAATTATTGGTTTCTCGCCAGATATTCCAAATAGAAAAATGTATATTAAATTAGTTAAAGGGAGAGATTTTTTCTTCAAGCCATTTTCTGTTAATTTTTATCCTGAAATGACAAGAATTGTAGATCCTAAACATGATGATACTTTGTTTAATTTGGGGCCAATTGAAGCACAATTATATATGAATCAACAATTATTATTGAATCAAGATGAAAGTATGATTGATGAATTTGGAGAGATTGACGGTGGCTAAAATTCATGGGTATATGATAAATAAAATGAACAATAAACCTAAAAAATATAACAGTATACCAAAAGAAATGATTGATGAAGCTATATCTAAAGTAAGTATAATTGATATAATTAGCGAAAGAGTGGCTTTATCTCAGTCTGGAAGAAATCAATGGAAAGGTCTCTGCCCTTTTCATAATGAAAAAACTCCATCTTTCTTTGTTAATGAAGAAAAGAATTTCTATCATTGTTTTGGCTGCGGAGAATCTGGCAATGTTATTTCTTTCTTGATGAAAATAGAAGGTCTTAGTTTTAAAGATGCTGTTGCAAAAATATTCTATTTGGCTGGAATTGATTATTTTGATGGTGCTGAAATAGAATATAATGATCTTAAATTTGAGAACAATAAACTTAAAAAGTTTATAGAGAAAAGCAATACTCAAGAAAAAAATAATATTGAAGAAATATATGAAATATTATTTAATATAGGAATTACATTTAGAGATATTTTAATAGATAATCCTAAATTATTTGAAGAATTTGAAAAAATTAACAAAATAATTGATGATAATTATAGATTTAAAAACTTTGAGAGAATATATGATATAAATAAAAATATTGTTAAAATAATATCGGAGATAAAAAATGGAAAAACTAAGCAAAATGAAAGAGATTAGAAAAAAAATTAAAAGTTGTAATGCTTGTGAATTAAGATCTGTTTATGATTCTCCGGTCCCTTGTGCCGGATCTCACTCTGCTGAAGTGATGTTTATTGGCGAAGCACCAGGGACAGAAGAAGTAGAAAGCGGCAAGCCTTTTGTTGGGAAAAGCGGGAAAATGTTAAGGTCTGCAATTTTAGATTCTGGGCTATCTATAGATGATATTTTTATAACAAATGTTATTTGTTGTAGGCCATTAAATAATATATTTCCAAAAGATTTTAAAATTATTGATACTTGTATTAATTGGTTATATGAACAAATTAAATTTTTACAGATTCTATTTCAAAAAAACACCATGCTTTAGCTTGCGGGATGAATTGAAATATTATTAAAAATAAATGTTTAATATTTGATATGGTATAATATAATAAGTATATGAAAGGATTATATCTATACAAAATCAAAATAAACCATATCATCCCAATAATAACTCAGTATATTCTTGCCAATATTATG
>Ga0116161_1002840_pt1 | contig 15954 bp, 14 predicted proteins | sample AD_JPNAS3_MetaG_FD_89877 | JGI IMG/M metagenome (GOLD analysis project Ga0116161, IMG submission 89877) | Active sludge microbial communities of municipal wastewater-treating anaerobic digesters from Japan - AD_JPNAS3_MetaG | ecosystem: Engineered > Bioreactor > Anaerobic > Digestate | place... | reverse complement strand
ATAGAAGCCCTTAACCCCGTATTGCGGGGCTGGGGCAATTACTACAGCGGTGTGGTGTCTAAAACTACGTTTAGCAAGATAGACCATATATTAACCAATCAGTTAAAGCGTTGGTCTTATCGGAGGCATACGAACAAATCGAGAAGATGGATAAAGGATAAATACTTTATCAAGGTCGATAATCGGGATTGGATTTTTGGCTTCAAGCACAAAGATTGCGAGCATGATGCTATCTTTACACTTATGAAGCTGGCGGACATACCGATTAAGCGGCATATAAAAGTGAGGTGTGAAGCCAATCCATACGACCCGACTTGGGATGCCTACTTCTGGAAGCGGAAGCAGAAATGCAACCGAACACGTACATCCCGAAAGGGCACTTTATCGGAAATCGTTTCCTGCAAAGGAGCGGATGAGCCGATTTTGTTTTATGAGAACTAAATTTTGAATTATCGGAGCTGTATGCGGTGAAAGTCGCTCGTACAGTTCTTAATGGGGAAAGCGGCGGCAACGCCGCTGACCTACATAACTAGTCGAAATCCATAGCTTGGTTGTGCATTATCGATGTTTGCTAAAATTCATACTTAAGTCTTTAGCAAGATTATCTTCTTTACAAGAGACCACAATTAACGATGCAATATCAACTATTCCGGGAAAACTTACAAAAAAGCTTTTTATATCAATTTGTTTTTAAAAAGGAAGTTTTTCAAGATTTAAAACTTCTTCTTGATTAAACAATAATCGATTCTAAAAATCGGATACTCTATTATTTAATGTCGATTTTCTCTTTCACATGCTCGACTTTGGGTGGTTAGCTCATTTACAACCGTTATTTTCATTAACCTTGCTTATAACTGAACAATACAAATATCAATACAGCAGTAGGAAAAGAATTTGAAAAAGGTCACACTAGCAGGATAATCTGACAGAAAAAGTTGTTAATCAATCCGGGCCGCATAATCCTGTTCCTAACGTGAGCTTGAATGGATCCGGTCTTTGCCCTGCTCATCTTTTTTCAAAGGTCTTCCTTTAAAAAATACAATGAATATAGTTATTAATGCACCTGTCAGTAAAGTACAAAAAATGAGAATCTGTTTTGTTAATATATTATCAATCAGGAAGAGTATTAATAAGATAAATACAATGCTTATAAAAAGAATCCAGGAAATGAGTTTTTTTCCAGCAACTGGCAATATGATATTTTTCCTGATTCTCAAATAATCACCTATCAATACCCCGATTGAGGAACAAAATATAACAAAACTAAAACCTTGTATTGAAGGTTTCAGATCCAGCACTAAGGCTACAAAAAAAAAGATAGCCGTCAAGAAGAAATTAATGGTATAGAAATATCTTTTCATAATCTCAGGTTATCAGGGTTCTCGCATCCAGAATATCCGGATTCTCATTATCTTTTAGTTTGTATGACAAATATCGTTTACCTGTATTTCTGCCTTCCCAGGCAGAAAGAAAAACAGTCATTCAAAATAACGTTGCACTCAAAACAGGGTTCTAGATCCCGGAAATCAATTCTGAAAATGTAGCATATGAGTAAATATCAGTCAAAAAATACAATATTCATAGAATTTTCAATTAAGTTCTTCCCAGTAACGCTTGTATATATTTTCGCTGCTGATAAGCTCATAATGAGTTCCTGATTCTTTTATGGTACGGTCCTCAAGTATGTAAATCCTGTCACAGATTTTTTTAATCAGACTGATTCTGTGAGTTACCAGCAAGATTCCCAGCTTCGCTTTCAGGCTGATCAGCATTTTTAGCATCAGGTCCTCCGTATCCTTATCCATGCCGGAGGTACCTTCATCAATCAGTAAAATATCCGGTTCATTGATCAATGCCCTGAGAAAAGCAATAACCTGTTTCTGACCACCGGAAAGCTTTACTCCATCTTCCCCAACCAGGGTGACAAGGCCCAGAGGCAAGGCCTCAATAAACGATTCCAGGCCGTAATCGGAAATAAGGCGCAATAAAATTTCAACCTCCTTTTCTGACGGTTCAGGAATCAGATTTTCCAGTATTGTTCCGTTAAAAATATGTATATCCTGCGGAACAACTCCGACTGATCTGCGCCATACGCCAGGCATTATCTGATTGACCGGAACGATATCATTTATGATAATATCACCTGATTCCGGAATCAGGAATCTTAAAAGAATATTTACCAAAGTACTTTTCCCCGAACCTGATTCTCCCACCAATGCGATTATTTGCCCCTTTTCAATTTCCAGGTTGATATCTGTCAGAAACAGCTTCTGGCCCGGGAAGCGAAACTTCATATTATTAAGACTGATTTTTTCAATTGCAATATTCTCTTTTATATTACCGGAATCAGTCTCTTCCGGACTGATCCTGGTGAATTCGAACATCCTTGCGATAGCAACCTTTGCTTCGCTCAGTGGAATGGAAATCAATGCCAGATTCATCACCGATGGTATCAGGGTAGAGCTAAGCGACAGGATTGCCATCAGTTCCCCCTGTGTCATCTGCAGGTCCATAACCTTTAAGGATGAATAAATGAGCAATACAATCAGGTAAAGAGTTCCCGCGAGATTGGTCAGCATTCCCAGACTGACCCTGATTTTGCCCAGGGAGAAGAATTTTTCCTGGAAATTGCTGAAGACAGATTCATTCCTCAAAGAATAATAACCCTGCCAGTTCATGCATTTTATCTCGGCTATGCCTCTAAGGGAATTAATGAAATTGCTTTCATTCATTGCATATCCGGTCATTAATTCATTCTGGGATGAAATGATTCTTTTATTCCAACGGTAAACCAGTAAATAAATCAATGGAATTGCGATCACTGAAATGATACCTGCTGGCAGGGAATATATGAAAATCAGCACAGAAGTTACAATCAGAACAACAATGTCAATAAAATAGATACTGATGAGATCGGATATCACTCTCTGAATGCGCATTGTATCATTAAGGCGTGCAACCAGGTCGCCTGTCTTACGTGTATCAAAGAACAATTTCGGAAGTCCCAGCAACGATCGGTAGAAGCCATCCACTATGCGTATGTTGAAGGATTTTCCCTGAGACAGAAGAATATACTGCCTTAGTGACAACAAAACAACCCTGGAAATAAGCAGTACAAACACAAGAACAGAGGAAATCAGGAGGACCTTCACTTCACCCGAAGGCAAAATACGGTCAATCAGCTTCTGTGTGAAAATGGCCATTACAGCGCCCAGTGCCGATATGAGCAAGCCCAGTAAAATACTGATCATTAAAAGCTCCCTGTCGGGTTTTATGGTGTTGATCAGCCATTTGCGCTTCCCTTTATCTTCTTCCTTTTTAAATACAAAACCTTCTCCGGGCTCAACTGAAAGACATTTGTGTCCGGGCCATATCTTTTCCAGTTCTTCAGCTGTTTTTGTAGTCAGTCCGTTCGCAGGATCCCACAACACAAAACGGCCATCTTCATATCCAAAACTTAATATATAATGATCATATCTTATTTCCGGACTCACATGAAGAATCAATAATCCCTTAAATGACTTGATGCTCTCAACTGAAGCCTCATATCCCTGTGCCTTTAATCCGCTTGCAACAGCTGCCTGGTAAAGTCCGAGCATTGTGGTTCCCGATTGTGATGTTCCGCTAAGTTTCCTTATTCTTTCAATGCCTGATTCCCCGCCGAAATATCTTATGGCCGAAGCCAGGCAGGCAGCTCCGCAGTCAGTGGAATCATGCTGCAACAGAGCCTTTTCTTTAATTTTCCTGATATTGACAGACATCATTCAAAAAATTTAAAATTGCATTGGGGCTAACTTCTCCCTTGAAGAATTTAATCAGCTCCAGATTTTCATTATATATCAGACTGACAGGGATAACACTGATACCAAACAAGTTTGCAAAAACAAGGGAGCTGTCTGATAAAATACAGAATTCATCCTGTCCTGTTTCAAATTGTTCCATGAATTCATCAATAGTTTCCGGCAGGGCATTGCTGACAAGCAGAACTTTAACACCCTTTGACTGAATATCGTGCCGGATAAGAGACGATATCTCATATTGACAATAATCACAGTCAGGATGGAAATAAACAAGAAGCAAAGGACCATTTTTAAGATCTGCCGAATTAAAAATCTCGCCATTCAGCGTTCCCAGTGAAAAGGAAGGCAGCGTTTTAATCCTGTCGTCACGGTCATTTGCTTTTAGCACTTTCAGGAAAATCCCCTTTGCCAGGATGAAAAGAATAGCACAGACAGATACTGTTATCAAAAAGGTCAATATCTTTTTCATGACTGAATATCAATGGTAATGAACATTATCACTGCAATCCACAAAATCAGGGCCGTGCCATAGGTCAGAAGCACTATAGTATCGGTCTTTTCCCTTTTAACAGAACTGATTGTCCGCAGGCCTGTGGCCAGCATCAGTATGTAAGCCACCTGGAACAGATTAACCGACTGAAGGGGGTAGATCCAGTACTGAGCCACTTCACCTTTCTTAAACAGATTAATAAGAGAAAGGGGATAGAAGAAATTCATATCGTCAAGTGTGTAATTACCGGCAAAAAATGTAAACCACAGAAATTTGGCAAGGGAAGCAAACACGATGATAATTTCCGAAGCAACAACTGTGGTAAAGATCATGCCCAGTGACACTTTTCCGTGCAGGTCACTCAGGAAGAATCCTGTATAAATTATCAGGCTCAGAACCGAAAATTTGATGATCAGGACAAGCGGGGAAAACAGATAGCTGACCCAGGATAAGTCCATGATCCTTTTAAAAAGTTCCATGGACCTTTCATAGGTCAGCTGTTCACTGTAGGTATTGTAAAATACAGTTTCGTTTAAGAGTACGCTTTTCGACAACCATATCAGCAACAGATTAACTGATATCATTATAAATAACAGCTTGTTTCTTTCCAAGCCGAAGTATCCTTCCAGCACTTTCATTGTTCAGCGAATTGAAATATTATTTATTGTAACTTGTTGTCGTACAATCATAGAGCATTTGTCAAAATACCCTAAGAGTCAGAAAAACCAAACACTACGATCAGCTGCCGGTTGTCTTTTCAACTTTTATTTCAATTCTCCTTCCATCCGCATAATAATATGTCTCCCTTGTATTCGAATATCTGATGTCAACTCCCATTTCCTTCATCTCCTGAAGGGATTGAAACAGGGTACTCCGCCTTATGCCGAGCTTGCTGGCAAATTCCACCGGCGGGCCTGTTGCCTTCATATGTATAAGCATATCAATACGGCGCACCCTTTCGATATACTTTAAGAGAGCCATGATATTTTGGTTTTAAAGAAACGCAGCTGATCAAATATAGATAAATATATTATATGAGTCCAGAGAAACTCAATAAAATTTTTATGATTATTTATTTCACCTGTATGTGAAAGATTAGCAGTAATTTTGATATGTTGTGAATTGAATGGTGATTTTAATAAACCATGAAAAAATTAATAATCCTTTCAGGCTTCATCCTGCTGATAATTTCCGGCTGTAAGAGCAGACAGATGCAAAACACGGAATATGGTTCCTTTCTGTATGACCATAAAGCCATGCCAATGGATACTTCCAACAGCCTGCAGTATAAATGGAATCATAAGGAAATCCTGGAATCCGTTCTTATTGATGGAATGGAATCGCTGGAAAACTGGGAGCTCACTTTCGGTAACCGGGAAAATGTTGCAAGCATCAGTCTGACGGATGAAAAGGTTTTTGAGGGAAAGTCTTCGATTAAATTTATATCTCCTACAAAACTGCCTGTCAGCACCGGTGCCGACGGAAGGTACTGGGGCAGACAAAATCTCACACGCAAATTCCCTGCTGAGGATTTTTCAGAATATAACCGGATTTCAATCAATATATATCCCGAATTCAAAGGATTCAGGAAATTATACCTGACACTGATACTGCATAACGAAGACAATGTACCCGATCAGTATGGAAAGGAAGGCTGGCACACGGTAATGCTCGAAAACAACAGGTGGAACAGGCTCGTGATGGAAATCCCCCACCTGCCCCACGACAAAGTGACCGGGATAACTATCAGCTACGGTTTGCAGGGAAATGAACCTGACGCGGCCGATACTATTGTCTATTATGCAGATAACCTCAGACTTGAAGTGGTTGAGCCTGATTATTATGAAGGTTGGGGAACAGACAAGGCAATATCTTTTTCGCACTCGGGATATAACATCAGGGATCAAAAGACTGCCTTTACTTCAGTTACAGGAGGAGATAAGTTTCGCCTTGTTAACCATGAGACAAACAAAACAGTTCTGGAAAAGGATGTGCTCAAACAGGCAGGCAGGATCGGATCATTTACGGTATTTGATTTCACAGAGATAAAAGCCCCGGGGAACTACAGGATTGTATATGGTGATACGGAATCAAGACCTTTCCCGATAGGCCGGGATGTATGGCTTCCAGTTATTGAAAAGATCACTAACCAGTTCTACCTTCAGAGATGCGGGTTTGATCAGCCGGGAATTCATCTGAAATGCCATACCGATTGGTATACCGTTTACAGGGGAGATACGATAGTCATGGCAGGTGGATGGCATGATGCGGGTGATCTTTCCCAGTCATACTGGCAGACAGCCGGTGCCACGGCGGCCTTTTTCAGGCTTGCCCGTGCATATGCCAGGGAAAACAAAAGGCTTTCGGAGCGCTTGATCGAGGAAGGCAGCTGGGGACTCGAATGGCTTCATAAAAACCGCTTCGACGGCCTTCAGGTCATCAGCTGGACAACCCACGACTGCTACACTGACGGTGTGATAGGAAATTTCGATGACAAACATGTTCAGCCGGGAAGCAGGATAAACACAAATGATAATTATTATTCAATAATTGCTGATGTTGAAGCAGCTCTTACCCTTAAAGGGAGAGATAAGGCCCTGGCTGATAAGTCAGCGCAATACGCCGTGGAATACTGGAATCTCCTGTCGGAGCATCCTCACAGGTGGAATACTGAAAGTCTTGCAATAGCTGTTCTGGCCGGAACAAAGCTTTACCAGCTGACAAAGGATGAAGGAGTTAAAAACCTGACGATCAGCTATGCTGATTCTCTTATGACCTTCCAGCAGAAGGAAGCGATGAACTGGGAAATACCCCTTAGCGGCTTCTTTTATGCGGATAGATCCCGGAACAGGTTCTTCGGGTATAATCACAGTTGTACGGCAGCCTCACCGGTACTTGGTCTCGTTGAACTTTGCAGGCTGTTACCCGGGGATGAAAAGTATGCTGAATGGTTCAGAACGGTAGAGTTACATAAGAATTATCTTATTGATATTGCACAGCTTACAGCTCCGTATTTCATGATTCCGGCAAACATCTACAAACTTGGCGGAACTTCGGATGATGCACAGATACTCAACGGTATAAGGCTGGATGATGATCATTACCTTAGGTTGTTTCCGGTATGGCAAGCTTTCCGGGGAAACAGTTCTGTCATCCTCTCACCGGCTCAGGGACTGGCATCCGCAAACCGGCTCTTTAAAGACCCTGTGGTACACCAGGTTGCCCTGGCCCAGCTGGAGTGGATGCAGGGGAAAAATCCATTCAGCCAGAGTCTTATGTACGGAGAAGGATATGATTTCTCACCGCAGTATGCTGTTTTCACAGGAGATATAACAGGCGGACTGCCTGTCGGGATCCTCACCCGTGACGATCTGGATATCCCGTACTGGAAAACAAGTGTCCTGCATAATTATAAAGAGCTGTGGGGGCAGCCCGCATTCCGGGAACTGGAACTGATTTATTACCTGAAACAATAAGAGAAGCCCCAACAAGCATGATAATCTGAAATGGTTAACAGGCATAACGAAATCCACCCATTTGCAACAAGCTGGCAATAAGCAGTGTAACCCACATCTAGATAGAAACTTTTAAATCTTACATAGAAATACACCGAAAGAGAAAACAAAATATCATGTGAACATAGCCCTGACTAAAAATAACTGTAACTTTGTTTTTACAGATGGACACGCAGTTGATAGTTTCTCAACACAATACACTAATGAAGACATTGAAAATATTGACACGATTATTGACTGGAATGCTGTTCGTACACAAGAATGCAGAACACAAAGCTATAGTTGAGAAAACCAAAAACTTCTTGCCTGGATTTTATTCTCCTTTTGGATTGAAACTACTTTCAACAATTGACTTTATTATTACTGAAAAGAATATCGAAACACCTGAAGCTATTACTAAGGAATTGGCAAATTGGAGTAATCGTAAAAAGACGATGTTCACTAATCCAAACTTCATTCAAATTGCAACAAAAAATATTAAACAACACAATCTGCCTACTGCTAACAAGGGTTTGGCGTAATTGGCTTGCCAACGCTCAATGCCAACCGCACAAAAACCAACTATGTCAAGCAGCGAGTACATGATTGCTGCATTCTCTGATGCATTCCCGTTAAAGCGGGACAAGCGATGATTACCACAGAACATATTATTTTCCGTCCTAATCAAGAGGTCGTATAGTAATTTCAGTCAGGTTATCCATTTGATAACGACCGTCCAGCTGGTCACTGTGCTTTTGCGGTTGAGCCATTAAGCCGATAATATTTTTGCAAGCTCTATCAGCTTGTGGTTTATATGCTTATTAAGCTTTAACGATCTTCTGAATGAAATAAGAGTGATCTCGTTGTTTACAAGGCCGATCATCATGCTCTTCTGATTGTCAAGAAGAGCCTCCACGGCCGCATGTCCCATCCTGCTTGCATTAACCCTGTCGGTTGCCGAAGGAGATCCGCCTCTCTGCAGATGACCGAGTATCGACACTCTTATATCCAGATCTTTGAATTCACTCTTCACTTTTTCGGAAAGTGCAATGGCGCCGCCGCTCTCATCACCTTCTGCCACAATCACGATCATGCTTGTTTTTTTTCTACCGCTATCAGGCCTGATGATCTTAATGAGATCACGTTCTTCATCTGTGGTTTCAGGAATCAGTATAGCTTCCGCCCCGCTGGCCAGTCCACCGTAAAGTGCAATATAACCTGCTTCAGCACCCATAACCTCAACGAAAAATATACGGTTGTGAGCATCTGCCGTGTCCCTGATCTTATCGACTGCCTGCACGACAGTATTCAGAGCAGTATCATAACCTATTGTGTAATCGGTACCACAGATGTCATTGTCTATCGTTCCCGGAATACCTACAAAAGGGATATCGTACTCCTCGCAGAATAACCTGGCGCCGATGAAGGAACCATCCCCGCCTATTACCACAACACCGTCGATACCTGCTTCTCTCAGATTCCTGTAAGCAGTAAGCCTTCCTTCTTCTGTCATAAACTCATCACATCGCGCCGTTTTTAGGATTGTCCCGCCGCGCTGAATTATATCGCTTACAGATGAAGCCACCATTTCGACGAAATCTTTATATATCATTCCGTAGAATCCCTGCCTGATACCTGTAACTTTAAGTCCGTTGTAAACCGCAGTTCTGACCACTGATCTTATTGCGGCATTCATGCCCGGAGCATCTCCTCCCGATGTCAGCACTCCGATTCTTTTAATTTTCCCCATATATCTCTGTTCTTTATAAGAGTCGCCCAAAGGTAACAGATATTTAAAAATGGATCAACCCCGGGGAATACTGACGAGTACATTAATCTGAAATAGTTAACAGCCATAACGATATTTACCCGTACATGTGAGTATTAAAAATATCTGTTGTTTTTATAACAAGTTAGGCAAAATGAAATACCCGTCCCAACAGGATTAAAATGAAAAAGATTAACTTTGCATCATGAAAGCTTACAATAAGATAATAAAAATAAACCCTGACAAAAGATTCGGAAAACCTTGTATAAGAAATACGAGGATTGCGGTTTTTGATGTTCTGGGGTGGCTTGGATCAGGTATGACATATGACGATGTTCTTTCAGATTATCCAGAACTTACCCGGGAAGACATTAGGGCAACTCTTATGTTTGCGGCCGATAGAGAACGTAAACTTCAGACAATCTGATGAAATTACTTCTTGATCAAAATATTTCCTTTCGAATTACAAATAAAATCCAAGATATATTTCCTGAATCAAAACAGGTAAAAGATTTGGGATTAGAGAATTCCAAAGACTCAGCTATATGGACCTTTGCAAAAGAAAATGATTATTGCATCGTCACTTTTGATGCTGATTTTTACGACTTAGGTTTGATAAAAGAATCTTCTCCAAAAGTAATCTGGCTGAGACTTGGAAACACGAGTACTCAGGAAATTGAAAAAATTCTTCGAAAAAATTTTGACCTGATAAAAACATTCTTAACTGACCCTGATTATAAGGAGATCGGCTGTCTCGAGATAAATTTTTAAAATCACTTTGCTAAAAGAATCAGAGTGATTGCAGCATTTGAGAAGAATCATTTAAAGGTTTGTCCGCAACTTTTAAGCGCAATACCTAAATCTCAGTCGTTTTGATCATTTGACTTTTACACCTCCGGCTTCACCACCTGCCCGATAAACAGCAGGGTATTTGTCGTACGTTCACGTATGGCAAATATGAATGACTTGTCGACAATGAATTCCCGGGGTTCGGGATTAAAACTGTCACGTATGCCTATCGTTGTAACTGCAGCGGCTTCCGTTCCCTCCTCATCCACCTCAACGAATGTGTTCTGCTTTACAAAATCCACAAAAATCCCCTGATCTGAAATTCCTGAAAGATCTGCTTTTTCTGCAAGGAATGCATCAACCATACCCATGCTTTTCAACTGGTCATTCAGGTATTTCTCATATGAGAATTTGAATTTGGGCATATAGACAAAAAGCTTCTCAAATTCATCTGTATTGTCGAATGCTCCGGTTATCGAGTTCCATACCAGATTCGTGAAGGTGGAATTGAACTCCGCCAGTGTTGCCGTTGGAACAATCACAACCATTGTGAAATTGGATCGTCCGTAGGGCATCTCAACTGCCCTGTAATCGTTACCAGATACTACTTTCGCTCCCACTTCGCCCTTCATGGTGCTTACATACACCGCTGAACCCCCGTCGGGGTAAAAGAGACGATCCATGGTTCCCGTCTTGTCGAAACGGTAACTCCAGCTGCCCTTAAAATAGAGTGCGTTCATAATAAACATTACCGCATTGGCATCAATCTCATCCAGTACCTTTGGAATTTTACCATTGGTATTGTCGCCGGCCCATTTATTGATTGTATTCAGCGCAGCTGGTGACGCGAAGTTGAGAGCTTCAACCGTGGCTTTGTAATCCTTGCTCATTGTGGCAAGAAACGGTTGTTTTACAATGAATCCGCTCCGGTAGAAAATTGCATTTGCAAGAGCAAGCTTCACTTTCGGATCAGCTTTCAGCAACTGGTCAACAAGACTCTTATATGCTTCGTTAATCTCAGCGGTAGTCATACCGGACGGATATCTGAGTGTTTCCTGGAGCTGTGAATAAGTATCACCGCCGCATCCGTTTAGCAGCATCGTGAGGGCCGTGCTTGCACTCAGGGGCGATAACATAAGATTATCCCTTTCAGTTTCCGCAACCTTCGTGAAAAGTCCGATCCCGAATTCATTGCTGCTCTGAATGGCCTGTGAAGCCACAGCTGTCAGACTGATACTCTTTGGGGTCAGATCAGGTTCACCGTTGTCAACCTTTGAACATGTCACCAGAAGGATAACTACAGCCATGGCTGCCAGGAAAAGTTTAATATTCCGCTTCATATGATTATTCTTTTTTAATGTTGTCCGCGTTTATATTACTATTACGCATGAAACCTTCAAAATGCTGCAGTGCACTGCCGTTTTTTTCCCCCGGTCATGTAAGCGTCAATGACCGGGTGCCAAATTCTCAGGGGTAAAAGTGTAATTTCTGTAATGACACGTTGAAGCCTGCAGCAAATCCTGCTAACCTGGGTTTTCAGTCTTCCTCCTTTCCCGGAAGAAGAAAGAGTACTGAAAAGTCCTCATCACTCAGCCTTCCCTCCTTTCCCGGAAGAAGGAGGTGTACTGAAAAGTCCTCATCACTCAGTCTTTCCGGAATTATTGAAACCGCTATCCTTACTATCTGATCTTTTCCACAGGCGGTAACTCGTTCCCAGGACAAACAGCCCGGCTCCGGCAATCATAAAAAACAACAATTGCAAAACTATTTCCCGGCTGAGAAAATATTTCAGAACAGTCTTATCCTGAACTATAGACACCAGGATTCCCGTAATCAGGCCCCAGATCAGTCCGATCTTCCAGAGTGAAGCTTTACGGAAATAATCTTTGAAGTTATTATTGTTCATCATCAGTAAAAATATCTCATAAGCAGTATCTCTGTCAGAGTATCTTTTTTGTATTTCTTCACCAGGCTTTTTGAATTGCTTATTGTTATAATAACAGTTTGTTATATTTCAATAAGTAACCAGGCAGCAATACGTTATCACATAAATACTCCTGCCGGGAATCAACAGACTCAAAAGTTTAACGACCCATTGTATGATTCACTAAATTATGATTTTCATCCGGAATCATGAAATAGGAAGCTAAACCCTTCTCCTCATCCTGATCCATCTTCTGAAGAAGGGATCATCGATGAAATAACCCGTATCATCCCTGATAACCATTCCTTTTTTTACAAGCCTCTGGAGAGTGCTGTATACCGTGCTGGCGGCTCCTGTTCCGAACTGTTTCCTGAATTCATCCGACAGAGGCGAAACATCGCTTTCAGCCATTCCCGCAAGTACCATCATATCTGTCCGGTTAAGCGTGTTCCAGAGCAGTTCAAAGTCGTTGTCATGGCTTCTTACAATTTCATCCGCGGCTGAATCGGCAAGCATCCCCTGTTCCAGTCCCTTGCGGTTCATCAGTTCCCATACCATAAAGGCAAGCTGCTGGGTATAGTACGGATGTGCCCCTGTTATTTTAAGTATTTCTCCGGATACTGTCGCAGGGTCATCAGCAATCCCCTGGAAATTATATTCAAGAAACAAACGGAATTTCGTTTCAGGTATCTTCCCCAGCGGATATAGTATACCAAACCTGTAGAAGGGTGAATCTTTCTTTTCAAAGATCTCCCGTATCATCGACTCACTGCTCCCCATAAAGACATAATTGATATTTTTATGAACCTGTATCACGGAGCGCAGCATCCTGACAAGTCCGGTATTGATTCTGAAAACATCCTGAAACTCATCGAGCACTACAATTATCTTGTCATCAGGTTTTCCAAGCTTCTCCACAAGGTTCAGGACATCCTCAAGGGGAGTCAGGTCCCGGGAGCCCGGGGAAAAGGATATTTCCACATCTCCCGTCACGGGATTCATTATGACGGTTGGAATAATACGGAAGGATTTGATATAGTTCTTCAGCTTCTGCACGGGGAAGATCCTGTAGATCCTTTTAAGCAGCTGTGCCGCGAAATCCTCCTCCGTAAGCACAAGCTGCATATCCAGATATATGAAGCGGCGGCCGGAGGCGGACAGTATTTTCCTTATCAGGCTTGTCTTGCCGAAACGCCTTGGACTGATAATTATCAGGTGGTTCTCACTTTTCAGGTAGGAAGATATTTGCGATACTTCCTCCTCTCTGTCGGTAAAATAAATTCCATCAACTACAGTTCCGAATTTGAACGGGTTTTCTGTCATTTCCCTGTTGTTATTTCTTATTATGTTTACGAATATTTGATTCCTTTTTGCGGATATTCCGCTGACAGGATTTTTAAAAGCAAATCCGGCATCAAAGAAACAAAGTTACGTAGGGGGTATGCCTTTTACGAGATTCCTGAATGAGAGATTTTTTATTGTGATATTTTCCATTACGTGATTAATCGTTACGATAATTTTCGCAATCAAATTTATGATAATTTTCGTAATCCTAAAAGCAATCCGGACAGGGCATGCAAAAAAAAGCCCGTCCTGCGACGGGCCGTTTTGTCTGATTCAATTTGTAAGCCGGGGTTCGGGCCTTCAGCCACCAACCCCGGATCTTGTTAATGCAGCAGTGTTATATCTCCAACTTTCTTGAATGGCTGACCGTTTGCATATTTGCCCTCAACGTACCACACATACACTCCCTGCGGGCATAGCTGACCCTTGTAATATCCGTTCCACGGTACATTAATGTCGTGACTTTCGAATATCAGCACACCAAGCCTGTTGAAGACCTGAAGCTTATACTTGATCACCTTGTCCCTGATGGGCGGGAAGAAGAACTGGTCGATCTCATTGCCTCCGGTAGGCAGATCGCTCCTTTCTATCGGTCCTGTAGGATTGGGCCTGAAGACCGTGGAGAATCTTACATCTCCCGCAGGCTGCACGGTCACTCCGGGTGACAGTACGAACACGTCCCTGCAACCGTCGTTGTTGTAAGCCCACAGGGTTATGTCATAGACTCCTTCTTCCATGTATTTGTGATATGGTTCTCTCATCCGTGAAGTATCTCCGTCTCCGAATTCCCATACAAAGTAATCCCCGCCCTCGGTCAGGTTGAAGCACCTGACTCTTTCATCATTTACGAATACAAGTGTGGTACTTACCTCGAAATAGGCTCTCGGAGAAGGATAGGCCCTTACAACCTGCGATTTCACCGACATTCCGCCGGGACCGGTTACTGTAAGTTCAACACGGTATTCTCCTGCCTTGAAGTAGGTATAGGACGGATTCTTTGCCGTTGAATAGCTTCCGTCACCAAAGTCCCACCTGTAGGTTGTTCCCGGCATTTCGGTGTTGAGTGAAGTGTTGTTCGGCGTGATGGTCCAGGTGGCACATCCCGAAGGTATTGAATCGAAGTCCGCTACCGGAGGTAAAGGCAATATATGAACCGGATGACTTATAGTGCTGGTACACTTGCCGTTTGTAACAGTCAGAACCACATTGTAGGTACCCGTTCCCGTAAAGGTATGTTCAGGGTGCTGCAATGTTGATGATCCGCCGTCACCGAAATCCCAGTGATAGGTCCAGGTGCTTACCGGTGTGGTTTCATCGGTGAACACCACTTTGTTTCCTACAGCATCATAGGTCTGATTGTTCGGTGTTGCAGAGAACTGGGCAAGAGGCATGGGCATCACAACAATATCCATCGTTGTACTGTCGGAACATCCGTACATTGATGTTGTTACCACCTTAACTGTCCGGGTTACCGGAGTACCAGTGAGATTGGTGAACATATGGGTTGAAGTGTTTACTCCGGGTACCCTGGGAGTTCCGTCACCAAAATCCCACATGTAAATATTGGCCCCGGGATCTGCTGTGAATACTATCTGATTACCATGGCACACGACATCATCACTGGCTGTCAGATGGGCAATCACTGCAGGATAAACAGTCATCATTGATGTTTTGGTGTCATAGCAGCCTGCCATTGACTCAACAGTCAGCTTAATTGTACGGTATACAATGGCTGTGGAAGTTGTATTTGTAAACACGTGCACCGGATTCTCATCAGTGGTATTAACCGGTGTGCCATCGCCAAAGTTCCATTCCCAGCTCTTCATTCCTGTCATGTCCTTGCTGAACTTAACCGTGGCAGGAGTACAGGCCATTGATATATCCTGTGTGAATGTCGCATCAGGGGCATCAACAACCACGGATACGCTGCCCTCGCCTGCACACATATTGTCATCCACAACCCTGTAAGTGAGATCATATGTTCCTGCAATACGGGTTCTGAAGGTTGGTGCCGGACTGAAATAGTTGTTAAGCGGACCGATATCGCCCGTCCAGCTATGTGATTTCCAGGGAGCGGTTCCTCCGGTTATTACCGGGGTAATCACCAGTGGAACGTCACCGCAGGCCGGTATAGGATCATCGGTAAATGATACCACAGGAAGCCTGTTGACTGTCAGAACGGCCGCATTGGTATAGGCTGTTGCACAGAATGCCTTCAGAGCCAGCCTGTACCGATTGTTATGGAAATCATCGTAATTAATATCTATTATCGACAACTGCTGTGTAGTGGTACCGGCGTAATGTGCATTGTCATAAATATCGTCCCAGTTAATTCCGTTATCCGT
>Ga0116161_1002836_pt1 | contig 15960 bp, 8 predicted proteins | sample AD_JPNAS3_MetaG_FD_89877 | JGI IMG/M metagenome (GOLD analysis project Ga0116161, IMG submission 89877) | Active sludge microbial communities of municipal wastewater-treating anaerobic digesters from Japan - AD_JPNAS3_MetaG | ecosystem: Engineered > Bioreactor > Anaerobic > Digestate | place... | reverse complement strand
ATGCCCGGTTCGGAACAATACGGCTATATGGCGGTTGGGGAGGCATATGCTTATCGTGGATTTGCATTGTTTGAGCTTGTGCAGGCCTGGGCCAAAAGGTACGATCCTGCAGGTAATAACACCCAACCGGGTGTGATCCTGCGTTTGACCCCTTCACCTGATCCGATGCCCAGAAGTACAGTTGAAGAGACCTACGCACAGATTCTTGCGGACCTTGGTACTGCCTTTGAATATCTCGACAAATGCACTATCAAAAAGGTAAATAAGTCACACTTTGATAAATATGTCGTAAGAGGACTACGCGCCAAAGTCTATCTGACAATGGGAAAATGGAGTGAAGCAGCAGCCGATGCCGAGTACGTTATCAAAAATTCCGGAGCTAAGCTACAGGCTGATACTTATACTACCGTAGTCAACCGCGCCAGTGATGCGACCAATACTGAATGGCTGTGGGGACTTATCGCAAAAGAAGACAACTCACAGGGAGGAGGAAATCGCTCCTGGCACAATTTCATCTCCAACAACTACGCAGCCTATAACAGAAATAGTCCGAGGGCTATTCTCAATCTGCTCTATAACACAATTCCTGAATCAGACGTAAGAAAACGCCTCTGGGTGGAGGATCCTTACACCGCCAAGGAACTCTATCTCCCCGGTAGTTCAGCAGCTCGTAAGGCCTGTTGGATGTCACAGAAATGGATTGTAGATGACAACCAGACACAAAATGACTACCATGATGTTGCCTATATGCGTCTTCCTGAGATGTATCTGATAGCAGCAGAGGGCTATGCTCGCGCAGGGCAAAATGATAAGGCGCAGAATATGCTCTACACTATAGCGCGTCATCGGGATCCTGAATATGCGAAGCCGACAACTAGCGGAGAGGCTCTTGTAGAAGCTGTGATATGGCAGCGAAGGGTTGAACTTTGGGCAGAACATGGCACCCGCTGGCACGACCTCAAACGTCTTGATCAAGCAATTGACCGTGGTCCCAAGCCACGCGACGGATACAATCAGGGTGGCACTGCAAACGGATGGGGCGCAAACGCCAAAGTGGCACCCTGGAACAACTCGAAAGTACCACCTCTTGATCCTCTGGCTTCAAACTACAATATGTATGGAGAGCAGATGCCCGGAGAACAGGCCAGAAAGACCGGGAAACCTTCGGTTGATGAGGTTTGGCAGTGGCTGATTCCCTACAACGAGATCGCCTCAAACCCGCTCTGTGAGCAGAATCCGCTGTAGTCTCTATCTAAAAAAGAATGCAAAGAGCAGTCTATCGAAACTTTCGGTAGGCCGCTCTTTGCTTTTGTGTCCGTTGCAGAGCGTCACAACTCCGTTTTTACGAATAGGATCGAATGTCATACTGCTTTTCATACCGTATGCCGATCCGGTATGACCATGAGCTATAATGCCCGGAATCCAAACATCCTGCATTGTCCTCATCGCATAGCCGTAATAGATGCCCGGAACATCGGTCGGAGTTTGTATCGCTTGCATTAAGCGTGCACTGCTCTCATTGACAATCCTGACTCCGTCAAGTGTGCCATAATTGATGTGCAACATCATATATCGGGCAAGATCGAGAGCATTCATTTTCATTCCGCCCGTGGTGGAGAAAAGAGCGGGGTCATAGCCGAGTATATAATCCTGGTCACTCTTTGCCAGAGGATAGTAGGCTTCCGGCCTATGGATAAAACCTCCTTTACTTTCATTGTATTCATAAAGAGGAACACAGATTGTGGTATCCGGTATGTCGGCCATATTCAGACTGCCGGTAAGACCGAGAGGATCTAGTATATTTTGCTTGACATAGCGGTCATATCTTACGCCGGAAACTTTTTCTACAACAGCACCGAGCATATTAAAATTGAGGTTACAGTATCTGTATCCCATTCCCGGGGCATAATTGCTGTAACATTTGGTGTAGTTGGGATTTTTCGAAGGATTGATCCTGTCAAGAGTCTTGTAGCCCTGAGAGTCATTTAGCGATGAAGTATGGCTCAAAAGCATCGAAACGGTAATTTTCTCGTCGGGGAATCTGGGATTTCTTACCTTGAAACCGAGAATTTCTCCAACATCGGCATCAAGATCTATCTTTTCCTGTTCCAGCAACTGCATTATCGAAAGAGCACAAAATGATTTGGAAATGGATGCGATGCGTACGACATCACGTTCATCCCCTCTGAAGGGATTGCCTTCAAGGTCTCTACTGCCAAAAGAGTGGTGATATACGATCTCATTATCTCTGACAACCGCAGTGATAAGTCCGATTGCTCCATATTTTTTCATTCTCTGATTCATCAATGACTCAAAGATGGCCGGATCTTTTGCGCTGTTTTTCATTTTAAGCGGTTTGCCGGCTAGAATGCCGTTGTACTTGCTGTTTTCGATGGTTATTTCTCCGTTTACCAGTTGTAGTCTAAGTCCGGAAGCATATGCAGAGGCATTGGCATAGGTGGAATTGGCCCTAAATTCCTTTGGCTTGAATACGAGAATGTCAGCATAATAGCCCTCTTTAATGAACCCGCGCCCTTCAATTCCATATGTCTGCGCCACTTTTCCGGTGCTATTGTGGATCATCTGCTCCATCGTAAGTATTTTCTTGTTGAGCACGTAGTGTTGTATTTTGTGGGGATATGAGCCGGTGGCGCGTGGATGCCCTCCGAAGCTGCCGTCAGTACAAGTCTTTACCCAGGGCTGTCTCATATAGTTGCAGACATCTTTTTCGTTTAGATTGAAGTTGGCGATGGAGGGCGCTCCCTGTCGGAGGATTTCCACTACTGCATCTTCCAGGGAGAGTTTCATCTCTTTTGCAATGGAGTTGAGGTACCTCCCAATATGTTCTTTGATAGGTCCTTTTATGATCATTATGGAGCCTGCGCCGCCACGACTGGAAATATTCTCCCTTATACCCTCTCTAATCATATTCAGAGTGTCAGGATGATCAAATCTTTGTAGATAAGCCTTTCTTCCTCCGTTTTGAGCCCATTTTGGGAGCAATGCCGAGGAGAGTGAGGTACTTGAGGCCAGATAAGGATATTGATCTGCGGTGATGTATAATCCTTCGTTCCGAGCAGCTTCTATAGTTGCTATAATCCTGCCTGAACTACCGTTTGTGCCTCCGCTGGATTTGATGTGTGAAATATTTAACTGCACCTGAGCTTCGCGTGCTATTCGTATAGCTTCATTGACTGCGCTATCAAGCCCCACACCGGAGGTACCTTCGCTGCGCATATGGGTGGTGTAGATGCCACCGTAGTCAGATATAGCGGATATTACTTCAATAAGTTCTTCTGTACTTGTGAATGTTCCCGGAAGGTAATAGAGTCCGGTGGAAATCCCGAAGGCGCCCAGATTCATCGCTTCGATTGCAAGCTGTTTCATTTTTTCGATTTCCTCCTTGGTAGCATCTCTCATCTGATCCTCTCCCAGCACCGCCCTTCGCATAGGAGAATGACCCAGGAAGAGTCCACAGTTGGTACCCATACCTTGGCTATGCATCTTTTCAAAAGTTTCGGTCATTGGCCAGGATCCGGAACCACATTGTCCGCAGAGGACAGTGGTTACGCCCATCTGTAAGTAATTTTCGTTCGATTTTCTCTCTTTTAGGAAATCCCCATCGGAATGGGAGTGAGGATCAATGAAGCCCGGAGTGACAATATATCCTGAAGCATCAATTACTCTGTCAGCTGTTTTGCCGGTATAGTTTCCGACAAATGCAATTCGCTCTCCAACCACCAGTACATCACATTTGACAGGTTTGTCAAGGGAGCCGTCATACACAAGACCGCCTTTGATGAGTATGGAGTTGGCGGAAGAGCGCCCTGCCGTTTGGATACAACATAGAGCGAAGGCCGTCAGAATCGTTAAAAACAGTCTCCTTTTCATGATGAATATGTTATTATAGTTGTTTTAGATCAATCCGCCAAACAAGATGGCGTTTGCAAATATTTTGGATGTGCTGTACCAGTATGAACGGAAATTCATATCTTCTGCAAAGAAAATCACCCGTCCGCGTCCGGCCTTACAGGTTATGATGGCCTGTCCGCCACGGAATTTGTCAAGATGGTCATTAGTGATATAACCTGAAACATAAGGATTCTGTGAGTATTTCATCGGTGTAGAGCCCTTTTCACATGAATAAACTGTAGCTTTGTGCTTAAACACTTGCACAGTGCTCTCTTTGAAGCCCCAGAAAAGCGGGGATTCCAAATCCAGGTCACACTCTAAAATTACCCCATAAATACCTTTTCCTGGAGTTGTGATAATCTCGGCAAGTCCCGCTTTCTGGGCTATAGGTGCGGCATCTCCTCCGAGTATAAGTGTACCACCACTCTTCACCCAACTACCGATAGTCTCATAAAAATCATTTTGCTGTAGAGGGGAAGGTACTCCGCCTAGTATCACCATCACATTGTAAGATGAAAGGTTGCGAGAAGAGGTAATGCGCGAATGGTCGATTACTGTATGATCAAACCCAAATCTGCGATCAATGGAGAACCAAGCCTCTCCTGTGTAGGCAGCACTCAGCCCACGGCCGGTGACCATTGCTACGTCGGGTTTGTTTAGACTGAAGAAAATAGGGCTACCCAGATCGTGATCCTTCATCATACCACTTTTGAAGGAATGTACCTGTACTCCAGTTTGTTCCGCAAGAGCCGAAATCCTTATGTAGAGTTCATCCTTGTTTGTCGGTTGTCCGGTAACGGGCACCAGGATAGTACCGGTAGGAAAAGTGAATTCCCGATTGTCTTCCACACAAGTAAAACTTTTGCCGGCGACTCTCAAGAGGAAGCCCTCTTTAAGTAGTTCTGAAGCCATCTTAGGAGCGTAGTACTCGTTATTGCTAAAAGCATATCCTATATTGCTGATGCCACCAATTACTTCTCCTTTGGGAAATAATGCTTCCGTAACTCTGTCTGCAAGGCGTCCCTGGACGGATTTGAGATTCTCACTCTCAACCCCGAATGCTGAAGGAAAACTCCAGGTGGAGATATCGTAGAAAATACTGTCTTTAAATGAGGTTATATGGTCCCACATTGCCCTGAAGGTGTAATATCGGTTCTGTACCATCGGTACTATATAGCCTTGCTCTTTAGTATCGCGATAAACCTCTATATCGTGAGTAAGGAGCACTTCCAGCAGATGGTATTCCCGTGCCCTATCTTCTTTGATGGAAAATCTTACGCCTGCTACAGGGTCTTTCTGAGCAGTTTTGAGTTGATCTATAAAGTAATTTTTCTGATAGTAGAGCAGTTCTTCTCTCATCCGAAATCCCGATGTAACCACTGAGATGGCAGCAAGGGTCTGTGTGCGTATAGTTTCGGGAAATGTCAGGAGTCCCCAGGGGGTATTGCGGAGATGCCCGTAAGAGGCTCCCTACTCGTGGAGTAGACAGATTGAGCCCTGAAGGTCGCCATAAGCAGCACCTTTACCGATAAAAAAGTCATCATAATTTTCTTTAGAGAAATATAGAATGCCTTTTTTGTCAAGTTCAACTGCAGTGTTCTCTGCTATTTTAAGAGTCAGGTCCTGATTGGTCTGTGAAATGCCCCTATAGGTTCTGTAGGGGTCTCCCGGACTAAAATAGAAGCCCGAGGTAGTACCTTGTTCATGCATATCAAGCACGAGATTGGGCATCCACCATTTATACATCGAAACACTATTTTTTCCTTCGGAATGCTGGACATTGAGCCAGTCACGGTTACAGTCTGCATAATAATGGTTGGTGCGACTGCTAGGCCAAGGTTCCATCTGTCCGGGGCCATTGACATCAGCTCTCTTATTTTGACTTGCCGTGGAATTGGTCCAGTGAGCAAATCTGCTGATGCCGTCCGGATTGAGTCCGGGAGTGATGACCACAATAGTATTTTCGAGCATCTTTTTGATTTGTGGAGAGTCTGCTGCTGTGAAAAAATATGCAGCAAGGATAGCAGCATTGAGCCCTGAGGTTTCGTTTCCATGAATTGATGCCATCAGATTTACAACAACAGGCATTTTATCTATGTCAAGCAAATGAGACCGTGATGGGTCACATAACTGCAGGTGATCCTCTCTGATTTTTTCAAGATAGGAGATGTTTTTTTCAGAAGAGATGCATACCTGTATAAACTCTCTATGGTTGTACGTTAGCCCAAATCTTTTGATGGAAACTCTGTCAGAGGCGGCTTCAATCCTCTCCATATATTTGCAGACATCGCTCCAGTTGAGAAAATAGGTCCCGATCTGGTAGCCCAGAACCTGTTCCGGAGTTGGTATTGAAGTGTTGAATTGGTGTTCTCCTTCAGGTAGATACCATTCCAGAGTGCCCTTTAAAGGGCTTTGAGCTGATGAAAGTACAGAAACAAGCAGGAAAACGGCAAGTACAGAGACTCGCGAAAACAGTTTCTTTGTAAAGGGGTCCATCGTAATTATATTTTTCCAAAGGTAAGAAAAAAAATGCACCTGCAAGTAAGCGGTGCGAGTTCCTGGGTACGGGTTGCAGGGCAGTTCCGAGTTCCGGATATTGAGTTACTAAAGGAATATAAAAAAAGGCCTTCGTGACGAGTGTCAACGAGGGCCTCTTTTAATACCGATATCCAAGGACTATTTGCTTCCTTTTGAAATACTTTCACGCATTTCGGTGTCGGCTTTGATATTCTGGAATTTGTAGTAATCCATAATGCCGAGATTGCCGCTTCGGAATGCTTCGGCCATTGCGAGAGGTACTTGTGCCTCTGCTTCGATAACTTTTGCACGAGCTTCCTGTGCCTTTGCCTTCATTTCTTGCTCTACGGCCACAGCCATTGCGCGTTTTTCTTCAGCGCGGGCTTGGGCAATATTCTTGTCGGCATTTGCCTGGTCAATCTTCAATACAGCTCCGATATTCTTTCCGATATCAATGTCGGCGATGTCGATAGAGAGGATTTCAAATGCAGTACCGGCATCCAAACCCTTGTTGAGTACCACTTTGGAGATGGAGTCAGGATTCTCGAGCACTTCTTTGTGAGATTCGGAAGAACCGATACTGGACACAATACCCTCGCCCACACGTGCAAGTACGGTCTCTTCACCGGCACCTCCTACAAGTTGTTTGATGTTGGCGCGTACTGTCACACGAGCCTTTACAATGAGCTGGATACCATCTTTGGCTACCGCAGTAACGGGAGGCGTGTTGATTACTTTGGGATTTACCGACATTTGTACAGCTTCAAAAACGTCACGACCCGCCAGATCGATGGCGGCTGCCATTTTGAAGTTGAGGGCGATATTGGCTTTGTCAGCGGAAACCAGAGCATTGACCACTTTGGGCACGTTACCTTTGGCCAGATAGTGGGCTTCAAGTTCGTTGGCATTGAGCGTAAGTCCCGCTTTTGTGCCGGTAATCATCGCCATAACGATGGTTCCGGGAGGGACTTTTCTCCAACGCATAAGAATAAGTTGAAGGAGGGAGATCCTGACACCTGAAATTAGTGCCTGGAACCACATTGTGATCGGGAAAAACCACAAGAGGACAATAAGGCCTACAATGGCGACTCCTATCCAAATAAAAACTGATGCAATTCCATCCATAGGGGTTTAATTTTAAATTGTTATTTCTTTTTTACAAATATTTTTTCGTCTTCAATAGAGTCTATGACAATTTCCGTACGTTCGTCAACAAGTCCGTCAATTGAACGCACTTCAAGGTCAAATCCTCCGATTTTTGCCCTTCCCATAGGGTTAAGGCGGGTAGTAGTGATTCCTTCCATTCCTGCTGCGAGTCCTTTGGTCTCGGGATGGTCATCAACTTTGGCGTCGATATTGGTGTGGAGGGAGAGCTTTTTCCAGGTTTTGGCACGGAGTGCGTAATAGAGCAGCACCGAAAGGAGTATAACTTCGCCCACAATGATGATTACACCCGCTCGGGGTCCCAGATGCGTAAATCCGAAATAACAGGCAAGCACCAGGGATCCAACACCAAGTATGCCTGTAACGGCAAATCCCGGTATGAGAAGGATTCTACAAGTATCAGGATTATACCCAATACGATTAGCATTATAATAAGTCCGGTTCCCATAATATTTTGGTTATTTAATTGGTTCTGTGATTATTCCTTCCACACCATTACCTTTGAGGATTTCGGCAAGCGCCTCTGCCTCCTCTCTTTCATCGAAAGGAGCTATGATGTAAAGTACTTTTCCATCGAAAATGCTCCTTATTATCTCTTTTGATGTGTTGCTTCTTATGATGGCCATTACTGCATCAGGAATACCATCTGAAAAATTCTCCAGAATGATACGGTATTTTGGTCCGGCTGCAGGCAATTTCTCCGCTTTGCGGGCTTCATTGACCGAGATGCTTTTACCGTCACGATAGGCTACCAAAAATGCTGAAGGGAAGCCTCTTTTCTTTACTACGTTGATTTGGGAGAGGGCTTCTTTGTAGGAATAGAAAACACCTGCCGTGTAAAGATATTTACCGGATGACTGTCTCCTCTCAAAGACTGGACTCAATCCCTTGAGTTGGCTCAACTGAGCTTTATGTGAAACCACATAGAGTTGAATGGAATAGGAAATACCAGGCGTATTGACAGGTTCTGCGATTACTGCGGTATCAAGGATGCGGAATGAGTAATCAAAAGTCTCTTTTGGTATCTCGATAGGAATGTCAAAGGGTTTTGAAGCCCTCCGTTTGGTAAAGGCATATTGTTCGCTTACGAAAGAGGGAGTTGACTGCGGTTTTTCCGAAATATCTTCGAGGTTTATGATGATGCCCTCCATCAGAAAATTCATCTCCATTTGTTGCAGTGCACCTGTAGTGTTGTTTATCTCAGATTGAAGTACGATTGCACGATGTTCGGTGTCGAGCAGTAACCTTGAGAGCGTTTGGATTTCTTGCTCATTTTCGGTGGAGGCGTAAAGCTCCCTCATCATCTCAAGGTCTTTACTTAGAGTAACCAAAGAGTCCTGCAGTCCACGCAAGGTACTCAACAGAGTGGTGTAGTCCAAAAAGAGAGAGTCTGCTGCTGATGCGACGGAAGGTGGTTCGATCCGTTCCGGTATGGACGGGAGATCCTCTTTTACGGGTATCAGCGCAGCTATTCTACGTGCTTGTTCCAGAGAGGAGATGGGCTTTTTGATCGGTTTATTCTCAAATTCCAGCACATATATGGTTATGCTGTCTCTATGACAGCTTCTGTTGGAGGCGAAAAGGGAGAAATTGCCGTCCGGAGTATTACAAAAGAGAAAATCGTCAAATGGTGAAGAGTAGGGAAATCCAAGGTTCTCCGGTATTCCCCAATCATGAATTTCGTCATCCCATCTGCTGACGAAGAGATCGTATCCGCCCATCCCGAAGAGGCCTTTGGTGGAGAAGTAGAGCTCTCTGCCGTTGCGGCTCAGGATGGGGAAGATGTCATCTTCGGGAGATGTGAGGTTTTCGTTGATTAGCGTAGGGTAACTCCAGAGAGTGTCACCTGAGCAAGTGGAAGTGTAGAGATTCCACGAGCCGCTTTCATCCTGTGATGAAAATACTAGATTCCTTATCCCTTCAGGAAAATAGATGGATGTATAATAGTCGTGAGGAGAGGTTACATCCGGAACGAAAGCATTGGGAATAGGGAGCCAGGACTCTTCTTCCAGGTGTGAGTACCACAGAAAAAAGTCAGTGCGTGGTACAGTGATCGAGGAAAGGACTTTAGGTTCGGTGGCATAACCGAGCATATTGCGTCCATTCTCGCTACGCAAAATTTTCTCGAGCAGATCTATTCGTTGAAGTGAATCACTATTTCTTTCGAGAAGAGAGTGCCAGATTTCAAGTGCTTTGTCAAAATCATAGGTATTGTGCAATGCCTGGGCGTGGCGAATTTCCACACTATAGTCCTGACCCATAAGGCACGATGCCGCAAAAAGTGTCAGAATTAAAAAAAAAGCCCTGTCTATGCACCTGTATCTCATAATTGCTGCCGAAAAAACCAAACAAAAATAGGAAATACTTTATATATTAAAAAATAATCGTAATTTTGCCCTTCTTTTCGGAATATAAGGACAATAAATAATTTTAAAATATAAAAGTATGCAAAGTAAAGGCGCCATCACATTTGTGGCAATTTTGATCGGACTGGCCTGTATTTTCCAGCTTTCATTTACAGCGGTTACATACATCCACGAGAACAAAGCTTCCAAGTATGCTGAGGAAGTCGTTGTTGCAGAGCAGTCCAAGCCTTCGTTCAGCGAAATCTCGGAGCTGGACCAAGCATTTTATCTTGACGGAATAAGAACAGAGGCCAAGAGCGCATATCTCGATTCTATAGCCAACAAGAAGATTTATTTGGGTTATACCTACAAAGAAGTTAAAGAGAAAGAGCTCAACCTCGGTCTTGACCTTAAAGGCGGTATGAACGTGATGCTACAGCTTGATATGGCTGAGTTGGTACGTTCCTGTGCACGTGAAAAGACCACTCCTGAGTTTGATCAGGCAATGGCGCTCGCAAGGAGTAGATCAGCAGAGACTCACACGGACTTCATCACTCTCTTTGCAGAGGCATGGAACGAAGTGGCTCCCAATCAGAGATTGTCATTCGACATTGACCTTGATAAGCTTAGCGGTGACATAAGGAACAAATCCAGGGTTACCAACGAGGAGATTATTTCCCTACTTCAGGGAGAGGCCGATGCCGTGATCAATAACTCCTACACTGTTGTGGAGAGACGTATCAACCAGTTCGGTGTAGCACAGCCCAATATTCAGAAGATTGCCCGTACGGGTCGAATCCTTGTGGAGCTTCCCGGTGTAAAAGAGCCTGAGCGTGTCAGAAAACTTCTCCAGGGTACCGCATCTCTCGAATTTTGGCAGACATATACATATCAGGAAATTGAACCCTTCCTCATTGAGCTCAACAATGAAATCCGTGAGCGCAATGAAGCACTTGAGGCGGAGGTAGCGGCTGCAGATGCAGTTGGGTCGGAAGAGCCAGAAGATAGTGAACTTAAGAGTATCGAAGAGGAGCTTGCAGCAGCTACCGGTGATGTGAGCACCAGTGCTTCCGCAGCGGAGAAAGCCAACCCTCTTTTCGCAAAGCTTCAGCCATTCGGTGGCAATACAGCTTGTCTTGGTCTTGCGCATTATCGCGATACAGCCGCTATCAATGCATGGTTCCGCGACACCCATATCGAGTTTCCCAACGACTTTGTGCCCGCGTGGAGCTTCAAGGCCTTCAGTGGTCCCGGCGTGGAACTTGACACATACTACGAACTCGTAGCTCTCAAGAATATAGCCGGAAAAGGTGCAGTTCTCGACGGTTCAGTTATCACTTCGGCAAGAGTCAACTACAACCAGATGACTGCCGCTGCTGAGGTAAGTATGACGATGAATAGCGCAGGTGCCGCCAGATGGGAGGTGATCACTGAGCAAAACATTGGAAAGCAGATTGCCATAGTAATGGACGGTTCCGTATATTCATATCCTAACGTACAGAACAAGATTTCCGGAGGTAATTCTCAGATTACAGGTAGATTTACTCAAGCTGAGGCTGATGACCTTGCTACCGTACTTAAGTCAGGAAAACTCTCAACTCCCGCACGAATAGTTCAGGAACAGGTCGTAGGTCCCTCGCTTGGTAATACTTCCATCAGATCGGGAATGATCTCATTTGCGATTGCATTCCTCCTAGTGCTACTTTATATGGCATTATTCTACAGGGAAGCAGGTATCTATGCAGACGTTGCGTTGCTCTGCAACGTACTTTTCCTCTTCGGTGCCTTAGTCTCATTCGGTGCGGTTCTTACATTGCCAGGTATTGCCGGTCTGGTGTTGACGATGGGTATGGCGGTCGATGCAAACGTCATTATCAATGAGCGCGTAAAAGAGGAACTCAGGATAGGTAAGGCACTCCGTCTGGCTGTTGCTGAAGGTTATAAGAATGCCTACCCTGCCATCATAGATGGTCAGTTGACTACTGTAATCACGGGTATTATTCTCTATTTCTTCGGTTCAGGTGCAGTTAAGGGTTTTGCAGCGGTATTGATTATCGGTATTATTACTTCAGTACTGACTTCAATCTTTATCTCTCGTCTCTGTATAGAGGCAAGGCTTAAGAGGAACAAGGATGTCTCCTTTGACTCTCCCGCTACGAAAAACTTCCTTAAAGGTACCAAGATCAACTTCCTTGGTATAAAGAAGTGGGCATATCTCGCATCCGGCATTGTTTGTTTGATTTGTTTTGTGTCTTTCTTTACCAAGGGCTTTACTTACGGTGTGGATTTCACCGGAGGACGTACTTATGTGGTAAGGTTCGATGCTCCCGTAACTCCTGAGGATGTGCGCGCAGCTACAATGGAAGAATTTGGAGAAGCCGCAGAGGTAAAACAATTCGGAGGAGCCAGCCAAATGAGAATTACCACCAAATATAAGGTGAGCGATCAGTCTCAAGAGGTTGACAAGGAGGTAGAGGCTAAACTTTATGAGGCTCTCAAGGACTTCTATGCCACCCCTCTCACTCTCGATCACTTTACATCCACTCTCGAGAACCCCAATGGTATCATAAGTTCAGACCGTGTGGATGCATCAGTTGCAAGTGAAATGCAGAGAGATGCCATCATTGCAGTTGTTCTCTCTCTTATCGCCATATTTGCTTATATCGCAATCAGATTCCGTAACTGGACTTGGGGTGTTGGCGGCGTTTCTTCACTTGTGCACAATACAATAATTGTAGTGGGATTCTTCTCAATCTTTACGGGTGTTCTTCCCTTTACCCTCGACGTCGACCAACAGTTCATTGCAGCGGTATTGACTATTATCGGTTACTCTATCAATGATAACGTGGTGATCTTTGACCGTATCCGCGAGTACAGGAAGATATATCCCAAGAGAGCTCTGGATCAGAACGTAAATGAGGCTCTGAACAGTACGCTCTCCAGAACAATTAACACTGCCCTTACCACTCTGATTGTGCTTGTCGCAATCGCTATTTTCGGTGGTGAGAGTATTCGAGGTTTCTCAGTTGCTCTCGCACTCGGTGTTGCGGTAGGTACTTACTCTTCCATTTTCGTTGGAACTCCGATTATGTACGACCTCAACATCTTTATGGATAAAAGGCTTGCAGCCAAAGCTGCGAAGAAATAATTTTCCGGAAAAATAATTTAATTTCAAATAAGAGCAAATCTTCGGTTTGCTCTTATTTTTTGTAACTTTGTAGCCGTTTAATATTAAAAATTATAATTATGGAGTTACCTTTTGCAGAATCTTATAAGATAAAGACAGTTGAAAGTCTTAAGCGTAGTACACGCGCTGAGAGAGAGAAGTGGATTACCGAGGCTAAATACAATCTCTTCAACTTAAAGAGCGATTATGTATTTATAGATCTTCTTACCGATTCCGGTACAGGAGCAATGAGTGACAAACAGTGGGCAGCCATTATGGAAGGTGACGAAAGTTATGCCGGTGCAAGGTCCTATTATGCCCTTAAAGAGTCGATCGAAGAGGTGACAGGGTTCCGCTACTTTATCCCCACACATCAAGGCAGAGCGGCCGAAAATGTGCTTTTCTCGGCAATTATCAAAGAGGGAGACATACTCCCCGGAAATTCGCACATTGATACGACTAAAGGTCATATCGAATTTCGCAAGGCACACGCAATTGACTGCACAATAGATGAGGCCAAAGATACCGAACTTGAGATTCCCTTCAAGGGAAATATAGATCTTGATAAACTCGAGAATGTTTTAAAAAGCAACCCGGTAGAGAAGATCCCTGCAATCGTACTTACAGTGACCAACAATACGGCCGGAGGTCAGCCCGTATCGATGACAAATGTCAAAGGCGTAGCTGCTTTGGCGAAGAAATATGGCGTGAAACTGCTGATTGACTCAGCCCGTTTTGCTGAAAATGCATATTTTATCAAAACCCGAGAAGAGGGCTATCAGGATAAGGAGATCAGAGAGATTACCCGTGAAATGTTTTCATACGCCGATATGATGACGATGTCATCCAAGAAGGATGCTATTGTCAACATAGGCGGTTTTGTGGCCTTCAGGAATGAAGAGGATATGCAGAAATGTCATATGTACTGCATTATGAACGAGGGCTACCTCACATATGGCGGACAGGCAGGCAGGGATATGAATGCACTTGCACAGGGATTGCGCGAAGGTACCGAGTTTGATTATCTCGAGACACGCATCAGGCAGGTGGAATACCTGGGTAAAAAACTGGACGAATATGGAATTCCTTATCAGAGACCCGCCGGCGGACATGCCATTTTCGTAGATGCCAAAAAAATTCTCACCAAGGTTCCTAAAGAGGAGTTTATAGCTCAGACGCTCGGTATTGAACTTTATCTGGAGGCAGGTATTCGTAGTGTTGAGATTGGAGCTCTTCTCGCAGATCGTGATCCCGATACAAAAGAAAATCGCTATCCCGCACTCGAATTACTTCGTCTTGCAATTCCGCGTCGTGTCTATACCAACAACCATATGGACTACATCGCTGCTGCTCTCAAAAATGTATATGACCGCCGGGAGAGCATTACCCGGGGCTATGTCATAACAAAAGAGTTGCCGATTATGAGACACTTTACTGTGGAACTCGAGAAAGCGAAATAGTGTGTAATGGTGCGAGTTACGCATTGCGGGTTACGGACGGTAGAGTTGTTGCGAGTAGGGAGTATTAAGTAAATCACTATATCTCCTATAACAAAGCCCCGAAGTTTTTTCACTTTCGGGGCTTTGCTGTTGGCTGTTGGCCACTCAGAACTCATAATCTTAACACGTACCCTGCAACTCGCACCACTACACACTACATACTTCCAACTACAGACTATAGCTCTACTAATCGGCGTTTGATTGAGTTGGCAAACTCTTTCTGATCGTATCGCTCAAAAATGTTTACAACATAGTAGAGCAGAGTTACATTTGTGTCCAGTTCCCTAGTTGAGAGAACGTCGTTACCATGAGGCGTTGCAAAGAATCTGGCCATCTGTAAAGTCTCTTCTACAAATTGGTCAGCAAGCGCTATTGCTTTTTGGCTCTTACCTATAATCAGGTATTGCTCTATCATATCCATGATCGAATACTCATTGATGGAGTGCAAAAATGTGATATTATAGGGAAAATTCTTTCCGGGCATGATATCTATAGCCATATCCAGTAATGTTTCGGCCTTTTGAGTCTTTCCGCTCTGTATGAGTTTTCTTGAAACCTTGGCAAACATCTCCCTTACCGGTTGCACGGCCATAAACGAGTAGATATTCTGGTAATCCACATGGATTGTAGTGTCTTTGAGCGAATTAAATCTGTATGTTTCTGTGATTATTTTATACATTTTATCTTCGTCAATCTGAGGATTATCACGCGTGTCAGGGGTGTATATGGGTACAAATTTGTTAGCCATACCATCGGACTGGAACCATTTTTCAAGCCCCAAATCCAGGTCGGAACCGGTTGTAACACAGTAAACCGGTCTGTCCCATTGGTAAGTGGAGAGGAAGTCCAGTATTATGAGAGAGGTCTTGCCTATCCTGTCGGCATCTATGTTGAGCACAACAGTATCCACAATCTTGTCATAATCCTTTTCAGCTACAATCCCATACTTTTTGACATTCTCCTTATTGACGGGAATCAACAGTTGTTTGGCGGGAAGGAAGTCTGTCTTGCCATCCGAAAGTTTGTACTGTGGATTGCGGAAAATATCGATTGCCTGTGAGGCCAAGATCGGTCTATCTATGGCATTTATCACATAAGGATAATCGTTTGTGCCGTAGAGATACTGAACTCTCGGTATGGTAATTTTCAGAGGTTCTGAATCGTATTGCTTGCGCTGCATCTGATCAATGTACCAGTCTGTGCCGAGAAGCGATGTATTTACTATACGCACATCAGTACGCACTTCCTCCACCTCCTGCTGATACCAGAGAGGGAAGGTATCATTGTCTCCATAAGTAATCAATATTGCATTGGGATCCGTTCCGGCAAGGTAATTATATCCCCAATCGTTTGCCGT
>Ga0116161_1002835_pt1 | contig 15961 bp, 17 predicted proteins | sample AD_JPNAS3_MetaG_FD_89877 | JGI IMG/M metagenome (GOLD analysis project Ga0116161, IMG submission 89877) | Active sludge microbial communities of municipal wastewater-treating anaerobic digesters from Japan - AD_JPNAS3_MetaG | ecosystem: Engineered > Bioreactor > Anaerobic > Digestate | place... | reverse complement strand
GCCAATTAAAAGGGGTGAACTCATAGGCTGGAATCCTCCGTATATACACGAAACTAACCTAGGAGAACTTAGAATTTATAAAGAGTCGGAGCAAGGACACCAGTACGTGATTGGTGGGGACACCGCAGAAGAAGGAGACTACTCTGCACTTGTTGTATTAGACCGAGAAACTATGGAGCAAGTCGCCTTATGGTGGGGTCATATTGACGAATTTGAACTTGCAAACGTAGCATTTAGACTTGGTACCTACTATAACACGGCACTTATAGGAATAGAGCGTAACAATATGGGCGTTGCTGTAGTGAAAAAACTAGACGAACTCGGCTATAAAAATCAGTATAGGATGGAAGTCATAGATGAACTAGGTAACAAGGTAAGGGATAAACTGGGCTGGGAAACGAATAGTGGGACAAGACCAATACTTATCAGTGATTTAAACCAGGTGGTAACAGAGCGTAAGATAATTATTAGGAGTAGAGATATAATAGGGGAGATGAAGAGTTTTATTAAGAATGCAAAAGGTAAGCCAGAAGCCCAAATTGGAACTCATGACGATTTAGTTATTGCAACTGGGGTGGCGTACCAGATGTATAAGAGTGTGCCAAACAAAATAGGTAACGGGGATATTTATATTAGAAAGTATAAACCCAATACAACATTAAATAATTTTAGTAGGAATTAGTATGGAAGACATATTAAGCGCCCTAGACGATGTTACTGTAGGAAAAGCTTCTACAAAGACAGAGTCAAAAGTTAAATCTGCTCCAAAGGAAACAGCAATTAAAATGGGCAGAATTGACTATAAAAACCTTAAGGAGGTTTTAAAATCTAAGAATCTTTATGCTGTTAAAAACGTAGGGAAGACAGATTTAGTGTGTGACTGGGATTTAAACTTAATGCCAGAAGAGTTAAAACCAGAGTTCGATAACTACTTAAGTGATAGGTACAATGTGTATCAGATTAAGGAAGCAAACCTAGACTTCAGGATTGTAGTTCTTTACAGGGAGGGACGAAGCATAAACTTTATGCACCAGTTCATGACTGAGAAGAAGATTCCTAATCTCGAGACAGTTCGAGAAGGTAAAGAGGTTTTAGTTAAATCTCAATTTGTACTACCTGCTGGAAAAACTGCAATTGTTACAGAGGACCAGTATGAGTCTCTTAAGAGGTATGAAAAAAGAAGGCAAGCTTCTGACGCTGGTGTATCAGATTGGTTTGGAAACCTAGTGTTTAAGCAGATAACTGACCCCGATATGCTCGAAAAGGTCGAGTACAGTTTTGTTACTGTGGCTGACATTAAGAACAATGAGTTTGAAACTCAGGAGCATGAGTTGGGTCCTGTTAAGAAATCTGCTACAATTGAGTATTCAGATGAGCTGGATGAACTCTAATGGTTGAACTGATTTCGGTCAAAAAGAGGAATAAAGAGTTTGACGACTTCTTAGAAAGGCTTATACAAACTGGCTGCAGTTATGAAGCCGTCATAGAAAATGGAAACGTTACAAAGCTTTATGTTCGCATTCCAGACAACGGGGATTGGAAAGACCTCAAGTACGGTAGAATACTTGGGTCAAAAGTGGTATCTTATAAACAGACAATATACATTCCTCGCATAGTAGACGGTAAATTTATTTACAATTACAATGGAAAATAAAACAAACGGGTTAAGTGAGTCCGAGATTAAGTTTAATAAACTACTCTTAGAAGCCGTAGAAGCTAACGAGGTAGGATGTTTCTGGAATGATGGTCCGTGGCGTGATAGATGGGATATCCAAAGAAAGTTCGCATATTATTTTTATGAGGATATTGACCAGAGTGACGGTTATCGCTCTAACGTTAAGTCCCCAGAGATTGTTGGTAGAGTACAGGGTACTTTGCAAAAGATGAACAAATTCAATCTTGAGTTTGTAGTTCGTCCTAAAAACGATAGGGCAAAATTTTCTGCTGAGATTAATCAGTTACTATTAAACCAATTATTTAGAACAAAAGAGTTTAAATACAGGCTTAAAGACGCATACCAGGACGCTGTTACAAATGGTACTGCAGTATTAGGTGTCGAGTGGGTCACTGTTAAGAGGGAAGTTAAAATGCAAAAGACTAACCCAGACCAAATGACTGAAGAGGAGCTAAAGGACTTTAAAGAGAACGGTATTATCCCTTATGAAAAAGTTACTTTAGTAGAGCCAGACGGAGTTTCCCTTGTAAACCATAGACTAGAGAACGTGTTGTTTGACCCTTCGTGCCAAAGTGTAAATACAGGGCACAACAGGGCAGGACATGCGTTTGTTACGGAAGTATTAAGCGAGGATAGGTTTAAAACGCTGTTCAAAGGTAAGATGTATAAGAATGTCAAAAAGGTTAAACCTAACGCAATTGACATGACTGAAGAGGGAGATACTAGAGGTAGGGATTCATTCTTGGCAGAACCAAGTGATTACAACAAGGAATACATAGAAGTGGTTCATGGCTATGGTTATGATGAAGACTGGTACATGATTAGGGCAAACGGAATCTTTATTTATGAAGGACCACTTCCCTATAACGACAAGGATATTCCATTAGCTACATTAAGAGCTTACAAGGCTCCTTATCAGCTTTACGGCATCGGACTACCTGACTTACTTATACCAGTAGTTACTCAAATAGAGCTTATTTCTAACGCTGTGTACGACTACATTATGTACACGACAAACCCAATGTTGCTTATCCAAAAACAGGATTATGAGGATGTTACTAGGGTATTAGAAATCGGAGATGGAGCACCAGGTACAGCAATACCAGTTAGTGATGTTAATAGAGGTTTTGATACTGTTAAGTTCCCAAGTTTATCCGTTGATGTATTCCAAGCTTTGGGTATCTTACAAAAAGATGCTGTTATTGCAAGTCAACAGGACCCAACACAACTGGGTGTCATTCAAAAGAATGCTACTGCTACTGCAAACATTCTTAACAAGGAAATTACTGAGGCTTATGTGATGGCTATGGTAGAGAACTTCAAAGAAGACTTAGAGCAAGTAGCCAAAATGGTCGTAAGTAGAATCCATCAGTTTATGACTGAAAAAGATGTTAACAAAGCAGTCAATGGGGAAAGTATGGTAGACGAAATAGAAAATTATCAGATTGGGATTGAAGACAAGAATGTTGATATTGATTGGGATAACAGAAGTATAAAGATTAAGGACGACCCAGGAGAAGTGTCCTTTATTCCTATTAAGTCGGATATATACGAATATACTGACGAAAACGACAAAACCCTTGAGGTTGGACTTAATGATTTTGATATAGAACTTAGCGTAGAGAGTGTAGAAATAATTAGTAGAGCCCTAGAGAAACAGGAGGCGGGTGAGCAATTAGCACAACTTTCAGGATTTATGGTTGATACGACCAACCCAGCCAAGGTTGCTGCACATCCAATGCCACTTGTAGACGCAGTTTCCTTAATGGAAGAGGTGTTTGACAAGAAGGGTTGGAATAAGAAGCACCTACTTCAATACAATAAATTAGAACAGGATTCTATAAACAGGGCTAAGGCACAAAACTACGAAGCGTTTAAGGGTCAAAGACCTATGCCACATCCAGGAGAAAGTCGAGAGCATATAAATATCCATACACAGTTTAATAAAGAAATGCAGCAAAGACTCGAGGTCATGAAGAAAGATATTGAAATGATGATGACACAAGGTCAAAATCCTCCAGGAACGTATAAACAGGAGTTTGATTTAACTAGACAGGCAATTGCAATCATTAGTGAGCATATAATGGAAGACAGCCAACCTGCGTATATGGAACCTATGCAAACATCTATGAAGGGTATGCAGATGTCTCAACCTGCACAACAGGGAATGGGACAGTCCGTATCGCAGTCTGGACTCGGTGGCAACCAACCAACAGTCAACCCAATACAACAGGCTGGTATGGAGGGTGGACCAGGCGAGCTAGGTGGTAGTATGGGAATGTAATTTTATTATTAAAAACATGGAAGAAAACAAATTATCAAAAGCTGAGTTGGAAAGATTACAAGAAGAAGTTAAAAACTTGGAGGGTTCTGTACTCATGCAGATTACTAAGAGAAAGTATGATTTAATGAAGGATATGGCAGCAGATATGCCTACGTACGACAATGAGACCATGGCTAAAAGAGAATTTTACAGGGGCGTTGTGGACGGACTGAACTGGTTTTTGAAAGACGTGCATACTTTTATTGGTAGAACAGAAGAGGTCTTGCAAAAGACTGAGGAATAGTTTATATTTAAAGAAATAAGAGTGGTACCTAACTGCTCTGAGTAGCACTACACCGAAGAGGCTATAAGTGGGAATTAAGAATAGTTCCTGTTTATAGCCTCTTTTTGTTTAAAAGCAAAAAGATGACAACGGGTCGTTCCGTTATATAAATTAACTGTATGTTCCTTACAATGGGAGAAATAAAAAAGACAGACGACATTCAAGAGGATGTCACAGAGGAAGTAGTCGCAGACACTACCGAGTCTGAGGATTCGTCATCCGAAACTGGGGTAGAAGATACCTCGCCAGAAAGTGTTGAAACAGAAGAGACCGAGACCGAAGAGGTGGAGGACAACTCGGAAGATGAAACAGAAGAAGGCGAAAGTTCTTTAAAAGAAGACTCTGAGGAAACGGTTCCTTTTAACAAGAACCCGAAGTTTCAAGAAAGAGTGAAGGAAATCGAAACTAAGTATGGAAAGAAAGCCCAGTTGTGGGATACAATTGCCAAACTGAGTAATAGTGACCCTGAGTTCCAACTTGAACTAACTAGAAGACTTGAGGCTGCTGGTGAGTTACCTAAGGGTACTTACGAGATGGCAAAACAAAAGGCAGAAACACAAGGAGTCGAAAAACAAGACAATAATAAAGAGCCAGACGAACTAGAAGAGAAGGTAAGTAAACTTCCTGAGGTTCAGTTTGCTAGAGACCTAATGCGTAAAAAACAGGAGGAGGAAGCAGCTGAGGAAGCCAGAATAGAAGGAGTTTTGCGAGACTTCGAATCGAGACATACTGACATAGCATCTTCAGAAAAACCTAAGGTTGTTAGAAAAAGAATAGCGACTTTAGCCGAAGGTTATGTAGAAGAGGGTATGAAATACGAGGACGCTCTTGAAGAGGCATACACGATTCTTTTTGATAAAGATAGTTTATTGGCTCGGGAGAGAGAAAAGGGCGAGGTAGAAGGGCAAATAAAAGCAGGTATAAAATCTGTTGCAGGAGCCTCTGCTGGTAGCCAGAAACCAAGTAAAACACCGCTAAGGAAGTTAACTCGGGAAGAAGAGGAAGCAAGAATCATGCTAGGGTATTCTAGGGAGGAGTACATTCGATTTAAAGATTCTGACGGTTCTGTTGAATAATTTAAATTTAGCGACATAGAAATATGTATAACGCAAGAGTAGTTAAAAAAGATTCAGAAGCAACAGTAGTAACACTAAAAGCTAGTGAGACAATAGCAAAGAACGACTTCATCACAATCTTAACAGATGGTGAGGCAGAAGTTAGTGCTACTGGCGAAGGCATTTTCGGTATTGCACTAGAAGCTGCAACAGTTGGGAAACCAGTTAGAGTCTTAAGGGCACATCCAGGAATGGTTGTTCTTATGGACAACGACAACACTGGTACAACATTTGCAGCCAGCCACGTTGGTGCAAGATTTGACATAACAGGTACAACTGGAGCTCAATTAGTAGACACTTCTACTGCAGCTCAAGACGGTACTGATTCAGGTCAGTTATTCTGTATTGGATACAGCCCAGTTGGGTATGGATTCGATGGCGATGCTTCTATTGGTCTTTTTGAAATAGCTGAAATACAAGGTTTAACTAACGCCACAGCATAAAGTTAGTGATTGATTTAATTTGATTTAATTTGGAAAATGAGTACACTTACAACAATCTCAGTTCCTAATGTTATAGACCCAGGTGTTAAAAAGCATTTTGTTGACGAGTATAAAGTAAACAAGATTGACTTAGGTAAAATCTTCAAAATCTCAAATCAGGAAAGCGCTACAGACGAGTTTAAGAACTACACTGGATTAGCACAACTTTCGCCTGTTGGAGAGGGAGAAACCTATTCTGAGGACGTTCCTATTCAGGCTTACGGTGTTTCTCTTACCCCTGTAAAGTACGGTAAGATAATGCCAGTAACTTATGAAATGAGGAAATGGGCTAAGACAAAAGAGATTTGGGATGCAGCTAAAATGCTTGGAAGAGCAGCTGCTAGAACTGAACAAGTTCACGGAGCTTCCGTGCTAAACAACGGTTTCACCGCAGCCTACACATCATACTCTGATGCAAAGCCCCTATTTGAGGACGACCATCCAAGAGCAGATGGTGGTGCTGCACAAGACAACGAGTCAGCATTATCACTTTCTGAGACAAACTTAGAGACTTTAATATTAATGATGGAAGGACAACTTGACGATAGAGGACAGCTAATTAGCTGCTTCCCTAACAAGCTTGTAGTACCTCCTGCATTAAGAAAGAGAGCTTTAGAAATTCTCAAGAGTGATAAAAAGAGTGACTCTGCAGACAACGATGCTAATGTCTACAACGGTTTCCAAGAGTACTACGGTACAATGAAACTTGTTGTATGGGATTATCTAGGAGCTGCAGCAGGCGGTTCAGATACTGCTTTCTATCTATTTGACGACAATGTTCACAAGCTAATGTGGCAGTGGGCAGAGAAGGCAAATGTAAGCAGAGACGAATCTATCGGATTCAAGAACGACACCATTCACTATAAGAGTAGAGATTACTTTGCATATGGATGGGGAGACTGGAGAGGAACAGTTGGTTCAACAGGTCTTTCTTAATTTGTAACTTAGACTGGCTATGGCATTAACTGAACAAGATTATCTTAGAGCAGCGAATGACCCTAAATTCATGGCAGCCCGATGGAAACAAAGGGTTGCCATAAGCCAAGAAAAACTGGACGAGTTTCTTGCCAGTGGTGCTAGTGAAGAAGAAAAGAAACAAGAGCTTTTAATGCACAGAAAGCGTATTGAGAGAATGAAAGAAGTGCAAAGGAAAGCAAAGGGGTAGTTATGTTAGACCCGATACCTTGAAGCAAAGCTTCTTAAATTCGGAGGAAAGCCGAAAGGCAATATATTAAATAACATTTTAAAGGAATAATAATTATGAGTAATGGAACACATTTTAAAGGACCTGTAGATTCTAAGGGTGGATTTACGGTTGATGGTAAAACGGTAGTAGCTAGCGAAGGCGGAGTTGCAGAGGCTGCACTAGCAGCAAATGCAGTTACAACAACTAAGATTAAGGACGGAAACGTTACTGCTGCTAAATTGGCAACCGATGCAGTAGAAACTGCTAAAATTAAAAATGGAAATGTTACTGCTGCTAAATTGGCAACCGATGCAGTAGAAACTGCTAAAATTAAAAATGGAAATGTTACACTGGCTAAATTATCAGCAGAAATAACCCCCTCACACATTGTTAAGTACGCAGGTACAGTAACTTGGAGTGGTGGTACTGCATCTAAGGCAGTTACAGTGACAGGAGTAGCAGCAACGGATATAGTCTTAGCTTCTTTCTTGGTAACACCAACACAGGCAGCTTATATTGCTAAGATTGTACCAACTACAAACACGATAACAATTACATTAAGTGCAGCTAACACATCAAATGATGCTCAAATATCTTATGTAGTATTAAGAGCGGCAGCTTAAATTTAGTAATTAAAGAATATGATAATTGAGAATGTAGACGGTAAAGCAAAACAGTCAACTGTATATTCTTGGGCAAGTGGTTCTGTGACTGCAGCTGGAACAGCAGCAGCGACAGATTTAACTACTGTAGAAGGATTTGAAGATTTGTTTGCACCATTTTCAGATTCAACATCTGTAAGTGGAGTAACTATGAAAAGAGTTCCTACTAAGATAAAAGTTTTAGCTGGTGGTGCTGCTTACATAAAGATAAATGGTGGGAATGTAATAACAATTGGAGCAACCACACCTTTTGAAGCTGATGATTTAGTAATAAAATCTATTGGGGTATCAACTGGTGGTAGTGCAGTAACAATAACTGTGTACTTACAATAATTTAAGGATTTTAAAAAATGACAACAAAAAAAGAAAAAGAACAATTACTAGAAGAGGTAAGGATTCTCAACCTTAAAGTAGATGATATTAAGTCACAGAATAGACACTATGCAGAGGAAACCGAGAAATTAGAAAGTGCCAAAACTAACTTAGGAAAAGAAATAGATAGTCTTAAACTTGAGTCTTCTCAACTTGCAGAAGTAAAAAGTAGACTAGAGCAAGAAGTTGAGAAAGAGAGAAAGAATCTCTCAGACCTTAAAGAGAGAGAAAAGAAGGTGTCTGAAAAACTTTCTGAAGAGCAAAAAATTTTGGCTGAAATTAGTGCACAGAATATTAAAGAAACCAGAAGGGCAGAGGAATTAGCTTACAAAGCTTCTGAAGCACAGAAAGAATTAAATGATGCAGAAGAGAAATTAAATGTAAAGTTTAATTCTTTGAAAGGTTTTGAAGAGCAATTGCTTGTTAAAGAAGGTCTTTTAAATAGAAGGGAACAGATGTTGGACTTAAAGGAGCAAGGAGTTAAGATTTAAGGCTACTTAAATGGCACAAACAGAAGAAAAACTTGTCAAAATAGTTGATACAACTATGCACAGTAGGGGTGCCTCGGTTATTCAAGAGGGAGATTATGGGGCTTTAGTCGTTAAGGATGTGAGTGGTGGCAGTTCTTCAGCAGAGAATGCTTCTTTAGTTTTAGGGTATGACGACAACGGAAATGTTTCAACGATTACAAAAACGGTAGGAGTAGTAGTGTCTACTAAAACACTAACCTATACAGACGGTTTATTAACTAATATTAGTGCATGGGAGGAAGTATGAAACCAGGATTAGATGAATCATCAACACAAGATACCTTAGTAGTTAGAGATGGGGATGTTTACAAAAAGTTTTCCGTAGTAGAAGAAGTTTTTGACCCTACACCCCTAAAAGAGGAACTGGCTAACTTAGAAGTTCTTCAACCCACCAATCAGGAAGTAATAAATTTAGCTAAACAGGGAATAATTCATCCTTATTACGACCCAAATATTCAGCAAAGAATAGATTGGTTAAAATCTAAAATAGCAGAAATGGAGGCAATGTAATGGCATGGACATTTTGGCAACCAGCAAAACCAACGAATTTAACAGGGTCACTCGTGGCTGGCGGTTCTTTGGCTGCAAATACAACTTATTATTTTAAGGTTTACGCTTGGGATGCTGGAAATACCACCACAACCAGGAACTCTTTGACCCAATCTTCTAATCAAATTTATTCTCCTTATTCGAACACTTTTTCAATTACAACTGATTCAACCAATAAATCTGTTTCACTAACTTGGGACAAAGTTTACAAAAGAAATGGAACAACAGAGGTTGATGCCTACGAAGTTATTATGTCCACAGCTGATGATATGGATACGGCTCAAGATGATGCCTGTTTGTATCCTAATGATGTCAGTTATTACACTCCAGCAACAACCACTAACGCTTTTACGATAACCAAAGCTCCTACCACAACGGGGGTTTTATCTGCCTATCATAAAAATATAAAAGATGGCATTCCTTATTGTATCTGGGACGGGGCTACTCCCTCTTGTACTTTTAAGTCCTTATATGACGCTTTAACTGCCGACCCCTATTACAATATCTTTGCCAAGAAATTTACTTCGTTTAACGACCCGAATAATATTTTAGGTTATGAATTTTTAGCCACAATTTATATCACCCGTTATAGCGGTGATAGCACCGATGGGGTATATACGTTTGTTTCTTTGGGAGATTTTGTCATTAACTACGGGGGTTTTAATTGTGGTGGCTGTAAGTATAATGTGCAAAATTCATACCTATTTTTCTGTGGTTCTACTCACGCAGGAGGAATGAATGTCTTTGGGATTCCTAATGCTGGTTCAATTTTACAAAACAATGTTTTACGCTACACTTTGGGAACAACTCCAGGTGGCAAGTCTTGGGGTAGTTTAGGTCAAAATTATGCCCCGTTTATAAACAATAATGTGGTTTCTGATGGAAATGTTTATCAAAACTGGAAACAAACAGGGGAAGGTATCAATAAACCAGTCTTATACATTTCTAATTCTGGCTTTAATCGGGCTACTGATATGGGAAGTATGGGTTCAGCCAATGACTCTCAAACTGACAATAGTGGAACTTTCTGGGGAATGTACTTTACCCTAATGGGTTATAAGAGAATGAAAAAGTTGGTTTTGAATAATCGTTATGGTTGGTATTTTTATAATTCTACCCGTTTTGGTTATGATATGACCAACAATCTTTATGAGTTTTTTCAAAGTGGTCAGCAAAGTTTTATTGATTGTATTTGGAGATATAGGAATTTTACGGGAATAGCTGATAGCGATGGCTGGAATCCCAAACTTCGTACTTATTCTTATTATGGTCCACAAATAAAAAATAGTCTTTTCTACATTGGTAAATCAGTAATGATAACCGTTAAAGATAAGAATGGTAACCCTATTTCAGGAGCTAAGGTTAAGTTTGAAAGTTCAACAGGAATAAATTTGACCAGAGGAAACACTCTAAATGATGTTTGTCGGGTGGGCGGTTCAGCTAGAAGTAATGGAAACAATTATGATTCTACTGAAACAACTATTACTCACGATGATGATGATATTTGGTTAAAAGAAAATCTTACAGAGGGAAATATTGCTGTACCAACAGTGGGAAATACTTACTGGTATGGGGCGGAAAAGATAACTATTTTAAGTCGGGATAGTGCGGTTGTCCCTTGGGCTACCTATACTCATCACTATACTGCTACTCGTGGTGTTGATGGAACTCCTAGTGGCTGGATAATTTCTGGTAATGCTCAGTATGACCAACGATTAGTTAATGCTCCTGAATATTTAACCACTGATGCCAATGGCTTTACTTTTAACGCCACTTTATTTAGAGTTTATAAAACAAGTGTTTTGGATAAAAACGATTTTTTGACTAATTATTTAGCTAATAATTGGGCAACCGAGTATGAATGGGGACCAGTTAAAGTAACTATTACTGCTCCAGGCAAACAAACAAGAACTATATATATTTCTGACTCTTATGCTATCGCTTTAGGTACAGAACCTATAAACTTGGAAGTGAATATGGATAGTCAGGTTCCAATACTTGTGGTTGATGGGGACAAATTAGTATTAAACGAGTTACCCGAAAGTGTTGAAAATATAGCGGGTTATATGGAATTATAGTATTAATGAAATAATAGTTTAACATTACTGATATGAACAGAATAAATCAACATATTTTTTGGACAACAATGTTAATATTAATGTCTACTATAATTATTACAATTATTGTTTTCTTTGACAAAGTTTGTTTGTTTTTGGGTTCTTTTTTTATTTGGTTGTGGCGGAGACTTTGTTAAAGTGGTATATTTAATAGTAGTTTAATTTAAAATTTATAAACATGGAACTACAAGAAATTGATTTAAATATCGGGAGAAAGACTCAATTGATTAACTCTAGCGGAACCTTTGTAGACGGTAATGTCACAGAAGCTGATTGTACGTCTTTTGTAAACGACAGGTACAGACAGTTATACATCAAATTTGCAAACAAGTTTCCAGAGTACGGTCAATATAATGAGCTGTTGGACTTGAAAGAAAATACAGCGTTTTACGCATTTAGCGGTCTTACAGAGGATATGTTAGTGCTTAACTATGTAGGTATCAAATATTCAAGTACAGACGAAAATTATACGACAGTAAAAAGAAGAGAAGGAAACTTACTCTTTAAAAATAATACTGACACGACAAGGTTCGATAAAAGTCATCCATATTTCAAATTTACAAAAGACACTACGGACGGTTTTGGTATTACAATAATGCCAACACCAGACGCAGACGTTACATCTGGACTATACGTAGAGTATGTAATCCTTCCAGACGAGCTTTCAGGGGTTGGTGATGTACCAAATCTACCAGACGGATTACAAGATGTTTTAGTCGCTTATGCTATCGCAGATGTGTGGGAGGCAAAAAGAGACTGGAGCAATAGCAATCAAGCTCTTAATAGGGCTAAGGACCTGGATAAAGAGTTCTTTGACAATTACAAACCAAAGACTTCTTTAACACCAGTCAAATATGGTATTGGTAAATCATTTAATCCTTTTAAGAGATAATGGCATACACACCTGAGTTCGTAAAAGCAAATAAACAGGGCAGACCCTTAGAGAGGGAAAATCGACCAATTACAATCAGTAACTTCGCACTTGGAACAGACCAACACAATCCAACCACAAACCCGACTGGAGGTATAACTAGAATTATAAACGGACGCTGCACCAGGGGAACAACCCTAGACAGGAGAAAGGGAAAAATTGTTTTCGGGAACTCAGGCGATGCGGGTTCTGTGTATATGATGGGTGCGTTACAAGTTAGTGGAGGAAGCGATATTTTCCTAAGAATAGTAGACGGTGAAGGTGCAGGGGTACAGGTCCAAAAGTACAATGCTACTACGGACGTATGGGATGATTTAGGTTCTAATATTGGTAATGCGGACGATAGAAGGGACTGGTTTGGCACTTCTGTAACAATAGCAGGAGAAGACAGGTATTATTTTACCAACGGAATTTCTGACTTGATGTACACAAACGGCACAACAATAACAGAAGTAACAGGGGTAAAAGCAAGGTATATTACTCATGTGGAAAACGTTTTGATAATTGGACATGCTACGGAGACGTTTTATGAGAACCAACTTATATATTCCAAGGCAAATTCTCACCAGTTTTACAATGATTTAGACGGTTCCTATTCCGCTTCTACCCAGACGTTTTCTCTGCCAGGAGAGGTTACCAGGATTGTGAGTTTTAATTCGTTGGTGTATGCGTTTACAAAGGCAGATGGGTTATGGGAAATTGATTTGAAGGACGATACTGTAAGACAAATTTCTACACACGGAACAATAAGTCCCAAGAGTGTAGACATTGACTGGGACGTAATGATTTGGGCGGACCAAAACGGAGTATGGGCATTACCTATTGGTGGAGATGTCCTCAAAGTATCCACAACTGTGGACAATATATACAGTCAGACTTCGGCGGAGTACATATTCCAAATAGTTGGAGGATTCAATACAGAAGGAGAATACGAACTACACCTTGGTGACTTAACCTATCAAGGTACCGAGTATCCTAATTATACGCTTGTTTACGAAATAGAACAGAGTAGACAACTAAATCAGAATACCTGGAAAGAAGATAGTGGAAAAGAGTTTCCTAATTGTATGGCTAAATGGACAAATGCTCTGGGTTTCACACAAAGTTACTACGGTTCAAGGACTAATCAAACTGTGTTCCAAAACGATTATGGTTATGAAGATGGCTCTGGGGTTGACATAGAACTTATATGTGAAACAGCCGACATTGAGCTTACAACAGAAAAACAAGAGGCGTTTTTAGAAGATGTTTATTTAACTTATGAGCCTAATGGTTCTGAGACTATTCCTTTGTCTTTGTATGGTAGGGTGAATACTGGAGCTTGGGAATTGATAAAAAGTGTAGATTTACCTGCTGGGTCCAGTACTATGAATACTGTGCGTATACAAGGAGTCAAGGGATTTAAGGGAAGAAGCTTTGGGTTTAAAATAGTGAGCAAGGACAGCAAGTCTTTTAGGCTTTATGAGATATTTGCTACCTACGGTGTAACTAATAATGACATACGACCAATATAATGGCAGAAACTTTAACATTAGAACAATTAAGAGCTGGGGATATGCCTCAGCAGCCTACAAGGCTACCTAAGAATGAAATCAAATGGTGGCAAGTAGAAACCGTCCAAGCAGCAAAAATATACTATGGTGATTTTGCCATTAATAAGGGTGAAATGACTATTGGTTCTGGTGATAATGTTTTCAAAGCAGACAGTAATGGTATTTATCTTGGGAACAAAGAGTACGGTTCTGCACCATTTCGGGTTGATATGTCTGGAAACCTATATGCAGAGAATGTAAATCTTTCAGGGGAAATCAATGCAACCAGCGGTACGATTGGTGGTTTTACTATTACTCCTACACAAATGTATGGGGGTATTATTAAGACTGGTCAAGCAGTAGGTGCAGGTGAAAGCGGTGTTATTATGGATACCGACGGGTTACGTGGGTATAGTAACATTCTTGGAGAAGTGTTTAATTTACCAACGGATGGAAGTGCTCCTACCTTTAGTAGCGGTATCATAAATAATACAGTGTTTGAAATAAACACGAACGCCATTATGAGAACGTCCGAAGATGTCGGTGATGGGACTGCGAACAGTGCAGGTATTTTAATAAATGAAACAGGTTTTTATGCTACACAAGCAAACCAAACCTTAGCTAATGCGAATGTAAGAATACTTTCTGATGGTACTGCGGTATTTAGTGGTTCTGTAAAAGGTGGAATGACTGACTTTATGGTCGGAGAAGGGTATTTCATGGGACTGTCTGGTGGTGTTTATAAAATGGCAGTTGGTAATCCAGGTGGTAATTATATGTCATGGGATGATGAACAGCTTAGAATTAAAGGTATAATAGAATTAGATGGACCACTAAACCTTGAGGGTTATGCAACAGCAAGTTTGCCTGTACCTCCAAGTAATCCAGGGTTAAGTTTAGCATTAGCTTGGGAATAATGGCACAAATAAATGGTTCTACAACTTATTTATCTTCGCATTTTGCCTACTATATTACATGGTCTGAAGACCAGGTCAACTCTACAAATAATACTTCTAGAGTAACTGCAAGCGTATATGTTCAAAAGATAGGTTCTTATAATGTAGAATCAAGTCATAATGACCACGATTTATACATAGATGGTACACATTTTTCTGCAAATAACTATGTAGATATGAACCCAGAAACAACACCAAGACTACTAGTTTCTGGTTCTAAAACAATTACTCACAATTCTGACGGTACGAAAACAATCAATATTAGTTCAAGTGGTGAAGTCTGTCATATTGACCCTAGACCTTCATATACGCCTTACTCTGGAAGTGCAAGTGCAAATGTAAGTTTAACTACAATTACAAGGGCTACGGCAGTATCCACATCAGACCCTAGTTCTGTAGGTGGAACTTCTGCAACAGTTGGTGGAAACGTTACTGACGCTGGTATTCCTACTTGTACACAAAGAGGTGTTTATTGGGGAACAAGTGCAGGCAGTCAACCTAACAAGGTAACAAGTGGTTCTGGGGCTGGTGCTTTTAATGTAAACATATCTGGATTAGATAGAGGAACTACCTATTACTATAAAGCTTTTTCGTATAATAATAGTGGTTATAGATACGGGACTGTTAAAAGCTTTACCACTACGGCGGCTGCACCTTCAGTTACAACTGGTTCTGTTTCGGACATAGGTGTAACTACGGCGACAGTAGCTGGAAACGTGACGAACGATAATGGGGCTACGGTTACTGAGTGCGGTATATGTTATACAACAAGTGGAACACCAACCACTTCGGACAGCAAAGTTGCTACCAATAGTGGAGAGGGAGTTTTTGAGGAAGACTTAACAGGACTTACGCCAGATACAACATACTATGCCAGAGCATACGCTATAAACTCCCAGGGGACATCCTACGGGGTTCTCGTTGAATTTGATACTCTAGTATCCATTCCGTCCTTAACGACCACGCCAGGGGCAACAGGGATTACCACAGCGGTCGCTACGGTGGCAGGTGAAGTAACAGGTGATAATGGTGCAACGATAACTGAGAGGGGTTTTGTATACGGGCTTAGTGAAAATCCTACAACGGCAAATAGTAAGGCTATCGTTTCTGGTACGATTGGGGAAATGGAGAAGGAACTCACTGGATTACAGATAGCCACTACTTATCATTTTAGACCGTTTGCTACGAACTCTCAGGGTACTGGGTATGGAACAGATTCTACGTTTACTACTTTGCCAGGAAATCCAT
>Ga0116161_1002816_pt1 | contig 16030 bp, 30 predicted proteins | sample AD_JPNAS3_MetaG_FD_89877 | JGI IMG/M metagenome (GOLD analysis project Ga0116161, IMG submission 89877) | Active sludge microbial communities of municipal wastewater-treating anaerobic digesters from Japan - AD_JPNAS3_MetaG | ecosystem: Engineered > Bioreactor > Anaerobic > Digestate | place... | reverse complement strand
GGGGTTAATTGCGCCGTGGTGGGCAGGTCATAGGTATAGACATAGCCCGAACCACCACCATCAGCAGCGGGGGTGGCTGCCTTCACACCCATTTCAAGGATGTGCGCGATTTGCTCGAATGTGGCGTTGTTTTCAGGGATGGAGATTGCCGCGGCCAGTGATGGCGTTACAACCCTGTCAGTGTCCACCAACAGCCCGACATTTTCATTTACCGGCTGGATTTCGCGTGAATCGTTGATAAACGCGCCTTCCACCCGCAGAATTTCAGTACAGTCAACCGCTGTACCCAGCGTCCCTTCGCGCCCGATTTGGATTTTCGATAGTGGTATTACACCGCTCATTTTTTACCTCTTTTCTATTCTGATAAAGAACTTGTCACCCTTGTAGATGATCACCTTTTTAGTTGTCATAGACATCCACGCGCACAGGTATGGCTTCCCTGCGATATTCCTCTCCGGCGATCATGGTTGTGTCAACCACCGAACGTCCGTCATACTCGATGAACGCCCAATTTACCGTGGAGCGGTTATTGGCCAGTGTTTCGCGGATGGTCTTTTCGAGTAGGTCAACCACGTCCTCAACGTCATCCTCGCCGTAGGTTGTTCCGTCCTGCGCGTAGAGCGTGAAGGTGAAGATGGTGAAGAAATATCCGTTCTTCTGGCGCGAAGTGGTTTGTCTCTGCTCCTGTTGCGTTCCGGCAGAGGTAAGCACCACGACGGGAGACTGGCCCGCGAAGTCGCCCACCATGTAGCCAAAAAACGCCTGTGCTGGTTTACCCGTGCCGACCAACGCCGCGGAGAGCAGTGTGCCTAAAGCGTCGCGTACCGTTTCCCTGTTGGTTATCGTCATTTATCCACCACCGAGAACACCGCGTCCTCTGATTTCTGCTCGAATTCCTCGACCGTGCGGTCATAAAAGGCGTGTTCGCCCCCGCGCTTATTTTCGTAAAATCCATACACTGCCGGTTTTTGACCTGTGCGCGGATTGACGGCTGACGGGTCGAGATAGATGCGCCCGCGCAATCCCTTGAGTTCCATGCGGTGCGAGGCGCGCAGTGAACCCGTCAAAACATGCGTGATGCTGACGGCGTACCTGTGCGCGGATGAAGTCAGGTCTTTGATTTTCTGACCCACTTCGCCGTTGGGCTGCAGGCGCGCAATCATCTTGGCGTTGACCGCCTGCGCTTCCTGGATTCCCTTTATGGAGAATTCTTCGCTCATAGGTGCTGTAAGTCCTCTACGATGACATGCACAAATCCCGCACTGTCAGCAATAAACGTTTCCAGCAAACGAACCGGAGACTCAAGCGCCAGCCGCTCGACCACGTCCTGCGTGACCGGATCAAGGGGCGTGATTTTCAATCCTGTTACACTGGTGGTCTGTGTCCCGCGTTTGTTGCCTGTAATAGCTGGATTGCGCTTGGTGGATGCGGATACATTCGCCAGCTTGGCAAAAGAGGACGTATTGAAATTGGATCGCGTCCAGATTTCAACCGCCTTAACGGGATAGTTCTCCGACCCAACCACTAAAGTGTCACCTTCGCGGATATCTACCATCTGTCCCCGTCGTGTGTCAATTTACGGGTGACGATGCGCCCCCCGCCTTTGCTTCCGCCGCTGACCGTTTCGCCCAATGCTTTGCTGATTTGTGACAGGCTCTCTTGGCGTTGCCCGATGCGTACATCCACCTCAACCGAATAATCGCGCTGCAGCTGCTCGAGGATCTCGCGCTCGATAAAGTCAAGCGCGGTCTGGATGTTTTCTTCATCGAGGTAACGCGCGTCCGGCAGTCCTGTTTCAGGATTGATCGCGCCAACGGCTCGCAGTCCAGCATCCACGGCGTAGGTGTATGTACCTTCGGTCAGTCCGCTGGATGGCGTGGTTGAATAGGAGCGTTCGGTGGCCAGTCTGCCGATTTTGGTATGCACGCGCGCGGCCATCGCGGAGCGGGTCATCGGCACGAACCATAACCAGATATCGTCAAGTTTTATCGCGCCTGATGCGCTGTTATTGATCAGTTTGATGGTATATGTCGTGCCAGGTGCCAGCCCCGCGGTGATGTCGTTGTCCGTCCACGCGCTCGCGCTTCCGGTTAAATCCTGGGTGAGTACGGCGTTTCCGCTGCCGTCGGTGATGATCAGCTGCGCCTGCCCGGCTGTCAGCAGCCCTTTGACCGCCGCGTGAATGGAATACTGCCGCGCCTTTGGTACGCTGAATGTTTGCTGAATGTACCCGCCAACGGAGAGGATCGCCACGCCGTAATGGTCATCGCCATCGCCAGCGTTATAGACGGCATTTACAGCCGTCCAGTTGGACAGGTTCTGTAAAAATCTCCCGTTGCTGAGATGGCTGCGCTCGCTCATTATTCCGCCTTTTTGCGCTTCGGCTTGACTGTCGCCACGTCAGGCAGTTCCTGAATGTCGGGTGGTTCCGGTGACCATTTGGGCGCGATGCGGCTCTTGACCGTCTGCAAACCCTTGCGCTTGAATAGGGTGGCAATTTCTTCTTTGGTCGCCATGCGCCAGCCGACTTGCTGCAGTCGAATGCGCGCCAATGTTTCCGGTAAGTTGTGAATCGTGCCGGAGGGGTTCACGAGATAATAGGATTTTTCATCGTCATACATGTTAGAGATACCTTTCTACTTGCTCGACAAATTTATGCGGGACAAACTTCTCCCCAATAAAGCGCGCCTTCCAGTTCTCCACGGACTTTTGGCCGGCCATGACCGCGTTCATCATTTCCAGCAAGTCAGTTCCGTCGGAGCAGTCTTCGACCTCAAACGGATAGCGCATAATTTCACGGTACTTTTCCCAGTTGTCCGAGTAGAAGACCTGCCCGGGTGTGTTGCCTACGTGCGGTCGCATTTGCTCGGCCATCATAATGAGCGGCTTTCCAAGTGCCACGCTGATATGCGCCAACGTGTACGCGCCGATGATGACGTCTGCCTGTTCGATTTCGGTGGTTGTCCCGTCGGGTTGGCCATCGACATAGTTGACGCTGTCCTCGTGCCATAACCCGTTAAGTTCCAGGGACTTGATATGGCGCACGGTAATGTCAATCTCGGGCGTGTCCATCAGCAGACGAAAAACGCGCGCGTTGAGCTGCTTATCTTCATCAGACAAAAAACCGTTCTGGTTCGGGTGGATAGGCGCGAATAAAACCTTGATTTCTCCACGCGGTTTTACCGGCTTGAAGTCGCGGATATCGGAGTATGTCCAGCCGCTGATTTCAATGGGACAGGGATAATTCAGGACCTGCATGACTTCCTTGTGCCCTTCGGCGATTGTGAATAATGCGCGGGTGTGCGGCCATGCCGGATGGGTGTCTGCCATGACATTCGGACGGGCGCTGTGCGGAATCATAAACACGGGCTTTCCGGCTTCGTGCGCCTGTTCTAGTCCTTGTCTCCAGCCAATACCGCGCGGGCCAATGTCGTGATCGAAGAAAATCATGTCGGCTGACATGCGTCGATATGTGCGCCAATGTCCGGCGCATATCAGCGCTATGACATATTCAATGCCCTTGTGCTGATGTTCCCTGAGATAAAAGCATGCCATTAGAGTAAGGGGGAGGAGAGATCATCCCCTCCCCCGATTGGTTTAGCTGATGACGGGATCTTCGTCAGTCGATACGCACACACCGTGGTTATCGCGCATTTCTGCAACGCCCCACAGAATGTCGACAGTGAATTTCGCGCCCAGATAGTCGTGATCGTAGGACATGGTCACGCGGATTCCAAGACCGTCCTCATCCATGACTGACTGAACTACGCCCATGCCGGCCGGAGCCTGCGGGAGTGAGCGGGTCGCCAGAACAATGGCGTCGCGCTGGAAAAACATGTTCTTGCATTGTCCACCAGTGGCCACGATTTGCTGGTTCAACACGATGTCAAATCCAGCAAAACGCCCGACGATGGAGTCGGCGGTCATGCGGCCCAAAGACTCGGCATAATCACGGTTGGTGATCTTCTCGATGTTCAGGGCTTCATATTCCGCGTCCTCATGCAGAACAGCATAGCGGTTGTTCATCGGCGCTTTCGCGGCGTTCAGATAGCGCCGTGCGTTCAGGAAGTGAGACGCTGAAAGACCGGCGGTCGCGTCGATGGTTTGGCTAAAGCCGGAGTACAACGCGGCGATGGAAGCGTCCACTTTCTCAGCCAGGACTGCCACGGACTGCGCGCCGTAGACGTTGAACCAGTCCGGTCGTGCGAGTGCTTTGGCGATGTCTTCCAAAACGAAAGACACTTCATAGTGCTGGTTCAGGGTGACGGTGTATTTATTATCCGCTGCCTGGTTGAGCGTGATGGCGGTGCCAGCCGCTTTCTCGTAGGCGGCCAGTGTCCCGCCGTAAGGGATGTTGATAGTCTGCCCGTGCTGGGCTACTTCATTATCCCAGTCCCGATTAACGAGACGGGTGAATACAGTATTGGCCTTGAGATAACCCAAAGCCTGCGCGGCAACGATGGTCGCGATGGAGTCGTTTACCTGCGCGGTTCCAATTGTGTTAGCCATTTCTATTTACCTCTTTCGATTGATTGGTTTACGCAGCCAATTCGTTTTTATCGTCCAACGCGACGGGCTGTTATTGCGCTTTTGCCTGTTTCATCAGGTCAGCGGCGTTCTTTCTGATCTCTTCGGGCGTCATGGTCTTGATGTCAAGAGGGATGTTCGCCCCACCTGGTTTTTTGGGTGGCACACCAGGAGACTTGCTCAAATCGACAAATGCTAAAAGTTTGTCAGCGTCCGCCTCAAGTTCTTGTTCTGTTTCACCGCGCAGCCGGTCGGTTAGATCGGCAGGCAGCCCTTTTTTCGATGCAACCCGCAAGCGGAGTAATTCTTTTTCTTTTTCAGATTTCTCTTTCTCTGATTTTTCCCAAAGGTCTTTCCATTTCTGCTCTTCTTTGAGCTTGTCCTCATCGGCTTTTTTCTGCTTATCTTCGATTTCTCGGAGCTTATCCTCAAGTGTTTTTGCCTTGTCGTTCACTTCCTTGAAGCGTTCGTAAGGAATCGTTTTTGGTTCCGGTGTAACTGGATCAGGTGTAACTGGATCAGGTGTTGCAGGCGGAGGATCGCCCCCACCCTTGTTTGGATCTTCATCAAAATAAAATCCTTTTCTGTTCATGTTTTCCTTTCGAGATTTACGCCTTCGAGGCGATTAACAAAAAACGCCGCGCTCTCTCTTTCGAGTAAAAGCGTGGCGTTTGCCCTACTTTGTCCGTTGTGTATTATCCGCAGATACTACACTGTCAATATTCAGCTATTGAATTATGAAGTCATTATAGCATACCCTTTTTATGTTTTGCAAGTCTTTATTTCGCGCTCATACCAGCTAATAAACTGTTTGCACAGAGAATAAAGTAAACCGAGGAAGGAGCGAAATTCTTTACTCAATCTTCCCTCATGGACTTATTAAATACTGATGACAGTTTGACATCCGCGTGTTCAAGAATAAATATATATTCCGTTTGCGGCGTTGGCCCAATTTTCGAGACGACGATATCAAATCCGGCGTTTGCGAAGTGATCAACCCACATTTGCCTTTTCAGGTGCCACTCCATTTGGCGGTTGCCAAAGTTCACGCGCCGATAACCTTCCTCTGGCGTGGATCCTTCGTATGCCAGCGGATTAGGCGCTTCGATGTAGATTATCCCATTTTTGGATAATAACGCTTTCAGCTGCTGCAATGAAGCCGGAATATCTTCAAGGTGTTCGATCACACCCAAAAGAATCACGCAGTCGAACGTGCGCCCGTAGTTCATTTCATCCAGGAAGCCAGCCCGTAGATCAGCGTCCGGCAGTTTGGCTTTCGCGGTCTCGATGGCCACGGGAGACAGGTCGAACCCGAATAGTTTAGTGTGCGGCCACTTCTCACCCAAATATTTCAGCGTATGCCCGTTTCCACAGCCCACGTCCAGCACGCTCTTGGGTTGGTCTTCGAGATAATCCTCAATGACCGCGCGCGCGTATTCGTTGCGCTCAAGGGAAGCCCACTTTTCGGGCTTCTTACGATAATAGCGGTCATATTCGATGACGGCGTCTTTTTTGTCCATTATTTACCTCTCCCGCTGGTGGCGTGTGATGGCCAAATATCCTCACGGCTGCCATCTTCACGCGCTCTTAATTCTGCCTGTGCCGCGTCTTCCATCTCGGCAGTGGTGATACCCTTTGTTTCCATGCGCTCGGTGTAAATGCTGATGGCGCTTCGGCAATTCCAGTGAAACGGCGGCGCGTCCATTTTGTCAGAGTAGCGCGGGTAGCCGTCCAGGATAAACGGCTTATCCAGCGGCTGTATTTGTCCGTGGACACGCAGGCAGCAGTCGGTCGTTTTGTGGTCGATTGCCGCGATGGCCTGCTTTTTGTACTCGGTTTGCGTGACTTGAACAATGCGCTTGAACAATCCTGAAGCCGCGAGTACCGAAGCCGTCCAGACTGAATCGCTGACTTCGGTTTGCGCTGCCACACTGCTCAAGCGGTAAACGGACGCGCGCCCGTCTGCCACGTTGATGGCCAGTAATCTATCCACGGCAGTCGGCAGGTCGGCGTTGGCCACGGATAAACGGGTATAGTTGATCTCCATCCCCTTCTGAAGTGTGTCAATCCATGCCTGGCTGGATAAGGTGTTTTCGTAAATTTGCCGTCTGTCGGCATAGGTGGATTGGTTCAGCTGCTGGATGTTGGGCAGTCTCGGCTCATTGATGCGCCGTAAAACGCCGATTTGCTGATTGATGTACCACAGGGTCACTTCGTCAATTTCATCCGTTTGCAATCTGGCGACATTACCCACCTGGACGCGCAGATTATCTATCTCACGCCGGATGGATGGCAGCAGGGATAATTTCACGCCGTGGGTGGAAAGCATATCCAGCATGGATCGCCGGAAACCCATACGCGCCTTATTCACGCCGGATAGATAGCCAAGTTCCGCGCGTCTTAGTTTGCCAACATAGCCCAGTGTCGGCTGAATATCAGGCATTACTTATCCCTAATGCGGCTTTGGCTAAATGAGTTACAACACGTTCCTCGTGGTCTATGCCTTCCTCGCGCATTTCGTTGACCAGAACATGCAGAAGTTCATGCACCACGACATACTCGATATAGGCTTCCGTTTCGTCTCTCAGATCCTTTGGCCAGAATTGGATCAAGGCGGTCATGTGATGCCAGTTGGAGCTGCACAAGGCATGCGTTCGGAAATTGTCATCAATTATTTCGCCATGCCCCTGCATGTAATTGATGTCAATGCTCCAGTTCTGCAATTTCAGCAGCTCTATCCATTTGGGGACAAGCCCGCGGATTACCTCAATGACCTGTTTCGTTTTCACTCTACCCCTTCTTCAATCCCGTTCCCGCGCAGTTGCTCAAGTTCAAGCCGCGCGATTTCAAGCTTTATTTGCCCTTCCTCATCCACGGGCAGAATCGGGCGTTCGTCATCGAAGCGCAGCTCCTCGTCATCCAGCACAGCAATCTCCGGCAGGCTCATGGTCTTGGCTGCCTTACCCGCCATTTGTAATGCCAGTTTCAGTCCTTTGTCATAATTGGGCCGGCAGCGTTTGACTTTCAACTCCAGTTCCATCAGCTGTAATTCAAGGGTGGCGGTCGCTATCTGGTCTTTTTCACGCAGATCGTCAAATGATTTCTCCGGCAGGGCTTTCTTGACGTTGATGGCGATCTCTTTGATAAATGCCAGCACGCCCTCGATGTCAATCTGCGGGACTAAAATCTGTACCTTCGCGTCGGCAGGCAAGAACCAGGCATTGTCAGACGAATGGTTCAACTCGGACGGCTCTGCGCCCATGATCGCCCATTGCGGATCAGAATTCTTGTCGATGATCTTTTTCAAATCGGATGCCATGCGGTTGACGCTGTCCAGCAAGCGGATGGCTTTCTGAAAAGTGCACTCTCCAAATGGTTTACCAGTCTCAATGTGGCGGATCTCCACAAACGGAACGAACTTTAGCTCATTTGCATATTCCGGATCGCGTCCATCAAAACCGTACGGCATGCCGTCCTTGAATGTGCGGATTGAATTTGGCGTGATGACTTCGGCATACTCGAATGTTTTGCCGTCCGTGTCCTCGCGCTTTTCAATCATGATCGACATGTCGGGCGTGTTGTCATAGGCTCGCATGCCAATGGTCATAAACAGGGTTGGGTCTATCGGCTGGACAATGACACGCCCAACGTCTCGCAGGTCAGCCACGCGCAAACCACTCACCCCATATTGCGCGCCATAATGGACAAACAGCACGCCGTCTGTGTCCCAGTTCGACCAGTCAAACACGGTGTCAATGGCGTTCTGCCAGCCTTCAGTGCGCGCGTCTTCATCCGGTAATTTCCACCCGCCCGGGATGATGCCAGCGTCCACGTCCACGGCTGATCCGAGGGGCAAATAGAGCGGCTCGATGCTCTGACCTATGCGAGGCGCAAGCCATGACAGCCCGTTGATTGCGTCGTCATAAATCGACCCGTCATAGTACTTGGCGCGGGTGGTCAGCGTCTTTATGCGGATATTCCATGCCCTTTCGTATGGCTTGAATTCTGGTAGTTCAAATATGCTTTTTATTTTGCTCATTCGGCACCTCGTAATAATCTGTCAATTTCTTCGGCGGTACGGATCGGGGCGGGCGGTTTTATCACCGACGGTCGTTTGCTGTAAAAATCAATCTTCTGCGTTGTCATCCCGCCAGTTTTGCGCTTGAGAAAGCCCACAATGTAGCGTTCCGCGTCCATGAAGTGATAGGTCTCTTTGCCTTCGATTTCCTCGGTTGGTTCGCCTTGCGCGTCCAGTTTGCGCGCGTAGGTATGCTTCTCATCCAGGTATTCCTTCAGGTCATCAAATACGATGATCTGGTTTTTCTTGTGCGCTTCGTACACGCGATCGATGCCGACCTCAACATCTTTGATATCCGGCGGGCGCACGGGCAATCCGGCGGCTTTGAATTCTCCGCGCCACTGGTTTTCTGATGGCGATCCGCCGACCGTATAAGGGATCATCGGTTCGTCGCGCATCAGGTCGCGCACGTGTTCGGCTGCGGTTTTGCTGCCGGACTTATAAGCGCGGTAGAGATAATAGCGGTCTGTGTTTGGTTCAGCAGCATAAAACACACCGGCGGTATTCACTCCACCGAAGTCCAACCCCAGATATCGCTGCCATTTGTCAGGGATAGAAAAGCGCGGGCAAGTGTGCAGCGCGTCGATGAAACAGTCATAAATCAGCCCGGCGGGTTTCTCGAATTCGCCATCGTAGAACATTTTGAATTTCCACGCCGGAAGAATCCCGCGCATGCGCTCATATTCTTCTTTGGGAAAAGCGGGGTTCATGGTCGACTTGAATTGAATTACATCATAGTCAGGGTTGCCAGCCTTGAAATTGTCGAAAATCTCGGTCTTCAGCCAACCCATGTTATAAGGCGTGGTGGTGATCAGAACGCGCCCCTCGCTGAGAGATAAACGCCGCTGGACTGCTTCCCATGCGTCGATTTTGAAGTCTGGATGACCGGCTTCATCCAGCCACGCAGCTTCGGCGGACGATGATTCCAACCCGCCCGCGGCATTAGCTGAACGCAGAATGATACGCTTAGCGGGTTTGGTGGGCGCGCCGGACAGGGAGATTTTGTCAGGCGATTCAAAGACGCGGTCCGACTTGGTATAGCCCCACCCAAAAAGCCCTTCTAATATGCGCTCCATTTCGGGCAGCATCTTGAGTTTGAACAGGTCATAGTTGGCTGTAGCTGCCAGATAATCACCGTTTCCGCACTCGTTGACTTCGCGAATCATCCACCAGGGACCAAAAGAGGTTTTGCCGGATTGTGTACCGGCGATAATGGCAATAAACCGTTTGGCGCTGTCCCACGCACGCGATTGTCCCGGGTGGTCGCTGATATCCAACAAGGCGCGGTCATTCTCAACGCGGTAGATATCGGTTCTCACGCCTTTTTGACCTCGATGATTTTTAGCGCAGTTTCGACTTCGCCGGAATGCTCGACTGGCATTTTTGCCTTGCCTAATTCCCACTCGATGATTTCAGACGCGGCAGCCTGTCTCACTTTTTCGTCATCGCTATCAAGACCGGACAACTTAACGGCAACAGCTTTCGCCAACGCCCGCACACGTAGAGTTTTAGCGGATTCAACCACGTTGAGAGCCATTAATTTACAAGCCTCATCGACCTCTTTTGGATAGCGATAGACAGTATCGGGTTCAATGCCGATTGATTCCGCGGCTTCTTTCTTGGTCGGAAATTCCTGCATTGCCACAACAAAACGCAGCTGATCTTTAGTCAGCCTTGAGAAAACCTCTGATAATTGCTCAGATATGGATTTTTCTGGTTTTGTCTGGTTCATCAATTGGCTCAATCGTTACCCTGAATACCTGGCCGGAATACAACATCAGCTTTATCGCGTTCGGCACTTCGTTCTCAGCCACGTCCAGTTTTATGCGCATGCCGTCATGGTTGCCCGACACGCTCATGGCAGACTGGATCGGCGGAAGCGTGGCGATAAAGGTGATTGTGTCACTCATATCCGCTCGGTATATGCTTTTCCTGCGCTGACGTACCCAACGCGCCCTCTTGGAGTTTTGACATGCCATAGCCCGTTGACGGGTTCTGATTCCAGGAGCTGCAATACCACGCCATAGCCAACAGCCAGCACTTCGCCATTATAGAAATCCGGGGTATCTCGAAAGAGCAGCCAGCCGGGCTGTCCGTTGGATTGTCTGGTGATCACGCGCACCTGGCCGAGAGGTTCGGGTTCGTCAGGTTCTTCCGGCTCCTGGGGTTGATCGCTCAATCCAAAATACGCGTTGAATTGTTCAACTGACCCGTTGAACACATTCATGTCCAGTCCGGCTTGATCGGTGTGTTTGGCATAATTACCACCGTAAAATTCACCATCGCCCACCGCGCAGAACTGCCAGAATTTCCACGGTTTACCGGCTTTTGCCCAGGGCTGCAGCTGTGTCGGCATGCTGGTCGAATTGAGAACAATCTCGGGAATGTCATACACCGGCCATTTCAAGCCGGAGAAATAGTTGGCCACCCAGTAATCGTATTCAAGCGCCCAGGCAGCGTCCGCCACACCTCGATAAGTATTCCAGGGATTAGGCGCTGTGTAGATAATCGGCTTTACGCCCAGTTTGGTTTCCAGCCGTCCGCACCATTGCCTGACCAGGTCCAGCCCTAATCCGTCCGCCTCTACGTCCAGCACCGGCCGCAGCTGAAATTTATAAGGGCTGATGTACTCAATAAATTTGTCTACCTGGGAGATGTAGGAGTATTGGGATTGCGGTCTTAGAAAGTGATAAGGCGCCCAGGGGATACCGGCCCTATTGAATTCCCTTGCGAAGTGATCAAAGGCATTATCTTTGCGCGTGCCATCAGACGCGCGGATGAAAGCAAACTGAACGCCTTTGTCTTTAGCGATGAACGGGTCAAAGAAATATTGTGGTGACTGCGCGCTGTTTGTCTGCCAGTGCGAGACGTCAATTCCAAATGTGAATTTATTCATTGGCCTCCGGTGATGGGGCGGACTGCGTAGGGTGAGGAGGGGCACCCGTTAGTTGGCAAATCCGCCCCATCGGCAGGGAAAGAAAGGATAGGATGAACGCTATCCAGCGACTTTTTCGGCCAGGGAGCTGCCAACCTTGAATAGTCCGGTGGCTACTCCACCAAGCGCGATTCCCTGGGCAACAAAACTCACCGGCTCAATTGCGCCAAAGCCGGCTGCCGGGACCGCGAACAGGAAGCCCAGCAAGAAGCCAAAGGCGGTCATGTAGACCGGTTTGTACCAGGGAAGCGGAGAGACCCACCGCTTGACGTACTCCACGATCACGATGATCATGGCCACCAGGGCGGGATTTTCAGCGATAAATTTGGCTGCCTCATTGATTATCACAAACAACATATCGCACTCCTTTCGTTAACAAAAAAGCCCGAGACACCTATTTGGCGTCCCGGGTTCTTCCTCGTGGACATTCAATATTCAGTTGTTGAATTTTACTCTTTCAGTATAACACTTTTATTTTGGCTCTACAAGTCCGCGCACCTCCTTCAGATTGATGAATTTGATCTGACTATCCTTGACCTCGATCTCCACCGTGCCGAACCCGCCCGAGTCCTTGATGATGTCCAGGTAGCGTTTGATCTTGCGCTCCTGCTCGGGCGTGAATGGGCTGTTAGTGAGATACGTGGCCAGCGATTCGCTCATTTTCTGTGACTTTCTGTGAGTTGTGAGGTGTCCGAGTATTCCGCCAGTTCAAAGGTTGATTTCAGTGTCTCAACGGCCTCGGATAGTCCTTGATATTTACCCGCGGCAAATCCAGCACCCCAATCTGCATAACTGCGATATTCATTCATTTCGCTGCTTGCCTTTTTATACATCGCCCACAGGTAGTCAAAATATTCCTTGATTCTCGGATCGTCACTCATCCCTTCCCCTCTCCTCTCACCGCCATCAAGACGGCTTCGCATAGGGCACGGGCGGGGTTGTCGGCGTCACAAAAGTATATGCGTTCCGTTGAGGGCCTATAAACACTCGCATGATAGTGGTCGTTTTCAACATTATCAACTGACCAGCTATACCCAAGATTAGCCAGATAGTCCGCACACTCAACCGCCTGATTGAGGTCGGTGCAGGGTTGCCACAATCGCGAGTCCATCACCGATTTACCATCCGCGCCCCTGTAGTAATGCAGTCCCCATTCGTTTTCTATGAGGTCAAGACCCCACCCCATCGCCTCAATCGCCAACGCCTCATTGAGTTGCTCGTTGGTCATACTGCTAATGTCGGTCATTTGTCCACTCCTCGATTGCCTGAAAAAATGTGATAGCGTCCACTTGTGCCGATTGATATTTTTCTGTCGAGGTTGCATAAGCAAACATCCGATAACACGCCCACATAACAATTCTCTTCGGTAGTTTCCACGCAATTTTTCTTGGCAACGTTTCTGCAAAAAACCTTCTAATTTCATAGCCTATCATCTCAACCTCCTATCTTTTTCATCAGAGCGGTATGGTTTTCGTAATCCATCTGTTTTAGTTCGGGGGCAGTCCAACCAGTATCCATACACCGAGATATTAAATCTCCCTGATAATACAAGTGTTGGGCAAGATGCCTACTATCCTCCACCAGTCTCTTGTTCAGGGAGCGCAGGGAGAGCAACTCGGCTGCCATCGCTTCCAGCTCGCCGATGCCCACGCCATAACTACAATGCTCTTTTGGTGCTTGCCAATTGAAAGAATTGCATTTCTCAATCAAAGTCCTCAACCGTTCATCGCTAATCTTCTCGTTCATTTGTCCTCCACCAGTCCGTGATTTTTGAGTATTAGCAATGCGCCGTCATAAACGCTCGCAACTTCCCAATCGGCAGATTGCATACTGTCCTCAATCTCCTTCACCGCCTCTTTGATATTCATCTCCAACTCCTCCACCCGCTGTTGGAGGGCGTCCTCGATAGGGCGGGTTTGCCACACATCGGGTCTTAGGTAGTCGGTGTGTTTCCCAATACCACGTACGGGACAACAAACACTACCGTTTATTGGCGAGCGTTCTGCTTTTTGTCCACAGAACGGACACTCCTTTAGTTCATCCATCATTCACCTCCAAATTTCTTTTTGTCATTGTGGTATTCGCTAAGCGACCACCCGACAAGGAACATAAAAAAGTTAGAGAAGGTTATCACGAGTAAAACAATAGATATTTCCCACCAAGCAATCATCATTCACCTCCAATCAATCCGTGTTTGCGCAGGATGTCGAGAGCAATATCCAAGCCCATTGCAATGTCATTTTCTTTGTCTTGCTTATATCTATCACGCCATAATTTTGCATCAAGCACCACCTCGCTGACGGACTTCTCTAACTCCTCCACCCGCGTTTGCAGGGCAAGATATTCTTTCGTAAACGCAATCCTTGCATCAATATCAATCGAATAAGCTGACGGATTTTTGATAATCCAATTCACGTATTCTGTCATTTCTCTAAACGTGCTCATCTCATCCTCCTTGTCCTGTAAAAGACATTTATCCAATTATTGTCCTGTGGGAGCCATTAAAACGGTACGCCGTCGTCGTCCTGCTTACCACCGCCGATGACCTGCATCTTGTCCACGTTGACGTTGCGGTACACCTTGCCGTCCTTCGCCGTGACGACCAGCTCCCCGCGCACGAATACGCCCATGCCCTTCTTCAGCCAGCCGAGAGCGTCAACGCGTTTCTCTCCCCAGATCGCGCAGTTGTACCACTCGGTTTCTTCCTTGCGATTCTCGTGGGGTAACGAAAATTCCAATACCTTCGCGCCGGTGGTGGTGTATTTGACCTCTGGGTCTTTGGCGATGTACGCCACAATTTCGATTTCTACTGATGACATGTTATTTGGTCTCCTGTTTATAGATTATGTTATTTTGCGTTTCCGCGCCAGTCGCAAAGATAGCAGCCGGTCGCGCCCACGATCTTTGAAATTTCCGCCAGTCGTTTTTATATTCGCCCTTATCATCTCGATAAAGCATAGCAAATGGCGTAAATCCCAATTTCAATACATCCATTAACCTCTTTTCTGCTTTTTCGAATGTGTCGCCTGGATAACCGATCAGGCAGTAACAGCCCGCCTTATGGCTTGTCTTTTTGATCAGCCCATAATTTTTCAGCATCGTTGACGCGTTTAGCAATGGATCATAATCATCCTCTGTGTCGTAGGCGAAATAGAAAGAACGCAGTCTCAACTTTAGCAATTCTTCAATGTGCCAATTTTCCAATAATCGCGCCTCTAATCCCCCAGTAAACGATATTGGGTTTTTCTGCCTTTGGAGCATCAGAAATACTTTCTTTATGTGATCTTCAGAACACGCTAACAAATTGTCATCAGCGACGATCCAGCCATCCTTGATCTCAAGTTCGCGCAATCCTCCCGATCGCTTCCACACATAGCAGAACCAGCATTTGTTATTACAGCCGCGCGAGGTGATCGTGTACCCATTTTTCAAAAACATTCCCGGCTCAAATTCACGCCCTGGATCGCCATAAGCGGGGCCGCCTAATTCAGTCGGTGCAATCCATTTCCACGCCTCCGCTAATCTCTCGGCTTCCGGCTTATCCCATGTGAAAGCGCAACTGACCATTACCTTGTCGGCATTTGCAAATAGAGTAGGATCACCAATGTAAGTATTCTGATCATCGGGTGTTGCCTTAGTTCGGCGCGGAAAAACGCGGATTGTTTTCATAGGATCTCAATAAGTTTCCAAGCCCCAAGAATAATCAGCACCAGGATAAAAAAAGCGGTTATTATGAACAAAACAAATCGTCCAACAATCGCAAATTGCTCTTGTTCGTCAATCCTCGAATAATCCCAATGATCATCGCCCCAAAGTTCGCTCATTCATTCCTCCATTTCATTGCGTTTCTAATATGCACAACCAGATACATTACAACGCCCAAAAGCAATCCGTGTTGTTTGGTCATCAGAACATAGATGACCCAAAGAACCTGGTTGCCAATCCCAACAAAAGGCGCGTATTTATTTTTATTGCCCATCAGCCAAAGCATGATGACGCTCGTGATCGAAAGTATCCAGCTCATGCCGTCACCAAGTCCCGTACGCTCGTCGGATGTATGCCGAACTCCCGCGCCAGTTGCGCCTTTGTCTCGCCCTGCGCGTAACGCTCGCGGATGGTCTCGCGCTGTTCGGGTTGCAGTTTGTAGGTCGGGTTGGTCGGGCATGTCATCACGCCCTTGCGGTTTTTTGTCAAGGGCATTTGATACGTCCCGCGTGTCACCATTCGGCGGATGACCTCCGTTTGACTGTCCAGCTACAGTAGCTCCATGTCCCACTCAAAATCATCCGAGAGCAGATAGGCGATGGCGTTCTGCACCACCTCGCGCCGACAGCGTGTGTATTTGCCGTCGGTGGACATTTCATAGCCCTGCGCGTTCTTGATGCCGTTGTGGATCATGGCGCACATTAGTTTCCGATAGGGCAGCGTGTCGTCTTGATATTCATAACCCAAGTAACCTTTTTCGCTCATTTGACCTCCTGTTCTGTTTT
>Ga0116161_1002813_pt1 | contig 16040 bp, 16 predicted proteins | sample AD_JPNAS3_MetaG_FD_89877 | JGI IMG/M metagenome (GOLD analysis project Ga0116161, IMG submission 89877) | Active sludge microbial communities of municipal wastewater-treating anaerobic digesters from Japan - AD_JPNAS3_MetaG | ecosystem: Engineered > Bioreactor > Anaerobic > Digestate | place... | reverse complement strand
GAAAAGTTTCAATTCTTCTTCTAGAATAAATGAGCATTCTTTTATTGTATCTATTGAAATGGAAGTTCCAGTCTTTGCACATTTTACTGCTGTTGTTATGTATACTCCTAAGTTAATAATATCGTTTATAGAATTAATAGGATAGCCTGCATCGTTAAAAGCTTGTTTTGTTGTTTCCATGTAAAAAGATCTCCTAGAGAATAGAAATAATCTTTTGGGTCTAGTGGTGGAACTTCTGAAATCATTACGATTTTTATTTTATTTGGATCAATATCTAAATTGGGGATTTGATACGAATTCTTTTCAATACCCTTACATGGAAAAGTCTTACAGGATATTTTTTCAGACAACTTCATGATTTTTAATTAAGAAAAAAAACAATATAAGGTTACAGGATTGAGGGCCCTGTTACGTAGGTATTCGTGGGTTCGAATCCCATCCCCCACACTTTTTTACACTCCGATTTGAAAACAGAGTTTGATTTGAGCTTCTTTTTGACCTTCTAAAGCAACGACTTTAAGGAGGTAGTACAATGTATTTGTTCCGTAGTGAGGAATTCTACCGTTTTTTGAGAGTTAGAAGAATCTCTAGACCTTAAGCGTAAACAACTGGAATTAATAAGAAAAAGAGGCATTACACAAGATGAAGAATTTAGAGAAAGATATGAACGGATAAGGCCTTCAATTGAAAATATGATTAGACTACAAGGGGTAGATGAAACAATAAGGGACAGCCTCTATATGAATTCCCAAGCAAGTTATTTAGGGATTACACTACACCAGCTAAAAGACTTACTAAGAAGAAATTTTCCAGAAACATAACATAACATATTATAGTATAGTGTAGAATTTTAATTTCTTTGGATGTATATGTTCTTTTCTAAATCTATGCTTATGTAATATGTAGCTAATTTTGAAATAAAGCTAACTTATGAAGGGATAACTAGGCATTCAACACCAAATTTTATATAGTTTGTGAAAATTTATAATTCATAGTTTTTACTTAAATAGCGATAATAATCACCCTAGGATAGAATTTTGAGAAGGTTAGAGAAATGAAAAAAGAAGAAACTAATGACATAGTACAATATTTAATCCCGTTACTAAATAAAAATAATATTTCAACTGAAAATTGTAAAATCGATGTTACTACTGAGAAAAGTGGTAAACAACGGGGGGACATTTGGATTTCTTTGGTTTCTCAATCCAACAAAAACTTTGAAAATAAAATAACATGCTTAATAGAAGCAAAACATAGAAATTCAAATATCGGGGACATTGATTGGAGAGATGCAATGTCTCAGGGCAAGGAGAAAGCAAAAAAACAAAAATTGAATTATTATGTTGTTACTAATTGTAAATCTGATTTTCGTTACTATAATGTTCATGATGATGAAGAAATATACTTAGATGGTAAAATATTAACCAAGATTGTACCCTTAGAGATATTACAAAAAATACAAACCCAGACAAATGAAGATAGTTCTTATGTTCTACACAAGGCAAGTAAAGATACTGTTCCAATTATATCAGAAGCAAGTTTTAGAAAAAGTCTAAAAAATCTTGCCAATGTATATCGTTCTGCTGGATTAAAAAAAGGTGATGAAAGAATAGACCCAACAGTTAGTTTTGTTGTTTTGAAATATATCTCTGAACAAGAACTAGAAAAAAGAACATTGCACTCAAGCATAAAACTTTGGCATGAGTTAAGAAATATTGCATATTCTGAAGAGGGTGATTTAAAATCATCTTTCAAAATAATGGTAGATAATATTTGGGATAAAAATAGTGAGTATAAAAATAATAGATATTCTGATTTTAAAGATTTAATAGATATAAAAGACTCTAAATTGAAAAATAATCATTTCAAGTTAATATATAAAGAACTAGATGGGAAAAAATACCATGGGGCAAATTTTGATTTATACGGATCTATTTATGAGGAATTTGCTTCACAGACGAAGAAAAAAGAATTTGGAGAATTCTATACACGTAGACATATAACTGGAATGGTGGCCAAGCTTTTACTTAGAAACGAATTAAAATTCCGTAAGTTAAAAATATCCGACCCTGCATGTGGAACTGGGGGATTTTTAACCGAAGCGTATAAATCTCTAATTACAAATTATTCATCTAATAATTCTTTAAACACGGAAATTATTAAAGAACTAAAAGAAAATGTTTTTTTTGGATATGATAATGACCCGAAATCAGTAGCTAGGACAAAACTGAATATGTTTTTAGTTGGGGATGGGCATATTCATATTTATGAAAATGATTCATTAGTTGATTGGGAAAGTTGTGAAAAGGGGTGGGAAAAAGATACTTTTGATTATATTCTTACAAATCCACCTATGGGAAAATATGATGGTGAAGCTAAAATAGAAAATTTTAGTTTTACTAATGAAAAGAGGTATGAATTATTATTTGTAGAAAGAATTCTAGAAGCTTTAAAGTCGGGTGGAGAACTAGCAGTAGTTATAAACGATGGGGCTTTAGAAGCCCCATCTAGAAAGAATTTTAGAAAAAAATTATTGAGTACTTGTAATATTAATGCCGTAATCTCATTATCTAAATTCGCTTTTGCACCATACACAAAAGAAAAAACATATATTTTATTTTTGCAAAAGAAACAAAATGACGAAATTAGTGAAATCCAAAAAACGCCTATATGGAATTATATTTTAGATTATGACGGTTATGCAAATAGTGACAAAAGATACAGAACTAAATATCACGATGATATACCCGAATTAGAAGAAAATTTTGATAATGCACTAAAATTATTAAAAGTTTATCCTGCCGATAAAGATAAATTTGAAAAAGAAAAAATTAATTATGAAAGAGAAATAAATCCAAGAGAAAAATCGGAAGGACTGAAGGGTAAAAAATTTGGTTATGTGTATATAGAACAAATTAATGAAGGCAATTTCTTTAATTTGTTAAGTGAATTCCATCTAAGACCATTTACCACCAATTCTATTGGAATAAATGAATTTGATTCTTTACTATCACAGTACCTAAATGAATTTAACAAAATAAAAGAAGATTTTGAAAAAAGGATGGGTAAAGATTAAATGGAAATCATAGGTTCAAAATTATTTGATTATTTTGCTGGAAACCATAGACTTACTGAAGATATAATATACAATCAACAACCGAATGACGAAGATTCAAAAATACCAATATTCTCAGGGTCGAACGATAATATATGCCCTATTGATTACATTTCAGATAAAGCAAAGAATAAAGATGGGGAAGAAGTAAAATATTTTAAGGGGCCATGTTTGATACTAACTAAAGATGGTAGTGCAGGGTTACTAACTTACAAAGATTCAGAAGAAAAAATCTTTACAATTAATCATCATGCATGTATCCTAAAACTAAAGAAAGAATATGAAAATAAAGTCTTATTAAAATGGTTTGCCTATCAATATAGAAAAAAATTATACAAATATATTAGTTCAAAAAGCGATAATGGTGTTTTTAGCATAGAATGGCTAGACAAAGTAATTTTTAATATTCCTGATAAAAGTATTCAAGAGGCCCATTCGCAAAAAAAAGAATTTATTTTAGAAGCAATAAATAGTATAAATATCCTAAATAGCAAAATATCCTTTCTTTTATATACTACGAAATTAAAGGGGGAAATAGGTCCTGAAGAGTATATAAAAACAATATTTAGCATAAAAGGGGGTAATAGCGGTTTAACTGAAGAGTTTATTTATAATAATCAACCTACTGATGATTCTGAAAAAGTTCAAATTCTATCAGGGGCAACTATTTTTAATAATATGATGGGGTATATCTCAATAAATTCAATGCCAAATTATAAGAAACTAAAACTCTTTCAAGGGCCAGCAATTGTCGTAATTAGAAAAGGAATAGCTGGAAAAATGACTTATATCCAAAATGGGAAATTTACCATTAACGACGACGCATATGTCATAACGCCAAAAAAGGATTGGAAAGATAGAATAGATCTTAGGTGGTTTACCTATCAGTATCAAGAATTATTTTTTAATCTAGTTACTTCAAAAAGCGATAATGCAACTTTCAACAAAGAGTATATCGAAAATCAGAAAATAAAAATACTAGATATTAATATACAAAAAGAAATTTCAGATAAATTAAAGCTATTAGATAAAACAATTGATAATCTAGAAGATTTGAAAGAGAAATTTACCAATCTTTTGGAAACTGAAATAATAATTTAATTTTTATTAATATACGCCAGTTTTTTTATATTATATGTTCTCTTTGGCAATCCTAAAAATAATGTTTCATATTGAAAGATTGAAAGGCACACAATTGGTTTTGTGGGGGTACCCCCTTGTTTGTTTACCCCCTGTGGGTGTCTTTGTTTATTAAATAATATTATTAAAAATATGGAAATTTATTTTGTTCTTTGGAATTATAAAGATAAATTTTTAAAGATAGGATTAAGAATTAAATAATGAACGAAGAAAACAAGAATTTTGTTTTTCATATAATAATGTATTTTATTTATATTATTGGCTTTTGGGGGATATTGGATTACAAGCCTTTCATAATAATTGAATCTGTTTTGGATAATAGGTACTATATTTATTCTTCTATACTCCAAGCTAATAGTACCTTAATAGGCCTTATTTTCTTAGCACTAGCTTTATCAACTTCGTATGGAGTTAATATACGTATTCTTTTAGGGTTTAAAACGACAAAATGTTTAGTAGGGTCAGTATCAATTTTTTTATGGGGAATGTTATACTGTTTACTTGGAATGTATAACTTATTGTTTGATTCAGAAACAGTACTTCGTATTTTAATATTTACTGAAATCTTTGCCATAGTAATGCTAATTCCAGTTTTCATAAATCTTGAATTTTTTATTAATTATTTAATGAGACTTCCTAGAAAAAAATAAAGTAAATATGTCTAGAGATAAATTCTAAGTATTGGAAATATTAATATCTATGCATATTTAATGTATCCATAAAATTACGTATAACGACAATTATATTCAGTAAAAAATCCTATTATTGAAGTCATCTAAGTTTCTGTTTTTATTTCATTATTTTAAGTTTATGTTTTGTTAATGAAAAATAGATATAAAACAATATATTTTTATATCATAAATAAAAATAATTTCATATGTTAATGAGAATAATAGAGGCAATAGGTAAAATTATTGATAAGTTTAATCAATCAATAAAAGGGGTTTTCGCAGGAGTTATAATATTTCTTATCGGTTGTGCAGTGTACTATATATTAAAATATTTAACTGCTGGAATCATACTTTGTGCACTTGGATTTATATTGGCAGTACTTGGTATTGTTTTCTACATACTCTACAATATATCAAATTGGGTAGACAAAAAAATAATAATAAAAGTGGAACTAGACCGAATAGAGTCTTGGAATCAGATGTAGAAAAACGTATAAGAAATTACTCTAATTATGGAGGGGACCTTAAAAGAATTAGAAGTTTGAACCCTGATATGGAGAGAAAGATAAAAAAATTATATGGGAAAAAAAGATAATTTATTTTTCAATAAACTATTTATACTAGAACTTACATAAAATGTAGTGCTTTGAAAGTCGAATTGAGGGCCCTGTTACGTGGGTATTCATGGATTCGAATCCCATCTTGACTCTGCTTTATTGTTAATAACACAACTTGATATAATTATTTATCATTAATTTCTGAAATGGCTTTTTCAAGAGTATCGTGTAATAATCTAATAGTGCCTTTTCTATAAGACAAATTTAAATCAGTCTCAGAGGATATTGTTTGGCATTTGTTTTTATAGTCCATACAATTAGAACAAACGTATTCTAATGCAACAATCTGCTTATAATCTGCCTCTCTTAGCAAATATTTTGTCATTTCTACAGCATCAAAATTTTTAATCCCTAATTTATCTCCAATTTCTTTCAGACGATTTTCTCCTATAGTCTCTATTTTTCTTTTACTAAAAGGACCCCAATGATTGGCGAAACCTGGAGTTAAAAAAAATGTACCTGGCTCTTTTGTTAATATTTCTAAATAATTATCTTTGCTTCCTAAAAGAGCACAAACACAATCATCAACTACTTCTTTATTCTCATCTTTTAAAATTCCAAAAGGTAATTTAATACGACTTTCTCTCAACATTTCTTCCAGATTGTTCAGCGAATTGCCGCATAACCCATAATAAATCAAAAGATAATCAGAATGTTTCTGTAACTCTATACAAGCACTCAAGACTTCTTCTTTTAATTCTCTTGGATCATAATGGAGGAATAACGGCAAAATATATACTATGATTTCCAGTCCATCTTCTCTTTTAAGATATCTTGGGGCAAATAATTCCCTGGCTATCCTTATTTTTTCATAAGGAAAATTACTTCTAATAATATCCTCGAAATACTTTGAAGATTCTGTTTTTACGATAATTATTTTATCTATTTCTGAGTGCTGCTTTATGACAAATAGAAGTTCATCTTCAAATACTTCACAACAAACAATGCCAATTCGTTTGGAATTTTTTCCATTACTGTTCGATTCTAGAATCATATTACTAATCCCTTTATTGTATTTATTATGATTAGATTTTATTAAATACAAGATAATGACTACTGTTTTTATTATAATTTTTTTGATAGTTTGAAATATTTTTCTTATTTTCGAAGATATATATTTTTGTATTAAAATCTAATCTATTATACTAAATTATTTTTATTAACAATATTTTCAATATATTCTAATGTTACTTTCCTCACATAATCCTTTAATATCGGAACAAATCTTATTGTCCCTGCACCTGGATGTCCCCCTCCTTGGACTTCTTCTAAGTATACGTCTTTCAACTGCCTTATTATGTCATTAAGATTAAATCCAACGTCTATTGCCCTATTTGTCGCACGAATCACAATATAATCTTCTGCCATACCCATACTAATTATGGCTTTTTCATTTTCATTTATTTTGTTATCAAAAATATGCATGTTATGCATGAATCCTAAAGTTCTACCGGGAGAAGGGAATTCCCCTCTGAAGATTAATTTATCGATATCTACCAAAATAATATCAAAATTATTTGCAAGATTCTTTACTTCAAGATATTTTTTTATCAATGCCCATTGGGAGATTCTCTTTTTGTTTATTTCCTCCAATACGCAGTTTACAATTAAATTTCCCCTGCTTATATTGCCTATCCCCATTATATCTTCAATATAATTTTTTACGCTAAATCTTCCGATATAGTAAGACTCGTGATCAAGAACTAGTTTTATCCTTTCAAGATCCTCTCTTTTGAAAGGTGAAATCTCAAGATATTGTTCCATTTCTTTACCTTTTGATTTATCCCCTATTCCTGCGAGAGCTGGTATATGAATGCCATAGCTATCTATTTCAGAATCAATCATCCTTGAAAGTTCATAGGCTAGCATCCCTGTACAAAGATTAGAATCACCAGAATAAATATATGGATTTATATGAAATGAAACATATTTATCAATTATATATTCGCCATTATCGTTAATAGTCGGGGGGTGATGATCGATCACTCCAATTTCGAAATCATATGCTTTAGCCCTTAAAATTCCCTGTAAATCGCTGTCAGTGCTTCCATTATCAGCAATTATCAGTAATGGCCTTTTTTTAGAGAAAGAAAAATAAAGATCGATGTCTTTTAACGAATCTTCAAGATCATAGTAAGGTGCTACGCAAGATTTTCTAAATATCTTGCACTCCTTCTTTTTTTCCTTATCTGCATAAGAACTAATTGCTTTTTCAAGTATAACACCAGCAGATATACCATCACAATCATTGTGATGCCTAATTATGATCATTCTTTCCTGCAACACAGATTTCTTAATAGATGTTAGTGCCAATAAAAATTGTTCTTCCATATTTTTATAAATCTCTGATTTAACTAGAAAGTCAGAAGTTTCTCTTTTAATCTTATCTAAAAACATATTTTCAATATTTTGTTTAATTAGATTCAATTCACTTTCATTCAGCCTTTCAAATTTATTTATTTGTAGTTCAATATTTTCCCGCCTAATTGATAATACTCCATAAAATCTAATAAACTCTCCAAGTCTTATAGAATAGAATTTTTCATTTGGATTAAATATAACTGCTCTAATTTCACTACCATCGTTTACTCTAAAAACAAGCGGGCCACTTGTTTTGTAAATATCTGTAATTTTTCCTTCAATGATTACTGATGTTCCTTCCATGTCAAAAGATATCTCACTTATTTTTGTAGAATTGTTCTTAAGAGTCATAAATCAAAAGAATAATTAAAGTTTATAAATGAAACTACAATAGATTATAATTAATGGAGTTATGTGAATTCATTGAAGGTAAAGCCATAATAGAGGTACCAAAATTTGAAAAAGTTACAGCAAAGACACCAGTTTTTTATAACCCTAAGATGGCCTTTTCAAGAGATATCTCTATTTCAGTCCTGAATACAATAAAACTAAAAGAATCAAAAAAAGTAATTGATGGACTTTCTGGTTCTGGTATTAGGGGTATCAGATATATTCTTGAGTCAAATTCAGAAGTCTGTTTTAATGATCATAATCCTGTCGCAACAAAACTTATCGAAAAGAATCTTAAGTTAAATTCTCTTGAAGCTACTGTAACAAAATCTGACTTTAATCATGTTCATGGAAAATTTGAAGTTGTAGATATTGATCCTTTTGGATCTCCTGTGAGATTTTTAGATGGGGCATTTAGAATACTAAAAAATAATTCTTACTTATTCTTGACTGCAACTGACACTTCTGCATTGACTGGTGCCCATGTATCCTCTTGCAGAAGGAAGTACGATTCAAAACCATTAAACTGTAGTTTTACACATGAACTTGCAGTTAGAATATTAATAGGAAAAGTTGTCAGAAATGCAGCAAAATATAATTTAGCAGTAAGGCCAATATTATCCTATACAAAGGAGCACTTTATCAGGGCTTATTTTGAAGTGAGGTGTGGTAAAGAGAAAACAAATAAAGCTCTTAATAATCTCGGATTTGCATTAAAGTGCAAATGTGGATTTAGGAAGACCACTAATTCCTTCATTTCAGTTTGCCCAAATTGCTCGGAGAAAATATTGTTTTCACATCCCATCTGGATATCAAATATTAAAGATAATGAATTTGTTAAAAATTGTGTGAAAGAATACGAATCAAGAGATTTTTTAAGCGATAAACCTCTAAATTTATTGAAGATTATTGAGGGCGAAATTGATGTACCCTTGTTTTATGATATCCACGAACTTTCTCATATTTATAAAATCAAAATTCCAAAAACAGAGGAGATTATTAAGAAGTTAAAAGAGTTAGGTTTTGATGCATCAGCCACCCATTTTTCCCCTGTGTCCGTTAAAACTAATGCCGATATTAATGATGTATTGAGGTGCCTATATGGATAAAATTAATTTTGGAAAAATATTAATTATTATTTCAATACTAGGATTGATATTTTCTATTTCAATGTCCTCTTTTGTATTGATTAATCTAAACGATGCCTATGAAAAAAGTGTTCCTATTTTTGATAAAATAGGTATTATAAAGACTCATATAGATACTTTTGATGGAAATTTAGAGGAATTCAGTCATTATCTAAAAGATGTTAATACAAAGGAATATATGCAAAGACTATCTAATATGAAATCACTCATTAATACTTTAAACTCATTTGGATTCGGCAGCTTAGTTACTGGAATAAATGAAGATATATCTAGATTTGAGGATGTATTAAAAAATCTAGAAAAATTAAAACTTAATCTAGATTCTGCTAGAAACGATTTTTCTGAAATTAAGTCATCATTTATAGAATACGATGGTATCAAGACAAACATAATTGGTTTCGTAAAAATCTTTAGACTGTATGTTCTTGGAATGATGATTTACTCAATCACCCTAAATGGGCTATTGCTATATGTGGGATATTACTTTTTTTTAAAATCAAAAGAATAGATTATAAAAATTTTTCAAATCTGTCTTTTTTTGCCTTACATATGGGACATATTTCTGGGGGTTCATCTCTAGCACACAAATAACCACAAACTTTGCATCGCCAAATTGGATATTTTAAGGAAGATATGATTTCTATTTTATTTTCTTTTTGTTTCATTCTTTCTTCATCTGTGGGCCTCCTATCAGGGATAGAAACTAGTTCCTTTTTACCGTTGAGAACATCTTGAGAAACATATAATGCACAATAGCAAGTCCCATATTCATCTAAATCTGGATCCCTATAATCGCAAGGGCAGATTATATCTAAGTCTGCATCTTTTATTCCACTAGAGATTCTGCATGGACATGCTTGGTAGTTATATCTATCTTGATTTACAAGTAGCCCCTTAACAAGTTTTTTAGTAAAGTTTGTGTCAGGATTTAATTGGTACCCTCCAGCTTCCGCATCTTTTTTTAATTTTTCATAAAATATGTTAATTCTCTCTTCAGGCATATCTTCATACATTAAGATAAAGCCTCCTTTATTTCGGTCGCTTTGAATCCCACAATAGTTTTGTCGTTATTAATCACTAGTGTAGGAAAAGAACAATTTTTATTATATTTTCTCACTTCATCTATAGCATATTGCTTTGTGTCTCCTTGCAATAAGTCCACATAAATAAACTTGAATTCAATTCCCAATCCTTTCAGAAGATCTTTTGTTTTTTCACACCAAGCACAAGTACTAAGTGCATATAGTTTTATATCTCCTATATTTTTTCCTTTGACAAGTTCAAAAACAAGTTCCATTTTCTAACCTCTTATATATGAAATATTAATAACCTTATAATATTTAAAGCATATCGTTATTTATTATTAGTTGAAATACGTTAAATTTTCATTGTAAGGTCCTAAAAAAGTTCTGAGATTTTTAAGTGATTTAATTTTATCCCCAGCTCCAATCTTAGCTTCTTTTATGGCATTAGACAATATTTCTGCTGCATCGTCCATTCCTTTCTTGTTAACTGGTCTTGGCACCCCATCTTTACCTCCAAAAGAAAAAGAATATTTCACTGGATCCTTCCAAGACAAAGTAGTCCCGTAAATAAGCTCAGATATTAACGCCAATCCTTTTATTGTAGATCGCCCCATACCCTTGAACGCAAGAATATCTTCAAAGTTCTTTAAATCTGCTTCATAAATATCTCTTAAAATATTCCAGTTTACCCTTTTTGGTAAAACAGCCACGTCAAAATTATGACTAGTATTTATAATATTTGATCCATCAATAAAAGACATTAGGGAAGTCTGCTTGATATCGATTAATGATTCAATTAATCTTCGAACTCTACCAGGTCCTTCTTTGATGATATCAGGTATTATACTTCTTGTTTCAGTGCTATCTTTAGAAGTAAGATCCAATGTTTTTATTTTGACTATATCAGAAACAATGCCAGTATGTGGTTCTTCAATATAATTATCAATTCTATTTGACCAATGATATCTTCTTGCATAACCCCCTTCTGTGTTTAATCCTTGCTGTATTACACTCCATTTACCTTTGTCAGAAAAAATTGTAACATGATGGTACAAATCAAATCCATCTTGGATTGCTGCACTATCAATTTTTGCAGTAATCTTGCTTGTGTAATGTAATTCCTTTATTTTTTTATCAGATAATCCAAATTGAGATCCGATTATTTCAATATCAGAGAAAGTATTTTTTGAATTTTTTCCTTTACCTCCTGCAAATCCAATTCCAAACTCTTCAGGATTAATGGAGCTTTTTAAAACTCCCGTAAGAACTGTTGTGGTACCTGAAGAATGCCAGTCAAATGCTAGCACACATGACAGCGCTTGAAAAAAGAAAGGATCTGATAATCTTTTCAGTAAGCCTTCTGTTCCGTATTCGTAAATAAGAATTTCAAATATAGGTTTTGATAATTCTTTCATTCTTTTTAGGAGCCAGTAGGGTGCTTTGCCACCATGTAAAGAAAGATCCATAGATCCAGAGTGTCACATGTGTAGTAATTTATTTTTATTTAAATAAGGCTTTAGGTGATATTTGTATTTTTGATTTAAGAAAGAATAATCTCGCTTCTATTAAATAATTAATTTCTATATAGCAAGAATTTTTATTTCTCTTGAAATAACATCTATAGGATTTTCAAGTTTAGAGAGTATTTTTTTATTATTATCGTGATAGACGTCTAAATTTTTGTCCTTTTCTATAAACTTAGTAATTTTTTCTGGGTCCAATAGATGAATTTTAAGTCCTTGTTCTATCATTTTCTTTGTAACAGCCAAAAGTTTTTCCGGATAGGTTGTAAGGGCTGGTGTATTTAAGGCAACTGCTTCTCTGTTCATACTCCCTCCAGCACTTATGACAAGGTCAGAATATTTCATAAGACTTAATGCGTCAACAGGTTCTGATGGAATAATAACGTTATCATAGTCAAACACAGACTTCTGTTCTTCAAATCTTGGAAATACTACAAACTGGTAATCTTTTAGAGATTTTGTTTTTTCTAGTATTGCCTTAATTATTGTTTTGTCTTTATTGCCATTATAATAATTTGCCTTTACAGGCTCTGGTCTCATGACAATTGTTAATTTGTCTTCAGAAAGACCTAATTGCGAAATAAAAGAATCATCATATTTAAAATCACTAACATTAGCAATTTCACAAAATCCATTAAAACGAATTACCTGACTTTCATGCACTCCATATTTCGTTATTTCTTCAAGGGGTATCGCATCCGGGGCAATTACTTTTGAAGATAATGGAAGCATAAGTTTATTTTGGGCAATTGCAGTTTCATTGTCAAGTATGCAAATTGAAGGAATCCCAAGACCATAAGATACTCTAGCCCCTTCAACTGAATGTTTATATATTGTCAAATCGATATCTTCACTATTGATTATCTCAGAAAGTTCAAGGATTCTTTTTGAACTTTCGATGAGTTTTGATTTTTTACAGAATCCGCCATGTCTACCTACAACAGTATGCTCTATACTATGGAGATCCAATAAAGAGGATAATCCATCAAAATCTCTAGAAGTGACAAAAGTTTCATGTCCTTTTGATTCCAAGATCTTTATAATTCCCTTAAAAAAATTAACATGTGGAGTATTTGATATGTCTATCCATACTTTCATCTTTATCGAACTTCAATACTTTAATATATATTTTAAAGTTTCGGGTATAATTGTTTCATAATGGAGTAATGTAAGCTCAAATTATGCTTTAAATTGTTATTAAAAAACTAAAATAACTTATAACAATTCCAAAGGCTCAATTACAGCATATTTTATCATAAAAAACTTTATAACTTATTATTTTATCCGCCGTGTGCAGTAGCAAGTATTTTTAAGATTTCACCACTTTCGATCTTATCCTCTATTGTGGTTAACATTCTATCTCCAACCATTACAAGCATATATTCATTAATTTTTCCATTTTGGATTGCTGAATTTATAAATTCTTTGTTATATTTGTTTGAAATATATTCAATTATTTCTTTAAATGACATACTATCACATGGTATATCAATCTCGTTTACCCCAAGAATATCCCTATACTCAGCATATATTTTTACTTTTATCATAGACACCTATAAAAAGAGTAAATTACAATCTTTTTAAATGTTTTGAAATTTTTTGGACTAGGTATGTAAATTATGCTTTTTGGATTATTAATAACTTAAAATTCCGATGTTATGTATTTCTTTTAGATGTCTCCAAAATAATTTAATAATTATCACTTCAAAAACTATTTAAATGTATATGTTGTTATATTCATTGGTGATATCAATGGTATTTTGTACAAGTTGTGGTTCTCAAAATCCCGATGGCAGTAAATTCTGTACGGGATGTGGTGCAAAATTTGGTAATGAAAGTACAACAAATCCAGGATCTCCCGTTACTGGGGGCCAGGGATATGATTTTGAAATTAAAGATAAACCTGTGTTTAGTATTTTAAATGTTAATCTTAAGAGCGGGCAATCTATTGTAGCCGAAGCAGGGGCAATGGTAAGCATGTCTCCAAATGTAAGCCTTAAAACTGAAATGAAAGGGGGGTTAGGGGGGGCTTTAAAAAGAGGTGTCTTGGGAGGAGAATCTATATTTATGAACACATTCACAAGTAATGGCCCTGGAAGTATAAGCTTTGCCCCAGGATATCCAGGAGATATAACCCATATAAAAATGAAAGGAGAAACATGGTTTCTAGAAAGAGGGGCCTATATGTGTTCTTCACCTGAAGTAGTCATCGATACTAAATTTCAAGGACTTAAGGGACTAGTTTCTGGAGAAGGTTTATTCTTCCTAAAGGCTGATGGTGTTGGGGATTTATTTATAACTAACTATGGCTCTATTATCAAAAAAGAACTAAAAGGCGAATCATTTAAAGTGGACACTGGTCACCTTGTTGCTTTTTCAAGTGGCATTACATATAATATTGAAAAAGTAGGTGGATGGAAATCTACACTATTAAGCGGAGAAGGATTAATAGCAAATGTTTCTGGCACTGGAACACTATACATACAGACAAGATGTGCCCAAGCACTTGCACAATGGCTTGTACCATTTATGCCATCAGGTGGTGCAGGAGGGAGTGGGTTTAAGATAGGATAGAGTTATAGTTAATAATTTTTATTCTTTTTTTTCTATTAAGTCAATTTTTATGGGCTTCTTTACTGCAAATCCTGCTTCTGCTTCACATGCTTTTAATATTGCGCATGGAACTGGACAGACAGCATGCAAAATATCTGCATTTTGGTAAACCGGATTAATTGGTATCTTCTTGAACACGACATCTTTATCTAATGTTTCAATATCTTCTGCAAATTTTTCAATTAATTTACATTTGGTGTCTATTTCAACTTTAAATCCGAGTCCCTTCCTTTTCACTTTTACTTTACTAATAAATCCACAAGCACCTGAATCAACCGTTGCTTCAATCATTTCAATCACATGTTTTAAATATACTATCAATATTATGATCATCAACTATGACATATTTATAGCCTTGTTCTGTCAAAAATATTTGTCTGTTAGAAGAATATTCCTGATCTCTTGTATCTTTTGTAACTATTGAATAAAATTTTGCAGATGAACCGTCTTTTTTAGGTCTGAGTATCCTACCCAGTCTCTGTGCCTCTTCTTGTCTAGATCCAAAGGTACCAGAAACTTGTATTGCCACATTTGCATCAGGTAAATCAATAGCAAAGTTAGCTACTTTAGATACAACTAAAATATTTATTTTACCTTTTCTAAAATCAGAATAAATTCTTTCTCTATCCTTATTTGGGATTTTTCCAGTTATTAATGGAGCTTTAAGAAATTCTGCAATTTTTTCAAGCTGTTCTATATACATACCAATTATTAAAATTCTGTCATTTTTGTGGTGTTCAATTATTTTCTTAACTATGTCGTATTTAAACGGATTTTCAGCAGCTATTCTATATTTATTTCTGTCATCTGAAGTCGCATATACTATTCTTGATTTTTCAGGCATATGGGCTCTAATTTCATAGCATATTGCTTCTGCTATCCATCCTTGTTGCTCAAGATTTTTCCAAGGCATATCAAATTTTTTAGGTCCAATAAGGCTAAAGACGTCTTTTTCTCTTCCATCTTCTCTTACAAGAGTTGCCGTTAATCCAAGTCTTCTCTTTGATTGTATATGTGCCGTTACTTGAAATACTGGTGCAGGAAGTAAGTGAACTTCGTCATAAATTATTAGTCCCCAGTTCTTCTTATCAAAAATGTTGAAGTGAGTAAACTCTTCATCTTTTTTGCTTCTATATGTTAGAATCTGATATGTAGTTACAGTAATTTCTCTTATTTCTTTTACCTCTCCAGAATACTCCCCTATTTTATCAGGAGTTATATCTGTTTTATCCAAAATTTCATCTATCCACTGTCTAACAGCAATGACGTTTGGACATGTAATTAGGGTATTAGTCTTAACTTTTGACATAACTCCCATACCAATTACGGTTTTTCCTGCGCCACATGGGAGGACGATTGTTCCACTACCTCCTTCTACCCCGCCCCCTTTATAGAAAACATTTACTGCATCTTCTTGGTATTTCCTAAGCTGAAAAT